>JAEEGL013795585.1_pt1 | contig 12697 bp, 11 predicted proteins | sample 9134231 | NCBI WGS metagenome assembly JAEEGL01 (sample SAMN16246548, study PRJNA631951) | gut metagenome | biome: gut microbiome; feature: rumen; material: fiber-attached | host: Bos | place: Iran: Karaj | collected 2018-10 | reverse complement strand
TACGTTTTGGCCGCCGACGTATATTCCGCGGGGGAAAACGCGGGGCGCGGCGGCTGGAGCTGGTACACGGGCGCGGCGTCATGGTATTATGTCGTTGCGATGGAGGACCTTTTCGGCATAAATATAAAGGGGGACACGCTCACGTTTTCGCCCCATCTGCCGTCCTCATGGGATAAGGCGGCGGTAACTCTCCGGCTTCGCGGCGCGCGGTATCTTATAGAGTACAAAAATGAGGGAAACTGCGGACCCGTAAGCGTCACGCTGGACGGGGAGAGTGTGTCGGACGGCGTCATACGCCTTTGCGGCGACAAAAAATTTCATAAGGCGGTAGTTCGGGTTTGAAAAATCCGCAAACGGTGTTATAATATAATTTGGGGTATTGCGGCAACGCATATTATTTTGACGCGAAAACGAAAAAACATCTCAGGAGTGACATAAATGGACTATAAACGAACGTTATTTGAAAACAATGCGGGGCTTAATATAATAGCCACGAACAAGTTTAAAACGGGCTTTTTAAGCGTGAACTTCATCCGCCCGCTTTCCGCTGAGGAAAACGCGAAGAACGCGCTGCTCGTGCAGGTATTAAGGCGCGGATGCGGTGAGTTTACCACACAGCGGGAGATAAATCTGAAGCTTTCGGAAAATTACGGCATGCGCCTTGAGCCGCTTGTAAGAAAGCGCGGCGAGTGCCAGGTGTTCGGCTTTTACGCGGCGATGATAAACAACTCCTTCGCCTTCGACGGGGAGGATATCTTCAAAAACGCCGTGAGCCTCATGGAGAAGATAATATTCGAGCCGTATGTTAAGGACGGCGCGTTTTATGAGGAATACGTTGAAAGTGAGAAAAAGAATCTGAAAAACTATATCGCGGCGCAGATAAACGACAAGATCTCCTATTCCGTAAAGCGCGCCGCGGAGGAAATGTGCGCAGGCGAGCCGTATGCGCTCTCCGCCTACGGCGAAGAGGCGGACGTTGAAAAAATAACGCCCCGCGAGCTTTACGGGCACTATAAAAAAATAATAGCCGAGGCGAAGATAGAGATATTCTATGTCGGCAGCGAGGAAGAGGCGGAGGTTAAGCGCGCGTTCACACATGTAGGGGCGCTTCCCGCGCGCCCCGAAGGCGCGCTCCCCGAGCCCATGGTCACGGGAGACGTAAAAGAGACGCGCCGCGTAACGGAGGAGCTTTATGTGGCGCAGGGCAAGCTTGCCATAGGCTGCCGCACGGGCATCACGGAGGGCGACAGGCTTTATCCCGCGCTGGTGCTCGCGAACGCCCTCTTCGGCGGCACGCCCGTGTCGAAGCTTTTCATGAACGTAAGAGAGAAGCTGTCGCTTTGCTACTATGTGCGCTCGAATATAGATAAGCTTAAGGGCATTATGATGATTGCGGCGGGCATAGAGAACGAGAACCTTGACGTGACGCTTAAAGAAATAGACGCGCAGCTTTCCGCATTGAAGCGGGGCGAAATAACGGACGACGAGCTTACCGCCGCCCGCGCCGCCCTCGTTACGATGATAAACTCCACCCTCGATTCGGGATATCAGACCGAGGACTATTATCTTACAAAGACGCTGGGACGCGACAAATCGTCGCCCGCCGAGCTTTTAAAGGCGCTTGAGCGCGTGACGATGGATGAGATAACGGAGGCTGCCAATACGATAAAGTACGACACTATATACTTCCTTAAAGGAACGGCGGAGGGTGAAAGCGATGAATAAGGAAACGAAGATAACGAGAAAAAAGTATGAAGCCTTAGGCGAGGAGCTCATTCGCATAGACCATAAAAGCGGGCTTTCGGCGCTCGTTGTGCCCAAAAAGGGCTTTTCCAAGATGTACGCCGTGTTCGCGACGAATTACGGCTCCATAGACCGTGAGTTCTCGTCTGACTGCACCGACGGGATGATAACGGTGCCCGACGGCATAGCCCATTTTCTTGAGCATAAGCTCTTCGAGGGAAAGGACGGCAATGCCTTTGAAAAGTACGCCGTAACGGGCGCGCAGGCCAACGCCTACACAAGCTTTGACAAGACGGCATACCTCTTCTCCTGCACAGACCGCTTCGGCGAGAACCTGAAAATTCTCCTTGACTTCGTGCAGTCGCCCTATTTTACCGACGAGAACGTACAGAAGGAGCAGGGCATCATAGGTCAGGAGATAAGAATGTACGACGACCACCCCGACTTCAGGGTATTAAATAACCTTCTCAATCTTCTCTACCACGAGCACCCCGTGCGCGTTGACATAGCCGGCACCGTGGAGAGCATATCCCACATTACGCCAAAGATACTTAACACCTGCTACGATACGTTCTATAACCTTTCCAATATGGTGCTTTGCATCGCGGGCGACGTGGACGCGGATGAGGTTGTGTCCGTCATGGACGAGTCGATAATGCCGAAGCCCTCGTCTAATATAAAGAGAAAGGCCGTGTCGGAGCCGGACACCGTGGCGGGCGACTATACGGAGCAGACGCTTGAGGTGGCAATACCGAAGTTCCAGCTTGGCTTTAAGGACATCTGCGGCGTATTTACGGGAAGAGAGGCTCAACGGAACGACTATCTTACGGAGATACTCCTTGAGATGATAATGGGCGAGGACACCGCCCTTTACAACGACCTTTTCGGGCGCGGACTTATAAACAAGAACTTCGGCTTTGAGTATTACCGAGAGAGAAGCTTCGCCCTCAGCATATTCGAGGGCGAGAGCGAGGACCCGAAGGCGGTAAGAGACGCGATTTTTGCGCGCATTGAAGAGCTTAAGAGCGATTTTGACGAGAACGCCTTCAATATAGCGAAAAAGAACGTATATTCGCGTATGATTTTTCAGTTTAATTCCACCGACAATATTGCAAACAGCCTGATTTCATGCTATTTTAATGATATTGATATGTTTGAAGGCACCGAGGTAGTGAGATCGATATCGGCAAATGAGGCAAAAGAGCGCCTCCTCGGTCATTTCAGAAAAGAGCTTGCAGCGCTGTCCGTGATATGTCCCGCAAACGACAAACGAAGCTGAGCGGAGGTAAAACACATTGACGGCAGATAATTCAATAGTTTTTCCGGGACTGGGCATAAGCGTTGACCCGTCCAGAACGGCTTTCGAGATCTTTGGTTTTTCTGTATACTGGTATGGCGTGATCATCGGCATAGGCTTTATACTGGGGCTTTTATACGCGCTTTCGAGGGTGAAATGGGAAAAAATAAAGGAGGACGATTTTCTCCTTGTGCTTATAATATCGCTTCCCGTTTCCGTAATATGCGCCAGAGCCTACTACGTGATCTTTTACAGCTCCTTATATTTTACAGACGGAAAATTTGATTTTATGCGTGCGATATCCATACGCGACGGCGGCCTCGCCATTTACGGCGGAGTCATAGGCGCGTTCCTTTGCGCGTTTATAATTTGCAGGATAAAAAAGATAAGCTTTTTAAAGGTGAGCGACTGCGTTGCGGTGAGCTTTCTCATAGGTCAGGGCATCGGCCGCTGGGGCAACTTCTTCAACAGAGAGGCCTACGGCGAAATAACGACGCTGCCTTGGCGCATGGAAATATACGATATCGCGTCTCACGCGCGCGTCTGCGTACACCCCACGTTCCTCTATGAATCCGTATGGAACCTTGCGGGGGCGCTTATCTTACATATCTATTATAAGAAAAAGAAGTTCAATGGCGAGATACTGCTTTTGTACATAGCATGGTACGGTCTCGGGCGAATGTTCATCGAGGGACTGAGGACGGACAGCCTCTACCTTTTCGACACGGGCATCCGCGTGTCGCAGGCGCTTGCGGCCGTTTCCTTCGTCTGCGCCGTGGTCATAATAATAATCGCAAGAATAAAAACTAAACACAGGGAGATAGGATAATAATGTCGGCAAAAGTAATTGACGGAAAAGCACTTTCAAAGAAATTAAGAGAACAGATAAAAAAGGACGCAGAGTCCCTTAAATCAAAGGGTATCTGCCCGTCCCTTTCCGTAATAATCGTGGGCGAGGATCCCGCGTCGAAAACGTATGTAAAGAACAAGCGTCTCGCCTGCGAAGAGGTGGGCATAAAGTCGGACGTGTACGAGCTTCCCGAAAGCACCACATCGGACGAGCTTCTTTCCCTTGTGAAGAAGCTCAACGCCGACGAAAGCGTACACGGCATCCTTGTGCAGCTTCCGCTGCCTAAGCACCTTGACGAAAAGGTGGTAATAGAGAACATACGCATAGACAAGGACGTTGACGCCTTCCATCCGCAGAACGTGGGACGCATAATGATAGGCGACTTTGATTTTCTGCCCTGTACTCCCGCGGGCGTTATGGAGATAATAGACGAGGCGGGCGTTGAGGTAAAGGGCAAGGAATGCGTCGTTGTGGGACGAAGCAACATCGTGGGAAAGCCCCAGGCCATGCTTCTTTTGCACAGACACGGCACGGTCACCCTGTGCCACTCCCGCACGAAGGACTTAAAGGAGGTCACCCGCCGCGCCGAGATACTTGTTGCGGCGGTGGGCAAGGCGAAGATGATAACGGCCGACATGGTGCGCCCCGGCGCCGTTGTCATAGACGTGGGCATGAACCGCGACGAGAACGGAAAGCTCTGCGGCGACGTGGACTTTGACGGCGTTAAGGACGTAGCCTCCGTAATAACTCCCGTTCCGGGAGGCGTAGGCCCCCTTACGATAACGATGCTGCTTAAGAACACCATAAAGGCGGCACAGCTTAAGCTTGATAAAAAATCATAAATGAGCGCAAACGATAAATCTATGAAAGAGGGTGTCACGGTGCAGGAAAGCGATATGCGAAGCTCACTGTCGGCAAGAACGCTTGCCGAGCTCAAGGAAACGGCGCGTGCCCTGGGCATAAGGAGCGTGACGGCATACAGAAAGGCGGAGCTTGTAGAAAAGATATATGAGCTTATGCTGGAAAACGAGAACGCCGTAAAGGCAAACGCAAAGCCGGAGCCTGAGGCTCACGATGACACGGCTGCCCAAAAGCGCGAAGAGACGCCGGGGGACGAAGCGGACAAAAGCGCCGCGCCTTTATATGAAAAAGAGACGGGCGAACAAAGCGGCGGATTTGCGCAGCCGGAAATGCCCGCGCTTCCCGAGCGGGACGCCCCGCGTGAATATATCCCCCAGAGCGCGCCCGAGCAGGAGCAGCAGGAGACGGGCGACAGCCGGCGCGACGCGGGCGGCGTGCTCGACATACTTGCGGACGGGTTCGGCTTCCTTCGCGGTCAGAATTTTCTGCCCGGGCCCGAGGACATATACGTATCTCCCACCCAGATAAGACGATTCCGCCTCCGTCAGGGCGACAGGCTGTGGGGCGTCGTGAGAAAGCCGCAGGACGACAAGTTCGAGTCGATGATCTTTGTAAAGACCATAAACGGCGACAAGCCCGACGTTGCTTTGCGCCGCGTGCAGTTCGAGCGGCTTGAGGCCATCTTCCCCGACGAGCGCATGAGGCTTGAGACCGACAGGTCGAACTATGCCATGAGGCTTACGGACCTGGTCGCTCCCATAGGAAAGGGGCAGCGCGGAATGATAGTTGCGCCGCCGAAAACGGGCAAGACCACCCTTTTAAAGCAGATAGCGAACAGCATAAGCCGAAACAACCCGGAGTGCGAGCTTATAGTGCTTCTTATCGACGAACGCCCCGAGGAGGTTACGGACATGCGCCGAAGCACCGAAGCGAAGGTGCTTTACTCCACCTTTGACGCGGAGCCCGTTCACCATATAAAGGTGGCCGAGATGGCGCTTGCCTACGCCATGAGGCAGGTGGAGCACAACAAGGACATAGTTATACTTCTGGACTCCATAACGAGGCTTGCGAGAGCATACAACCTCGTTACCCCGCCCACGGGACGCACCCTTTCCGGCGGACTTGACGCGGGAGCGCTCATGTTCCCGAAAAAGTTCTTCGGCGCGGCGCGAAACATAGACGGCGGCGGCTCCCTCACCATACTTGCCACGGCTCTCGTTGAAACGGGCAGCCGCATGGACGATATTATATTCGAGGAGTTCAAGGGCACGGGCAATATGGAGCTGTATCTCGACAGGAAGATGAGCGAGAGGCGCATATTCCCCGCGGTCGACATAAACCGTTCGGGTACGCGCCGCGAGGAGCTTCTTCTTTCAAAGCGGGAGCTGGATTTTCTGTGGTCGCTGAGACGTTCGCTGGGAGGCAGCGGCACGGACATATACGAAAAGCTCGTTTCAAAGATTATAGCAACAAATTCCAACGCGGAGCTTGTGGAGCTGCTTTTAAAAAGCAGGATATAGGCCCGCATAAAGGACATAAAAATACAGACGCCGCTATTGAAGCGGGCAGGGCCGCGCGCTTTTCCCGTTTTCAATAGCTTTTGTCACACATCGCAAGGGTGATATTTATGAAACTTAAACTATTTACGCTGCTTTCTCTAATTTTGGCGTTTTCCCTTATATTTTCCGCCTGCGGAAAGGAAGCCGACGCCATGGAGAACGCCGACGCGCAGGACAGCGCGGTTGAGGAAAGCGTTCCCGAGTCCGAGCCCACAGAGGAGGAGATTCTTTCAATGAGGGCTCATGAAATAGTAGACAACATGACGACCGAGGAGCGCGCCGCACAGATTTTCCTTGTGCGCTTCGATAAGGAGTCGGCGGTATCGCTTACGAACGAATACTGCCCCGGCGGCTTTATCCTCTTCGGCAAGGACTTCAAGGAGGAAACGCCCGAAAGCATAAGAGAGCTTACGGCCTCGCTTCAGTTTCGCGCCTCTACGCCGCTTATTTTCGGCGTTGACGAGGAGGGCGGCACCGTTGCAAGGGTGAGCAGATACGCGGCGTTCAGAGCCGAGAAGTTCCGTTCGCCCCAAAGCCTTTACAACGAGGGCGGCCTTGACCTTATCAGAGCCGACGCCCGCGAAAAGTCGGAGCTTCTTTTAAGCCTCGGCATAAACATGAACCTTGCGCCGGTGTGCGATATCTCCACAAATCCGGAGGACTTCATGTACGAGCGCGCCCTGGGAAGGGGCGCAGAGGAGACGGCCGAATACGTGTCCGCTGTCTGCGCCGAGATGAAAAGCGCGGGCATCCTCTCCGTTTTGAAGCACTTCCCCGGCTACGGCGGCAACGTTGACACCCACACGGGCATAAGCGTTGACGAAAGACCGTATGAGCAGTTCGTGCAGGAGGATTTTCTTCCCTTCAAAGCGGGCATAGACGCGGGCGCCGATTTTGTGCTCGTGTCCCATAACAGCGTGCTTTCCATGGACGCGGATTACCCCGCGTCGCTTTCAGGGAACGTACATGACATTTTAAGGAACGAGCTTTCCTTCGATGGCGTGATAATCACCGACGACCTCGAAATGGACGCCGTAGGACAGCTCGCCGACCCCGGTCAGACGGCGGTGCTTGCGGTGAACGCGGGCAACGACATGCTCATCTCCTCGGACTTTAAAACGCAGTACGACGCCGTGCTTGCGGCGGTTTCCGACGGAACGATAAGCGAGGACAGGCTTTACGACGCGGCGCTCCGCGTTGTGACGGCAAAACTCAAATCAGGGATAATAAAGTAGGAAAGAGAAATGCTTTTTTCAAGCACATTGTTTATTTACGGCTTTCTTCCGGCGGTGCTCATTCTGTATTACGCCGTGTTTAGGCCGTTCTTAAAGAAAATATCTTACAGGAACGTGCTGCTCTTTGCGGCAAGCATATTTTTCTATGCCTGGGGAGAGCCGCGCTTCGTTTTTGTAATGCTTCTGTCCATCGCGGCGAACTGGTACTTTGCGCTCATGATATCAAGGTACAGGGAGACGAAGCGGGCGCGTCTTATGCTTGTGCTTTCGCTTTTGTTCAACCTCGGCGTGATCTTTATCTTCAAGTACCTTATGTTCTTCTGCGAGAACATAAATATGCTTGCGGGCGGAAGCCTTAACGTGCCCGTAACAGACCTGCCCATAGGCATCTCCTTCTTTACGTTCCAGTCGATTTCATACATCGCGGACGTATACAGAAAGAAGGGACGGGCGCAGAAGAACATACTGAACGTGGGGCTTTACATAGCCTTCTTCCCGCAGCTCGTTGCGGGCCCCATAGTGCGCTATCAGACGGTGGCGGAGCAGATAATGAACAGAAAGGAGACCCTCTCCGACTTTTCATACGGCTTCTGCCGCTTCGTTGCGGGTCTTGCAAAAAAAGTGCTCATCGCAAATCAGATGGCTCTCATAGCGGACGCGGCCTTCACGGGTCACGCCTCGTCTGTCATGACGGCGTGGCTTGGCGCCGCCGCGTATACGCTTCAGATATATTTCGACTTTTCCGGCTATTCCGATATGGCCATAGGCCTCGGACGTATGTTCGGCTTTAAATTTCTTGAAAACTTCAATTATCCGTATATATCAAAGAGCATAACGGAATTCTGGCGCAGATGGCATATGTCGCTCGGCACCTGGTTCCGCGATTATGTCTACATCCCCATGGGCGGCTCGAGAGTGGAAAGCCGGGCGCGGCTTATACTGAACCTTTTCGTTGTATGGCTCCTTACGGGCGTATGGCACGGCGCGTCGTGGAACTTCATCGTATGGGGGCTTTACTACTTCGTGTTCCTCGTGCTTGAAAAAATGATATACCCGGACGCGCTGAAAAACGCTACGTCCGCACCCGTAAAGACCCGGGCGCTCTGGCATGTGTATACGATGGCGGTGGTCATGTTCGGCTGGGTGCTTTTCAGAGCCGACACGCTTTCGGGCGCGCTTTCGTATATTGCCGCCATGTTCGGCGGCGCGGGCGTGCCCTTCGTCTCCGACGATTTTCTTATGTTCGTATCGGAAAAGCGGTGGTACCTCATATTCGGCGCGGTTTTATCGTGCCCGCTTGCGCCGTTCATATCGGAGAAGCTCACCGCGTTCAGAGAGCAAAGCGCGCCCAGACGCGCCCTGTCGCTTGCGGCGGATATAGCATACCCCGCGGCATACGCGGCGCTGCTCCTTCTTTGTACGGCGTTCCTTCTTAAGAATACGTACAACCCGTTCATATACTTTAATTTTTAGGCGGACAATATGAATAACGATGCACGAAAAAGGATAAAACAACGCATAACGGCGTTCATACTTACGTTCCTCGTTTTAGCCGTGGGCATAATGACGGTCATAACATCCATCGCCGGAGGAGGCAAAACGGAGGAGGAAGAATCCCCCGATGTGCCGGACGTAAAGACGGAGGAAAGCTCCGAGGGCAATATATTTGAAAAAAGGCTCTTTATGTTCGACGGCTTTATAAACCTCTATTCCGCGTATGAGGTCATGACGGGGGCGCACATGTTCGAGGACGCGTCATACGGCTATCTTATAAAGGACAGGCAGGGAAAGCTCCACTTCACATGGAAGCGCTCCTACAAGGACGAATACGGCGAGGAGCTTCTCTCGTTTGCCGAAAAGACGAAGGCGCGGGGCATACCCTTTATATACATCCAGGCCCCGAACAAAAAGCTTGAGGGCTACACCTCGTTTCCGCCGGGGGCGAGAAACGACTCGAACGAGGACGCGGACGAGCTTATAGCTTTCCTTAACGGTGAAGGCATAGAGACGTTCGATTTAAGAGAGCAAATCCGGGACAGCGGCATAGCATACGGGGATATGTTCTACGCCACCGACCACCACTGGACTAACGAAACGGCCTTCTGGGCCTTCGGCGAGGTGACGGGTGAGCTTAATGCCCGCTTCGGTCTTAACATCGACCCCGCGGGCTACCACAGGAACATTGAAAACTACGATATAACGTATTACCCCGGAAGCTTTTTGGGCTCCCAGGGACGCCGAGTGGGCGAATTTATCGCGGGCGTCGATGACTACGACTTCATCGCGCCGAAGGACGGGTACGACTTCGTGGTGTGCGACATGGTCCGCCGCCCCGACTGGCCGCTTTCGGAAGGGCCGTTTATGGACGCGGTGGCAAGACAGAGCCTTCTTAAGGACGAGGATGTGTCCACAAACAGATACGCCGCGTATTTCGGCTACGACTACGGCCTTATGATGGTAAGAAACAACTCGGAGACGAACGGCATAAAGCTGCTTATCGTGAAGGACTCCTTCGCGCTGCCCCTTGCGGCATACCTTTCAACGTGCGTGTCTGAGGTGTGGCTCCTTGACCCGCGCGACGAGGACGCGCCCATCGCCGAGGACGTGATGAGAGAGCACGATTTCGACGCCGTCATCGTCATGTACAACACCGAGGTGTTCGACGACGTTCACTTCGACGGCCTGTGCGCCGATTAAAGGAGGGACGCGTATGACGAGGGAGGAAAAGCTCGCCTTTATGCGGGAGGCGCTCTCGGAGGCGAAAAAATGCGAAAAGAGCGGCGACGTGCCCGTGGGATGCGTCATAGTTTACGACGGGCGCATCGTGGGACGCGGACGAAACGAAAGAGAGGCGCGCGCCCTTTCCACGGCCCACGCGGAGATTCTGGCCATAGAGGACGCCTGCAGAACGCTGGGACGGCGGAACCTTCACGGCGCGTCGCTTTTTGTGACGCTTGAGCCGTGCCCCATGTGCGCGGGGGCCGTTATGCTTTCGCGCATAGGCAATGTATACATAGGCGCGCTCGATTTTACGACGGGCGCGTGCGGCTCGCGATTCAATCTTTTCGACTGGGACATGGCGCCCGCGCCGAAGATCGAGTACGGCATATTAAAGGAGGAATGCGCTGAAATACTGTCGCGTTTCTTTGAAAATATGCGAAAAAAGTCCCGCAGTTAATAGTTTGTTTACACGACTTTACACAAAGTTCACATTTTAAATAAATATTATACATGAAATCGGGAAAGCGAAAGGTTATTATATAGGTGTAAAAGAGATAACCTCAAAACCTTTAAAATAAAGATTCCCCCTAACTCCCCATAAAAGACCTCGATGTGAGCGATCGGGGTTTTTTTATATATTTTTTTCACGTTTAATCTTTTATGAAGCGGCAGATAATACGATTTGGAAGCGAAAAGCTTCAAAAAAGGAGAGAAAACATGAAAAAAATTATCACAGCGGCCCTTTTGTGCCTCTTTATGCTGTCCCTGTTCGGGTGCAGCGCGGCGACGCTGACCGTGCACGATGACGGCAGGGCGAGGACGGAACAGGTAAGCCGCACGGACTTTTCGGCGCGCGCTATGCACGGGAAACCCTTATCGGGGGAGCCGTCGTATATAAGGTTCTATACGCCCCTTAGCCCCATGCCGCTTGAGTGGTACGGAAAGTACCGCCTGCTTACCGACTTTCAGGCGTTTTAGCATATGAAGAAAGCGGCGGTATCGGTACTTTTGATTGCGGCGGCGATTGCGCTGGCGGCCTGCTCCCATGCGGACGCGCCCGACGCGGACGGGCTTCGGACGGACGGCGGGCGGCATACAGAAGCCGAAAAAAACGAAGAGCCCGCCCCGGAGACGGAGCTTATAAGCGTTGTAACGCCCTTAAACGACAGGCGCGAGGGAAGGATAGAGAACATCCGACTCGTCTGCGAAACGCTTTCGGGGAAGGTGCTTTCGCCGGGGGAGGAGTTTTCCTTTAACGAAAGCGTAGGACGGCGCACCATGGCGCGGGGCTTTAAGAAGGCCGTGGTATTTAAGGACAGCGGGAAGGAAAAGGAAGTGGGCGGCGGCATATGTCAGGTCAGCTCCGCTCTTTATAAGGCGGCGAAGGACGCGGGACTTACGGTGACGGAGCGCCATGAGCACGGCATGAGCGTCGACTATGTGCCAAAGGGCGAGGACGCCACCGTTTATTACGGCGAGCTTGACCTTAAATTCATAAATTCGAGCGACAGGCCCATACGGATGGACTTTCATCTGGGGAGCGACGAGCTTACGGTAACGCTTACAAGCCTGGGGGCGTAAACGCGCCCCCCTTAATTTTAATCGAATGAATAGCACATTACGACATAAATGTGTTGATTAGTTCGCTTTTCTGAGGTATAATTTATGTTAAAACAATTAACGGACGAGAGACTTTTAAAGAGGTGGAACAATGTCCTTTAATATTGATTTTAAGAATTGCGGCGACATTTTTTCTCTGCCGGAATTTGATATATATAAAATACGCGCCCTTGACGCACATGAGGCGCTTGTATCGGGAAGCGGCACGGGAGCCGACATGACGCTGTGGCACGACCTGCCCGAGCGCACGACCGACGAGGAGCTTTCGGCCATAAAGGAATGCGCCCGAAACATACAGAAAAACGCCGGCGCCTTCGTGCTCATAGGCATAGGCGGCTCGTACGCCGGGGCGAGGGGAGCCATAGAGTTCATAAAGGGGCGAAACTACAACCTTAAGGCAAAGGATACGCCCATGGTGTTTTACAGCGGCTGCGACCTTTCGCCCGACAGCATGAACTCCGTAATCGACATGATAAGCGAACGCGACTTTTATATAAACGTGGTGTCGAAATCGGGCACCACGCTTGAGCCCGACCTTGCGTTCAAGATTTTCGGCGGGCTTACGGAAAAGCGGTACGGTAAGCGCGGGGCGGCTGAAAGGATAATAGTCACGACCGACCCAGAGAAGGGGCTTCTTCGGGAGCTTTCGAAAAAATGCGGCTATAAGTCCTTCGACGTGCCCCGGGGCGTGGGCGGACGCTACTCCGTGCTTACAGCGGTGGGGCTTTTGCCCATGGCCGTGTGCAGCGTTGACATAGACGAGGTGATGCGCGGCGCGCGCGACGCTTACCGCGACTTTATGGAGGCGGAG
>JAEEGL011916916.1_pt1 | contig 12697 bp, 13 predicted proteins | sample 9134231 | NCBI WGS metagenome assembly JAEEGL01 (sample SAMN16246548, study PRJNA631951) | gut metagenome | biome: gut microbiome; feature: rumen; material: fiber-attached | host: Bos | place: Iran: Karaj | collected 2018-10 | reverse complement strand
TTCCTCTGGATCAAGGAGAAGAAGCCGTATAATCCGTTCGCAAAAAGCGAGTGGCCGAAGGGCGTCGCGGCGATCGCCGAGCAGTTCGGGCAGATCTTCTACGTCTTTGCAATGAGCCGGAATCCCGTGCTGGCAGCGCCGGTCGTCGCCTCCTACTGCATCGTTTCGGTGATCCTTTCGAGGATCTTCCTGAAGGAAAAACTGAAGAAAAACCAGTACGCGGCAGTGGCGATCGTTGTGCTCGGCATCCTGCTCCTCGGTATTTCGGAGGGGATCGCGGCCGCAAGAGAGTCGATCGTGGAGGAAATCGAGGCGCTTTTCCGCTTCTCGATGATTCCCTCATAAAAGCCGTTGACAAAACAGAAAGAACAGGGTATAATCCCTTATTGTCGTTAAGGCAAATGCGTGCGTAGCTCAGCTGGATAGAGCGTCTGGCTACGGACCAGAAGGTCGAGGGTTCGAATCCTTTCGCACGCAGAATGACAAAGGGGATTCTCCGGAATCCCCTTTTTTGTTTCGGTGGCCCCTCAAAGCGGGGCGCCTCAGAAGCGCAGGAGGTTTGGATTTGCTGAAAAAGGTCCTGATCCTCATGCTGGCAATGCTCCTCCTCGCCGTTTCGGCGTGCGAACAAGGCCAGCCGACCAAGAGCAGTTCATCGCCGTCGGGTTCGGCGAGCGCTGCTCCGACTTCCGCGCGCCCTTCCGATGCGTCGAACCCCGTCTCCCCGACGGGATCCTCAGAAGACCCCACCGAGACGGAGCCGACCGACGCTGCGTATCCGACGCTTTCGCCGGGAGACCCGAAGGAAGCCGGAAACTGTTCGGATCTCATTACGGACAGCAAGGCCTTTGCGGTCGTCGATGACGACGGAAAACTGTTCCTTGGGAAAAACATGTACGAACCGCTTGCTCCGGCCAGTATCACGAAAGTGCTGACCGCGCTCGTGACCGCGGAGTCGGTTTCCCTGGACAACCGGGTCGTGGTCCCCGAAGAAGCCGTGACCGAGCACCTCGGCGTCATGAGTTCCGGCGTCCGCCCGTCGTTTAAACCCGGCGAGACCTTGACGGTCCGGGATCTTTTATATGCGCTGATCCTGCCGTCGACGAATTCCGCGGGCAATATCCTGGCCTTCCACGTGGCCGGCAGCGTCGAAGCCTTCGTTCAGATGATGAATGAAAAGGTCGCCGAACTCGGACTTACGCACTCGCATTTCATGAACCCGCACGGGCTCGATGAGGACGGACACCTGACCTGCGCCTACGATATGGCGGTGATCCTTCGGGCAGCCGTGAAGAACGACAATCTCCGGAAGATCCTCGGGGCATTGTCGTATACGATCCCGGCGACCGAATACGCGCCGGCCAGACAGCTTTACAACAACGACGGTCTCGTGAATCAGTCCGTCCCGCTTGCGGGCGTTTACGCCGGAAAACCCGGATCGACGAATCTCGCAAAGGGCACGCTCGTGACAGCGATCCAGCGGAACGGCAAGCATTTCTACGTCTGCACGCTGTGCTCGGACGAGGGATATTCCGGAACCGACACCTGCAATATCACCGAATATGCTTATGCCCGCCTGAACGGCACGAAGGTATCGTTAAAGCCGATCCTTTACGATCTGTCGATCGTTTCGGAGGATGAATCCGGCGCGACGATCCGCTACAAGACGGCTTATCGGATCGTCTCGGCGCGGATCGTGTATTGGAACGTCGCGCGCGGCACGGGTTCCGCCGTTTTCAGGAATTCGGCGCCCGCCGATGCCGTCAATGACGTCCGCCTTTCGATTTCCGAAAAGGGGTTTTACCACGTGCAGGTCTTCTATACCGATCAGAACGGGAAGGAAGAGGCCCTTCAGGGCGAGTTCCTGTTTGACGGCAAGCTGAATCCGGCGGGCCGCGTCGACTGGAACGGCCACGCCTATATTCTGGACGAGCGCGGATTCGTCCGGACCGGCGGCGTCGAGACGACGGAGGGCTGCTATTACACGAATTCCAGCGGGGCGCTGCTGTCCGGTTTTGTCGGACAATTCTACGCCGGCAAGGATTATAAGCTCGTGACCGGCTGGATCACGAACGGAGACCAGCGCTATTTTTACCAGGCCGACGGCCGGATGGCGACCGGAAAGCTCATTATCGACGGAGTACTGTACACGTTCTCCGACAATGGAGTGCTGCAGGAATGAAGTGGAAGAAAATGACGATCGAAACGGTCCCGGATGCGGAAGATCTCCTCGTGGAGATGCTTTCGGAACTCGGGATCGACGGGGCGGAAGTGGTTGATCACCGGCCCATTCTGACCGGAGACACTTTTGAGATCTATGAAGACGTGATGCCGAAGCAACTGCCGGACGACGGCAAAGCCGAGGTCATTTTTTATCTGGAGGACGGTCCGGAGGTTCCGGCAATGCTTTCCCGGGTCCGGGAGGGCATCGAGGAACTGAGGTCCTTCACGGAGGTCGGCAGCGGGGAGATCCTCGAAAGCGAGACCGAAGAGGAGGACTGGGTCAATAACTGGAAGGCCTACTTCCATCCGTTCACGGTGGAAGACCTTCTGATCAAGCCGACCTGGGAACCCGTTCCGGACGATGCCGAGGGGAAGCTCCTCATTGAGATCGACCCCGGCACCGCGTTCGGGACCGGCTCGCACGAGACGACGAAACTGTCGCTGATGGCTCTGTCCCGCGCCGTTCGCCCCGGCGACCGGGTGCTGGACGTCGGAACGGGCAGCGGCATTTTATCGATCGTTGCCTTAAAGCGCGGCGCCGCGTTTGCGTTCGGGACGGACATTGACCCGCTCTCGATCGAGGCCGCCCGGGAAAACGCCGAAGTGAACGGGATCCCGGCAGACCGGTTCGAACTGCTGACCGGGAATATCATTGACGACCCGGAAGTTCAAAGACGCGTCGGACTCGGATGCTACGACATCGCGGTCGCGAACATCCTTGCGGACGTCATCATCCCGCTCCAGAAGGAAGTGACCGCGCATTTAAAGCCCGGCGGGCTTCTGCTCGTTTCCGGGATCATCGACTTAAAGCGCGGGGCGGTATTGAATGCCTTCGCGGAAAACGAAAAACTGGACCTTTTAGAGGAAACGCGGATGGGAGAGTGGATTGCCTTCGCGCTTCGGAAAAAGGCGAATTAAGGGCCTTTTAAACGCTCAGAAGCCATGTTTCATTTCTTTGTGACAAAAGAACAGGTTTCGGACGGACGGATCCGGATCACCGGGGCCGACGTCAACCACATCAAAAACGCGCTCCGGATGAAAACGGGCGAACACGTGAAGATCTCCGACGGGGAAAACCGCACTTATGAGTGCGCGCTTTCCGGCTTTTCGGAAGGCACGGCGGAGTTTTTGATCCTTTCGGAAAGCGGCTTCACGAGCGAGCTTCCGATGAAGATCACGCTGTTTCAGGGCCTTCCGAAGGGCGACAAGATGGAGTGGATCACCGAAAAGGCCGTCGAACTCGGCGTGTCGAGGATCGTTCCGGTCGCCATGCACCGCTCGGTCGTGAAGTTTGACGCGAAAAAGGAAGAAGCCCGGATCCGCCGTTATCGGGCGATCGCCGAGACCGCTGCGAAGCAGGCCGGCCGGAATACCGTGCCGGAAGTCACGGCGGTAGCGTCGGTCGAAGAAGCCTCCAGGATGGCGAAAGAACTGGACGTCCTTTTAGTGCCCTACGAGTGCGCGGAAGATATGGCGAAAACCAGACTGGTGTTGGGTAACCTTCCGAAGGAAGGCAGAGTCGGCATGGTCATCGGCCCGGAGGGCGGTTTTGAACTCGCGGAAATCGAGCGGTTCAAAGCGGCCGGCGGCCGGGTCATAACGCTCGGAAAAAGAATCTTAAGGACCGAGACGGCGGGACTTTATCTTCTGTCCGTCCTGTCCTTCTTATACGGTGAATGAACGCGTGAAAACGATTTATCTGGACAATTCAGCGACGACCAGGGTCTATCCCGAGGTGCAGAAACTCGTCCTAACCTGCATGGACGAGGAGTTCGGCAATGCGGCCTCCCTGCACCGGATGGGCGTCGAAGCGGAAAGGCGGGTCCGGGAGGCGAAGGAGCGGATCGCACGGACCTTGAAGTGCGAGCCGAAGCAGATCTACTTCACTTCCGGCGGCACCGAGTCGAATAACTGGGCGATCCGCGGAGCGGCGGAGGCGCTCCGCCGTCAGGGCGATCACCTCATCACCTCTGCGGTCGAGCACCCGAGCGTCAAAAACGTGATGCGTTATCTCGAGGAGCAGGGCTTTTCGGTGACCTACCTTCCGGTGAACGAGTACGGCGAGGTCTCTTTGGAAGACCTGAAAGCGGCTCTTCGTCCGGAGACGATCCTCGTCTCCGTCATGATGGTGAACAATGAGATCGGCGCGGTCGAACCGGTCGGAGAGATCGGACAGTACCTTGCCGCAAACCGGCCGGACGTTTATTTCCACGTCGACGCGATCCAGGCGTACGGGAAATACGACATCTGTCCGAAAAAACAGCATATCGACCTCTTATCGGTATCGGGGCATAAGATCCACGGCCCGAAAGGCATCGGCTTCTTATACGTCGGGGACCGCGTGAAGCTGAAACCGCTGCTTTTCGGCGGCGGGCAGCAAAAGGGTCTCCGCTCCGGCACCGAAAACGTCCCGGGGGAAGCCGGGCTCGGACTTGCGGCCGAACGTTCTTACCGGGACCTTGCGGAAAAGGCCGCGCACATGCGAGAACTGAAAGCCCTGCTCATTGCGGGATTGGAAGAACTGGAGGGCGCGCGGGTCAACGGAAGAAAAGACCAAAACTCCGCACCGCACATCATTTCCTGTTCGTTCGACCGGATCCGCTCCGAAGTGCTCTTACACGCGCTCGAAGATAGAGGGATCTGTGTGTCTTCGGGGTCTGCGTGCAGTTCCTCCCATCCGTCGGAAGTGAGCACCCTGCTCGCGATCGGCTTGAAAAAAGAGCAGCAGGAGGGCACGATCCGCTTCAGTCTGTCGGAAGATACGACAAAAGAGGAGATCGATCGGACGCTGGAGGCGCTTCGGGAGCTGCTCCCGTTTCTGAGAAAGTTTACGAGGAAATAAGACGTGAAATTCCATTCATTTCTGATCAAATACGGTGAGATCGGCGTCAAGGGGAAAAACCGCTTTCTCTTTGAAGACGCGCTCACGAAGCAGATCCGGATCGCCTTAAAGAAGGTCGAGGGAACGTTCTCGGTCACGAAGGAAAACGGCCGGATCTACGTGGAATGCCTCTCCGAATACGATGAGGAAGAGGCGCTTTCCGTGCTCGGGCGCGTGTTCGGCATTGCCTGGATCTGCCCAGTCGTCCGTGTAGAAGACCGGGGGTTCGAAGACCTGAAGGAGCAGGTGATCCGCTATTTCGGCGAGACCTACCCGGACCGTCATCTGACGTTCAAGGTCGAATCGAAGCGTGCCCGGAAGGATTATCCGGTCCGCTCGCAGGAGATGAACGCCGAATTCGGCTCGATCCTTTTGGACGCCTATCCGGAACTCAGAGTCGACGTGCATCATCCGGACGTCCTCCTCAACGTGGAAGTCCGGGAGAAGTTCATCAACCTCTATTCGAAAGAGATCCGCGGGATCGGTGGTATGCCGCTCGGGACGGCCGGCAAGGCCATGCTGCTTTTGTCGGGCGGCATCGATTCCCCGGTCGCGGGCTACATGATCTCCCGGCGCGGCGTCTATATCGACGCGGTCTATTTCCACGCGCCGCCCTATACGTCGGAGCGCGCGAAGCAGAAGGTCGTGGACCTTGCGCGCCTGATCTCGCGCTACACCGGCCCGATCCATCTGCACGTCATCAACTTCACCGATATCCAGATGGCGATCTACGAGCATTGTCCGCATGACGAGCTGACGGTCATCATGCGGCGTTATATGATGATCATTGCAGAGCGGATCGCGCGGTCGGCGGGCTGTCTTGCCCTCGTGACCGGCGAGTCGATCGGGCAGGTCGCGTCTCAGACCATGCACGCCCTCGTCGCGACCAATGCCGTTTCGACCCTTCCGGTCTACCGGCCGCTCATTGCCTTCGATAAGATGGACATCGTCCGGATCTCGGAGGAGATCGGCACCTACGAAACGTCGATCGAGCCCTATGAGGACTGCTGTACGATCTTTGTCGCGAAGCACCCGGTCACGAGGCCGGAACTTTCCGAGATCGAGGAATCCGAAAAGGCCCTCGAAGGTGTGATCGGCGGCCTCATCGAAGCAGCCATGGCGTCGGATCAGGTGATCCTCTGCACCGACAAAAAACTGCAATAAAAAACGGGCAGGTAAACCCTGCCCGGTCAACGGATCGGCGGAACGTTATTTCACGATATACGGAGCCAGCGTTTCAAGGATCTCCGGGACGCCGTCTTCCGCATGGATCGTCAGGTCGATGGGTTTCGACAGATCCAGCGAGAAGATGCCCATGATGGACTTTGCGTCAATGACGTAGCGTCCGGAGACGAGATCGAAGTCGTCTTCAAATTTCGAAAGATCGTTGACGAAAGATTTCACCTTGTCGATGGAATTTAAACTGATTCGAACGGTGGTCATAATTGCTTCCTCCACAACACCAAATTATCTCGTCTACACTATACGACGATAAGGCTGAATTGTCAAGAATATGAGTCTGAAAAACGTAAAAATCGCTTTTCACACACTGGGGTGCAAGGTCAATATTTACGAGACCGGCGTCATGGAACAGGACGTCGCGCAGCACGGCGCCGTTTTGACGCCGTTTACCGAAAAAGCGGACGTTTACGTCGTCAATACCTGCTCGGTCACGAACATTGCCGACCGGAAGTCGCGGCAGATGCTCCACCGGGCGAAGGCCCTGAATCCGGAGGCCGTCGTGGTCGCCGCGGGCTGCTACGCGGAAACCGAAGACCGCGAAAAACTGCTGGAGACCGGAGTGGATCTGATCCTCGGCAATGAAGAGAAAAAACGGATCGGTGCAGTGCTCGAAGCCTATTTGGAAAAGGGTGTCCTGCCGGTCAATCCGGACATTTCCGCTGTACGGGGCTACAGCCCGGAAAAACTTCCGGCCATGACAAGCCGGACGCGGGCGGACGTGAAGGTCCAGGACGGCTGCAATCAGTTCTGCACCTACTGCATCATTCCCTATGCGCGCGGCCGGATCCGGAGCAAGGCACTCTCCGACGCAGTACGGGAGATCGCGGATCTTGCCAAGACCGGTGTGCGGGAGATCGTCCTGACCGGCATTCATCTTTCGTCGTACGGAAAGGACTTTCCGGAAGGCAAGCCGGACCTGCTCGACCTGATCCGCGCAGTTCATGAGGTCGAAGGCGTCCGGAGGATCCGGCTCGGTTCCCTGGAACCCAGGATCATCACCGAGGAATTCGTGTCCGCGCTTGCCGCCCTGCCGAAGTTCTGCCCGCATTTTCACCTGTCCTTACAGAGCGGATCGGCGACGGTTTTAAAGCGCATGAACCGGCATTATTCGCCCGAAGAATACGCGGAGCGCGTGGCGTTCATCCGCCGTCATTTCGCGCACCCCGCGATCACGACGGACGTCATCGCCGGCTTCCCCGGGGAAACTGCGGAAGAGTTTGCCGAAACGCTGGATTTTGTCCGCAGGATCGGTTTCTACGAGATGCACGTATTCCAGTATTCGAGGCGGAAGGGCACGCCGGCGGACCGGATGCCGGACCAGGTAAAAGAGCCTGTCAAGAAGGAACGGTCCGAGGCTTTGATCCGCCTGAGGGACGAGATGTCGAAGGCATATGAGCGGTCGCTGCTCGGGGAAAGCGTAGAGCTTCTGACCGAGGAAAAGAGCGATGCGCTCGGTCTTGCGGAGGGCTATACGAAGGAGTACGTCCGGGCTTACGTCCCCGCTTCGTTCGGGACCAACCGCATTCTGCGCGGCATTCTTCGGGAAAATCACGGAAAATATGAGTTGAAAGCGCCAGTTTTTTGTGAGGACGGCGCGGGGAATAATCTTGAAACCTCCGGTACTCTATGATATAATAACTTGTTAATAAAGGACGCAGAAGAGAAAGGAGAACCATGGCGAACATATCCGATACACAATTTATCAAGCTGCCTTTCTTTGAGGAACCCGAGACGGCTTCCGACGACTATGATGCCGCGGACGTCCTGAAGGAAGTTTACGCCGCATTGAAAGAGAAAGGGTACAATCCGGAGACGCAGATCGTAGGCTATATCATGTCCGGTGATCCGACCTATATCACGAACCATAAAGGAGCGCGCGCGCTGATCCGGAAGGTGGAGCGTGACGAGCTGCTTTCCGAACTCGTGCAGCATTACATTGAGACGAAACTGTGACGGGAGACCGGCAATGAGGCTCATGGGGCTGGACTATGGTTCAAAGACGGTCGGAGTGGCCTTGTCGGACCCGCTCGGACTGACGGCGGAGCCGTTTGAGACGATCGTGCGGGAAAGGCCGGGAGAACTGCGGAAAACGCTTCGGCGGCTCGAGGAGATCATTGCCGAAAAAGAGGTCGGGGAGATCGTTCTGGGACTGCCGGTCCATCTGTCCGGGGATCCCTCCGAACGTTCCGAGGCGACGCTTCTGTTTCGCGACAAGCTCGTGAAGCGGACCGGGCTGCCGGTGCATCTCATGGATGAACGCCTGACGACCGTGGAAGCGGAGACGGTTCTGGAAGAACTGGAAGTGCCGAAAAAGGACTGGAAGCTTTACGTCGACAAGATCGCTGCCAGCCTGATTCTGAAGGCATATATGTCCCTGTAGGGGAAAGGAAAAATGATGGAAGAGAAAATCGTATTTGAGACCGAGGACGGCGAAGTCCTGTTTTACGTGCTGGAAGAGACCCGCGTGGCGGGAGTTCATTACATTCTGGTGACCGACAGCGAGGAAGAGGAAGCGGACTGCTACATCCTGAAGGACGTTTCGAAGGAATCGGATCCCGAGGCGGTCTACGAAATGGTGGAAGACGATGAGACGCTGAACGCCCTTTCGCCGGTCTTTGCCGAGCTGCTCGAGAATACGAAGATCCTTCCGGCAGACGGAGAATAAAGTGGCAAAAAAAGGAAAGAAGAATTACTATGACAACGTGACCGATCGGATCGTGAAGATCATTCCGCTGGGCGGGCTGGAGCAGATCGGCATGAACATTACCGCCTTTGAATATGCGGAAAGTATCATTGGCGTGGACTGCGGGCTCGCGTTCCCGACGGACGAAATGCGCGGCATTGACTTAGTGGTCCCGGATGTGACGTATTTGCTGGAAAACCGGGACAAAGTGCGGGCATTTTTCATTACCCACGGACACGAGGATCACATCGGCGGACTGCCGTATGTTTTAAAGCAGCTGAACGTGCCTGTCTATGCGGCGCGGCTGACGGCGGCGGTCATTGAAACGAAACTGGAAGAGCACGACATGCTCGATTCGGTCCGATTGAACGTGATGGCGGCCGGCGACGTCGTAGGCGTCGGAGATTTCAAGGTCGAATTCATCCACGTCAATCACAGCATTACCGACGCGGTGGCCTTTGCGATCACGTCACCCGCCGGAACGGTCATCATGACCGGAGATTTTAAGATCGATTATACGCCCTTAAGCGGAGTGCCCGCGGATCTGCAGCGCTTCGGAGAGCTCGGAAGACAGGGCGTTCTGGCGCTTTTGGCGGATTCCACGAATGCGCTCCGGCCGGGCTTCACGCCCTCGGAACAGACCGTGGCGGAGTTTTTCGACGATGCGTTCAGAACGTATAAGGACCACCGGATCATGGTCGCGACCTTCGCGTCGAATCTGGACCGCGTCCAGCAGATCATCACCAATGCGGCCGCCTACGGACGGAAAGTCGCGGTCGAGGGCCGCTCGATGGTGAAGATCATTGAGATCGCGAAGAATCTCGGTTACCTGCACGTGCCGGAAGGCGTTCTCGTCGATATGGACGAGATCCCGTCCTATCCCGCCGAAAAGACCTGCATTCTGATGACGGGCTCTCAGGGAGAGGCGATGGCGGCGCTGACGCGGGTATCCTCCGGCCAGCACAAGAGCATCTCGATCACGCCCGAGGACGTGGTGATCTTTTCCTCTTCCCCGATCCCCGGCAATGAGAAGGCCGTCTATAAGGTCGTCAATGAATTGTCGCGCAGCGGGGCAACGATCGTGAATCGGGCGACCCACGTGTCCGGACACGCCTGCGACGAGGAACTGAAGCTGATATATGCCCTGACCTGTCCCGAGTATGCGGTTCCGGTCCACGGTGAGTACCGGCACCGTCAGGCGAATGCCGAGATCGCGCGTTCGATGCATGTGGAGAAGGATCACGTGTTCCTGCTGAATTCCGGCGACGTGCTTGCCCTTTCCAAGACGCACGGCGAGGTCATCGGCAGTGTCGCACAGGGCGGCGTTCTGGTCGACGGACTCGGCGTCGGAGACGTCGGAAACGTCGTGCTTCGGGACCGTCAGAACCTGTCTCAGGACGGCATCATCATTGTCGCCGTGGCGCTTTCGGCGGACGGCGGGATCGTGAGCGGTCCCGAACTCATTTCCCGCGGATTCGTCTACGTGCGCGATTCCGGGAACATTCTGGAAGAACTGAAGGTGACCGCCGATCACGTGATCCGCGAGTCGCACGGAGCCAAAGGGTTCGACCGGAACCGAATCAAATCGGAGATCCGGGAGGCACTCGGCACCTATATCTGGAAAACCATTAAGAGAAATCCGGTGATTCTGCCGGTCATTCTGGAAGTCGGAGAGTAAGAGATGGCAGCGGCCGTGAAGAAAACCGAAAAGGCGGAGCCTGCGGCGCAGAAGCCCGTCAAGCAGAAAAAAGACCTGTTCCACTATCTGAAGATCCTGATCGTGGTCTTGTTCTTTGTGCTGCTTGCGATCGTCTGCTACGTCTCCTTCCGCTTCGGCGTCCTGATCTTCACGAACGACGGCGTGACCGATTCCGAACACGCGGTCACCTATACGCTGAGGGTCGAACAGGGCGAAAGCGTCTATCAGATCGGCCGGGACCTGGAAACCCATGGAATCATTGAAAACCGCTTTGTGTTCATGATCCAGTCGAAACTGTACAAGTGTACGATCGCGCCGGGGACGTTTACCGTGAACTCGGGCATGTCCTCCAAGGAGATCTTAAAGTATCTGAACCGGGAGTACATCAAGGCAAAGGACGCGGTGACTCCCTGATGGACAATGAACGGATCGCGGCCTATCTTCGGTCGCTGAAACAGACGGAAGATCCTTTTCTAGCGAAACTCAGGAAAGAAGCGCTTGAGACCGGAGTTCCGATCCTCCGGACGGATACGGAAGCACTTCTTTCGTTTTTTACAGAACTGGTAAAGCCTTCCGAGATCCTTGAACTCGGCACGGCGATCGGTTACTCCGGGACCGTGATGCTCCGGCACGGCAATGCCCGCCTGACCACGGTCGAGAACTACGAACCGCGGATCGAACGGGCGAAGCGGACCTTCGAAGAGGCCGGTCTTTCGGAGCGCGTGGCGCTGATCCCGGAAGACGCCGGAGAAGTCTTAAAAAGGCTTTCCGGCCCGTATGACCTCATCTTCCTGGACGCTGCGAAGGCGCAGTACGTCACGTGGCTGCCGGAGATTCTGAGACTCATGAAGCCCGGCAGCGTCCTCATTGCCGACAACGTGTTTCAGGACGGAAACGTTCTGGAATCCCGCTTTGCGGTACGGAAGAGAGACCGCACGGTCCACGAGAGGATGCGCGCCTTTTTGGAGGCGGTCGAGCGGAATCCGGACCTGGAAAGCGCCATCTTAAACGTCGGCGACGGGGTCTCGGTCTCGGTCCTGAAAGGAGCGGTGCGCTCATGAAAAAACCGGAACTTCTGCTGCCCGCGGGCAGTCTCGAAGTTTTAAAAGAGGCCGTGTTCTACGGTGCGGACGCGGTGTATATCGGCGGCGACGTGATGGGTCTTCGGGCAAAAGCGAAAAACGCGAGCATCGAAGAACTCTCGGAAGGCGTGGCCTTTGCGCACCGATACGGCGTTCGGGTGTACGTGACCGCGAACATATTGGCGCACAATGCGGACCTGCCCGACGCGCGGGCGTTTTTTCGGGAACTTAAAGACGTCCGTCCGGACGCCCTCATTATTTCCGATCCGGGCGTCTTTACGATCGCAAAAGAGATCCTGCCCGAGACCGAGATCCACATCTCGACGCAGGCGAATAACGTGAACGCCGAGACCTTCCGGTTCTGGCATGCCCTCGGCGCAAAGCGCGTCGTGGCGGGCCGGGAACTGAGTCTTAGGGAAATCAAGGAGATCCGGGCAGAAGTGCCGCCCGAACTCGAGATCGAAGCCTTCGTGCACGGCGCGATGTGCATTTCGTATTCCGGACGCTGCCTGCTGTCGAACTATCTGACCGGGCGGGACGCGAACCGCGGCGAATGCACGCATCCCTGCCGCTGGAATTACGCCCTGGTCGAAGAAACGCGGCCGGGCGAGTATTTCCCGGTCACGGAGAACGAGCGCGGCACCTATATCATGAATTCAAAGGACCTTTGCATGATCGGCCATATCCCGGAACTTTTGGACGCCGGGATCGATTCGTTCAAGGTCGAAGGGCGGATGAAGACCGCATTGTACGTTGCGACGGCCGCCCGCGCCTACCGGAAGGCGATCGACGATTACTGCAAGGATCCGGCGCTTTATAAAGCGAACCGGGAGTGGTATCTCGAAGAGATCACGAAGGGCACGAACCGGGAGTGTACGACGGGCTTC
>JAEEGL015414997.1_pt1 | contig 12698 bp, 9 predicted proteins | sample 9134231 | NCBI WGS metagenome assembly JAEEGL01 (sample SAMN16246548, study PRJNA631951) | gut metagenome | biome: gut microbiome; feature: rumen; material: fiber-attached | host: Bos | place: Iran: Karaj | collected 2018-10 | reverse complement strand
GCGTAGGCTATCGGCAATGCGCCTATCGCGCCGTGCGGACCGCACGGCGCGATATGGGCGCAATTGCCGATACGCTTACGTGTCGGCGCCTATCGCTGCGCGATACGGCGCGGCCGCCTCGCTATTGCTGCGCAATACGCGAGGGCGGGGCGAGGGCGGGGTGTCTGGCGGTGTCTGGCGGTGTCTGGATAACATCTTGTTATCGCCGTATTCAACTGCTATACTATGATCGGCGTTTAGTCCGAATTTGGACTAAAAAAGTTCACGATATATCCAGAAGTGACAGGAGATTCATTTTGACAAGTCAAACATTATTGGATAAAATTAATATTATTGGAAGACTGAAATCAATGTATATCATGATGACGACTATTTCGTTATTATATATTTGGGGGTGTAATACTCAATCAACAGATTCGGTTGTAAACAATAATTTATTTCCGAAGGATGAATTAGCAGTCGATCATATTGATGACAAAGTGAAACAAGATGAGGAGGCCAAGAGAGTAGCTGAAGAACAAGTCAAAAGAGCAGCTGAAGAAAGGAAATTATTAGAGAATGCAGAATTAAATGTGATGTTGGAACATTATCAAACATATATTAAAGATACTGATTTACACAAAATCAAAACTTTAGATTTCAGTCATGCAAAAAAGCGCATTGAAGAAATTGTACAGTCTGCATCTCACTGGGATTACAATGAACCAAGCGACGACTATCCCAAAGGAAGATGTACTATTTTGGCGAAAAATGCCAGAGATTTGGCATATTTTGCTAATGACATGACACCACTAATTTTTTTACACAGAGATAATTACTTAAATCCATCCATTCTTGTAATTCCTGGCATAATTGCAAATGGAAAGCCCAAGATTCAAATACAAATAGACGATGGAACTGTCGAAAATGTTAATTACACGAATGAATCTGGCCTAATATTAAAATTGACAGAGAAACAGTACGATAACATATTAAATAGTAAGCATGAAATAAAAATTATCATAATCAAGGATTCGAAAACGATAGTCATTGAGATCGTATCGGGCAATATCAAAGAATGTGTCGAAAGAATTGACCAAAGAAAATTAGATAACTGGGAATACAAAGAAGAGATTATAGCATTTGATAATGTGACATTTCGATTTTGTAGTAGTGTGTCTCCGAATAAGGTACAAAGCAGATTTAAACCTGATTTTGATGGCGACAAAAAAGAATCACCAGTATTAATTATTCGGCAAAAGGATCATAATACACCCGAAATCATACTTAACTCAAAAGGGATTTATTGGCCTTCATACTGGAATCATAAAATTCGTATTAAGTTTGATGACGAAAAGCCTATTAGCAATTCATATGTAAATGGTTCTGGTTCGATTGCAATGATATTTTTAAGCTCCGAGAAAGCTATTCTAAAAAAGCTTTTTAGTTCAAGGCGAGTCACGTTTCAGATGCCAGACAGTATAGAAACTTTCTCCTATGATTTATCGGAATTACCACAGACATGTTCTGGACTCGATTTATCTGGAATTGTTAAATGATTATGTTTATATTTTGTAATCGCCCAAGATTTTCCTCGGCTTGTTTAGAAATGTGCTGGGAGTACATACGCGGTGGCGATGTGTTCCAGCTTCAGATATAACTACAGATGGCATTGTTGAGAGAAATTACAGATAGACCGTTGATTTATATTTGATTTATAATGAAATATTCTTCACATGAAAAGAGTCAGCGCAGTAATCGTAGAAATGTAGCTAGCGCGTATTTTGATAACATTTGCCCCAACCCAACAAGGCTGCCCAACGCATCCCCAACCTCAATCACATTCACAACATCACCCTCCATCGGACAAAAACATGGGGACTGAATGGTCTGGCTGTTTGGCTCAAGAGCGCGTGGTGATGCTAAACCAGACAGTGACTATGATTTTATCTGGATGTTGTGATGGATGGTCCTAGCAAGGTGCTTCCCGAGATTTTGCACTCACTGAGTGCAAAATCTTCCTCCCTTATTCAATGTGAGGCCTGCTAATCATAAGGAGAGCATGTGATGGAACTTGGTAAGGAATTATTCGGAGAAGGGAAAAATATCGAGTTTAAGGCTGAGATTTCCAAGCGCCATGAGAATTTCCTCAAGGACATCGTTGCTTTCTCCAATGCTTCGGGCGGAAAGATTATCTTAGGGATTGAGGATGAGACAGGAATTGTTGTGGGCATTGGAGAGCAGAATCCGTTTAGGCTTTCAGACAGCATATCCAACATGATTGACGATGCATGTGTGCCTCAGATTTATACGGATATCTCGCCACGCACGATAGATGGCAAAAAAATTTTGGAAATTGAAGTGTTTCCTGGGAGACAACGCCCGTATTATCTCAAATCACGCGGGAAGGAGAAATCCTGCTATATCCGTATAAATGACACGAGCCGTATTGCCAGCGACCGAAAGCTGAAGGAACTGGAAATGGAGGGAATGCGTATCTCATTTGATTCGCTTCCAGAGATAGGAAAAGCTTTCGACAGAGAGGATGCGCTTGCGCTTTGCGAAAAGATGTATCAGACCGCATTATCTGCCTGTAAAACACAGGCGGAACGAGATGCTGTCAAACCCATGACGTTGGAAAAATTAGAAGATTTTGGCATCTTGCGCAAAGATGGACACCATCTTCAGCCGACACATGCCTATGTGTTGCTCACCAAGCCTCGGGATCGTTATGTGAAGATTCAATGTGCCCTATTTAAAGGAACTGTTCGCGACGAGTTTATTGATCGGAAAGAGTTTGATGGCCCAATTCATGAACAGGTCGAAATGGCGCATCAATTCGTATTACGGCATATCAATCGCGGTGCAATCATTGAAGGGCTGTATCGTAGAGATATTTACGAACTTCCTACGAGTTCAATTCGTGAGATGATTATTAATGCGGTACTGCACCGCAGCTATTTGGATGAATCCTGTATTCAGGTTTCCTTGTATGATGATCGTCTTGAAATTGATTCTCCAGGCATGTTGTATGATGGCCTCACAGTTGAAGAAGCCAAATCGGGTAAGTCGCGATGCCGAAATAAAGCGATTGCCGAAGCATTTCAGTACATGAAACTCATCGAAGGATGGGGTACAGGATTACCAAGACTCTATAAGAAATGCGAAGAAATGGGACTTCAATCGCCGCGTTTTGAGGAGTTTGGGGACGGTATGAAAGTGACGATTTATCGTAACTCTGTTGCTGCAGAAGAAACAGATACTGTTACTGTCGTAGAAAACCAAGCCGGTGTCATAGAAAACCAAGCTGATGTCGGAATTAATGGTGCTGATGTCGGAATAAATGGTGCTGATGTCGGAATAAATGGTGCTGATGTCGGAATAAATGGTGCTGATGTCGGAATAAATGGTGCTGATGTCGGAATAAATGGTGCAGCAATACAGGTGGTTGAGCTTTTACGACAAAATAACCGGTTATCTGCAGTTCAAATTGCAGATTGTATGAGTTTGAGTAGCCGACAGGTTGAGCGTATTTTATCGGATTTGAAACAACGTGGATATATTAAACGTGTTGGGGCAAATAAAACAGGATATTGGTTAATTGTTAATGATAATCATTAAATCGTGAGCCGTATGCGCGCAGCTGCCCGGAACGGGGCGAACACAAAGGTGTTTGTTGAAGAAAAAATGGAAGCTATTTGTATGACACCGAATGAGATTTATTCAAAATATGGGAAAGGATCATTGCTGCATTGGTATCTCTGTACAGACATGAGCTTTACAGAGAAAAATGCATTTGTCAGACGATTGCTGGAATTGGGGGCTGATGCGAATTACGTTGTTAAAACCAGGGATATTGTTGGTAATCAGGCGCTGAATCGTTTGGGGTATTGTGAAGGTGATTCGGTATTGCGTCACTGTATAGATGTCGAGTTTTGCGAAGTGTTGATTCATGCTGGGGCTGACATTCACAAGCGGAATAGGGTTGGCCAGATGCCGCTTCATTTAACCGTTGACGGCGCGTGTACTAAGTTACTGATAGAATCTGGTGCTCAGGTGAATGCGCTGGATCACGAGGGACGAACGCCGCTTCATTTGGCATACGATTGCCAGTGCGCTGAATTGCTCATTCGTGCGGGTGCCGATCTGAATATTAAAGACAATCGTGGCAGAACTGCATTACAGTATCATATCGAAAAGATGTATTCCGGGATTACAGAGGAACGGGCCATAGCGAATTATCTGCAGGGGATACCCCAAAATCCAACTCGCGCGATTGAACCGGTATATTCTGATTATTCAGATTTGGGATTGAGTCGTGTCGTAAGAGAATTATCGCCTTCGGTTCAGATCGAATATGGTACTCAGATGCTTCGCTCGAAACCCAGTGTTCCGGCAACGCGACAAGTCCCCCGGAAAGAGAGTTCTGCTGGGAACAAGATTTTTGAGAAAAGCAGGCAGCAACCTATAAAACCGGATGCATCTTCGGCAGAAAAAGAGGTTTCACAAGAGTCTCCGAATGAATTTAAATATTCGAAGGATTTGGCCTATCGCTTTGATTTGGATTATGAGGATTGAAGCGCTGTGTTTTTGCTGGATGCAGGAGCATGGCGTGAATCCCGGTGGGAGTTTAATCTATAGAATCGCGAGCCGTATTGAGCGCAGCGAAATAGGCGAGCGCGGAGGGCGTATCGGCGCGCATTTGACCTCACCCGGCCGCTATTGCGGCCACCCTCTCCAGTATGGAGAGGGTTATGGCAATCTATTATTTGCGCGCCGATAGCCCGAATGGCGAGGTGTATTGGCGAGTAGGCACGTGTCGCGACACGTGCCCACATCGCCAATAGCCGAGCGATATAAAATAATGCAAAATGAATCACATGTGTGATAAATTTAGGATGGCAGAAATTGTCCTGTCGATTTGCGTGGTGCGTGATAGGACGAAACAGTCGTATTTCAAAAGAGTCGATGCGTGGATTATTGTCGTGAAGAGTGGTGAGAGGAGGGAGAACGGTGAATCGCAAATTGATGATATGTCTTGTTGCTGTACTGATTTTTATGGGGTTGTCCTCTGTGGCTTTTGCGTATAGCTATCGGGTTGTCGTGAGAGATGAGAATGGATTGAATGTATGTGAACGCGGGCCGGGATACGAGGTCTGCAAGACAGCCAATTTGCGTCACACATCGATTATTGGTGGTGAAACCATGTCATGTGTGTATGAAGGTGCGGAAGAGGTGGATTGTCTGCCATACGAAGATCATTATTCGATGGAATGGGTGATGAGTCATCCAAGCGAGGAACCAGAGAATCAGGAAGTGGCGAGTCAGAATGAGCATAGTTCCTCTTCACAGAGTTATGGCAGTTCCTCGTCTTATGTATATTATCAGGAACCCACTTATTGGGAGAATGATTATGCGATTCCCAATGGTTTTACATGGGGATTCTCGATGGGCTGGTTCGGACAGGTGGATGACGGTGGTCTGGCGGAGAATAGTTTTTCGTTTGGCGGAGATATTGGCTGGAAATGGTCGCATTTTGGTTTTTCTGTAGACTGCGATTTATCCGTTGCGTTTTTGGACCAACCCTATCAGGATTTATGGACGTATAGTTTCCATGGTCTGTTTATGACGTTTTTACCATTTGATTATGGAAACGAATTTACGTTAGGTGTCGGGCTTGGATATACCGGGTGGAGTTTGGATTATAAGCGTGAGAATAAGCTGAATTATCATTGGTATAATGATGCATATTATTCAGATAATTCAAATGTAGAAAAAGTCATTGACAGCGGTGATTTCTTATCCTTTAAGCTTAATGCTCGCCTGGATTTTGTATTCGACGAGATGGTTGTTGGTTTTGCCTTTAACTGGATACCATGGCTGGATGTCAAACACGGCGGTAAGATTGTAAATCATATTGTCGGACTTCAGTTCCGGATTGGTGGGATTGAATAGAATGGCCGCGCCTGACAATGTGGTATAATAATAGACGATTGTTTTTTTCGAAGTGACTGGACCTGGAATATGGGCTGTTCTGAAACTCAAAGCATTGACACATCAAAAGAAGTTTGGTATTTATATCGGGGGGGATTAGTTGGGTGTGGGAATATAAGAATTTGGGAGATTATCATGAGACAGTTAATCGTATTTGGACTTTTATTGCTGGCGATTCCGGGGATTGCTTTTGCGCAGGAATCGGAGAATCAAACTGCTGAATCACAACCTAAAAAAGCAATGCAACCCCTTAAGGATACCGGTGAAAATGCTCGAGTGAATGCGGCCATGGAACATGTTTACAGTCAGGTGATGAGCTGGGCACCGAAATTTGACGCCTGCACCCAGGATGCGGCGGAGAGTGTTGATATTAAGATTCAATATGATTGCAAAGGGAAAATTGAATTATTAACGGCGGCATCTGATTGTATAAAAGAGGCTATTCCGGAAAAGTTTGATATCGATATCACGAAAGATGTCTGTGTCTGTAAAGACGGATGGATTTCATTTACGTATAATAAATCTGATGGAATCACGATAAAGCAGAAGACAAGAATTGGTATTGTCAATACAGATGAGTATTGCAGTATTTATCGTTTCAAACGCTCTCACTCAAGGAGACCGCATTTGAAGCCAGTATCGCCAAATCGTAAATAACAGGTGATTTAATATGTCAATGAGACTGTATTCAAACAATTACGTAATTCCCATCATTGGAATAGTGTTCGCGCTATGTATGATGACGGGATGTAAGAGTACGAATACCCCTGCACCAGAAACTGCCAATACCCAATCCGCTGAAGCATGTGATGGTGCAGTTTTTCATCATGCTTGTGTTCATACTGGTGATATCGTATCGTTTGGGAATTATTTCCAGTCGAGTGAAGAAAAGAAAGACCCCATTCAATGGCGCATTCTGGAAATTGACAAGGATAAACAGGCTCTTTTTTTACTGTCGGAATATATCATTGATGCGCAACCGTATCATACAAAGGATTTTGATATAACCTGGGCGTCATCTTCGCTTCGAAAGTGGTTGAATGCTACTTTTATGAATCAAGCATTTAGTGAGAAGGAACAATTGCAAATTCTTACAACACATGTTGAGAATCCTGATGATCCAAGCTGGTCAGGCGCTCGAGAAGAATATAATCCAAATGAATCTTGTGGTGGCAGGTGTATCGAGGTCTCATTGTCAGAATGGCATTTGATCGGTGAAGATACTGAGGATAAGATATTTCTGCTTTCACAAGCAAATGTTGTAGAGCCCTATCAGGAAAATGTTGGGTGGCCAGAATAAGTATGAGTAAAATAGAATTTACAGCGAGCTGTATTGAGCGCAGCGAAGCAGGCGAGCGCAGAAGGCGTATCGGCGCGGCCCCTTCCCCCAACCCCCTTCCCCAATTGGGGCAGGGGGCTTTTGATGCGTGCCGATAGCCGTCGTATGTCCGCCGTATCGACGAAGGCGATAGGCGGCACCCAATAATACAAACGGAAAACAACGTAGCGAATATATATACGTAGCGAATTATATAAGGAGTCCTTTATGCTTGGTGTGACGTTCACCGACAAAGACGGAATATCGACGACATCGACTTTTGACAAATCAGAGGTCATGATAGGGCGCGTGAAGGGCAATGACATCGTGTTCCCGGTGACGAACGTGACGAAGCGCCATGCGCGTATCGTGAAGATGGATGGGAAGATTATTCTCATCGATATGAAGAGCGCGAATGGCACATATTTGAATGGCCATAAGATCAACGAGCCGTGCGTGCTTCGCGATGGGGATAAATTCTTTATTGGTGATTTCACGCTGGAAGTTCATGAAATGGGCGGATCCGAAACTGAGCCGCTTGATTCCGGCTCAGCTTCTATGGATTCGGGCAAAACGCCGCTACACACTTGCGAGCGTTTTTATAAGGTAAAACGCCTTATCGAAGCAGGCGCGGATGTCAATGCGAGAGATAATCAAGGAAGGACGCCGCTCCATACGCCTATCAGCTGGAATGACAACATCGTAAAGCTGCTCGTCGCGGCTGGTGCGGACGTCAATGCGAAAGATAATCAAGGCCAAACGCCGCTGCACATTTGTGAGCATGTCGCCATGGTCAGAGCGCTCATCGATGCGGGGGCGGATATTAATATCAAAGATAATGCGGGCCGAACACCGTTGGAGACTTGCTCTAATGACAAAATATTAGAAGTACTCATTAAGGCGGGGTCGAACATCAATGCAAAAGATAATGCGGGAAATTCACTGCTTCATAAAAAATGCATGGATTACCATGACTATAATGCGGCAAAAGTACTCATCGATGCGGGAGCAGACGTCAATGCAAGAGATGAGAATGGCCAAACTCCGTTGCATCTTTGTAAGTACGCGTGGACGGCAAGAGAACTCATCGATGCGGGGGCAGATGTCAATGCGAAAGATAATAAGGGGCAAACACCACTGTATCGCCTCATTGATCGGCAGTGGCCTCGCGAAAATGATGACATCGAATTCCTAAAACACCTTATCGATGCTGGTGCTGACGTCAATGTAAAAGACCCTAAAGGTCAGATACCTTTGCACACCTGCAAAGATGCCGAGGCGGCAAAACTCTTTATCGATGCAGGCGCGGACGTCAATGCGAAAGATGATGGAGGCCAAACACCGCTGCATATCTGCAAAGATTTTGAAGTATTAAAAGCCCTCATCGCCGCAGGTGCGGATGTTAATACAAGAGATAAGAATGGCCAAACGCCGCTGCACACCTGTCCGAACATTTACGCGGCATTTGAACTCGTCAAGGCCGGCGCGGATATCAAAGCAAAGGATAAGGCGGGAAACCCGGCGCTGAATATCGATAAGATTAAAGAAATGATAAAGATATTTGGCAAAGATGTGATAGGAATGAGCCGTGCGTGCTGGAAAATTATTAATACCCTGTATGATACTCTCAAATCTATACACGAGCGAGAGGGCAATGATCAGGCGACAAAAGCTGATGAGGTCAAAGCTGATGAGGTCAAAGCTGATGAGGCCAAAGCTGATGAGGCCAAAGCTAATGAGGCCAAAGCTAATGAGGCCAAAGCTGAGGCGGACGCTTTTCTCAATGAAGCGGCTAAATTGCGGATTCGTGAGCGAGCGATTGCTTTCTTTGCTGCTTCGGCCGAAGTATCCGATACGGCCAAAGCTAAGTACGAAACCATCACCTTTGGTCACTACAAACAGGATAATGATATCACGAAGGGCGTAGAACCGATTACCTGGTTCGTACTCGATTTTAATGAAAAAGGCCAATATCTTATTGTCAGCGAAAAAGTACTCGACATGAAGCCATACAATACAACGATGGTTCCTATTACCTGGGAAAAGAGTACGATCCGTTCATGGCTTAATGGTTATGACGCTTCCTGTAATACCGACGGCAACGATTATACAAACGACAACTTTATTGACACGGCTTTTACAGCCGAAGAAAAAGTCAGAATTGTGGCGTGTAACGTCTCTGCGCATGATAATGCATCGTCAGACAATGTTACGATGGACAAGATATTCCTGCTCAGCATCCAAGAGGCCAATGTGTATTTTGCGCTCGATGCCATACGATGGGCAGATGCCACAAACTATGCCATTCAGAATGGCGTAGAGGTTGAGAACGTCAGGTTATCCAATGGTTTTGTTCATCATTATGGGGGGTGGTGGCTTCGTTCGCCCGGTTTCACTGAAGAATTTGCCTCGTATGTCGACCAGGCCCCCGGCAGTATTAACGACACTGGCATTGGGGTTAACTACGACCGCATCGGTGTGCGTCCTGCGATGTGGGTTCAGTGGGATAAATAGATTGCATGCATTTCGCGAGCCGTATTGAGCGCAGCGAAATAGGCGAGCGCAGAGGGCGTATCGGCGCGCATTGATCTCACCCGGCCGCTATTGCGCCCACCCTCTCCAGCGTGGAGAGGGGTATGGCAATCTCTTATTTGCGCGCTGATAGCCCGAAAGGCGAGGCGTATTGGCCAACGGCCAATAGCCGAGCGACAAATCAATTGCCAAATCGGGACAATTGTAATATTAGTTTTGTCTAACAACATTAGATTTGGCTAATGTTGTGGGGAAATCGTTCAGCGAAACGATACGATGATTTTGGGCATATATGACCAACGAAACGTACGACATAGAAGGCATGCACTGTTCGGCATGTGCGCAGTCTGTGGAGCGCGTCACGCGCAAGATTCCAGGTGTTTCGCGGGCGAGCGTCAATCTTATCATGAACCGTTTGACGATTGTCTATGATGAGACGCGCACGGGGCCTGATGAAATCATTGGGAGAATTGGCAAAGCCGGATTCGGGGCGCGGCTGCACGAGGGCGACGATGCATCCGACGCTGTGCCGGAGAAAAGCCGCATTCCGTTGCGATTGCTTGCGATGCTGGTGCTTGCGCTGATCACGTTTTTGCTGTCGCTGCCGGCAATTGCGAGCTATGCACCGCTGTTTTGCCGCATCATCGTGATAGGTTCCACTGTGACGGTGCTCGTGCTGGGGCGTCATTTCTTTACGGGAGGCTTTCGCGCGCTGTTTCGCGGGCAGCCCAACATGGATTCGCTTGTGGCGCTGAGTGCGTCTGTTTCGTTTATTTATAGCATTGTCATCACGGTTATGCAGGCGTTGGGGGCAGCAAACGGCCAGCCCGTTTATTTTGAATCGGCGGTCATGGTGCTTGCGCTCGTTTCGCTCGGCAAGCATCTCGAAGCGAGCAGTACGCGCAAAACAAGGTCATTGCTGGATAAACTGAAGGCGCTGACGCCGGATACGGCGCTGATCGCCGACGGCGACAACCTGCGGACCGTGTCCATTAAAGACGTTCGCGTGGGCGACATTCTGCGCGTGCAGACGGGGATGAGCGTGCCTGTTGATGGCACGATTATCAGCGGCCAGGGGCACCTCAACGAATCGATGATCACGGGAGAAAGCCTTCCCGTGGGCAAAAACGCTGGCGACAGCGTTATCGGGGGGAGCGTTCTCGTCGACGGATCGCTTACTATCGAAGCCAAAAGCGTCGGTCAGGACACGATTTTCGCGCACATCATTCAATATGTGGAAGAAGCGCAGGGACGCAAGGCGCCCATCGCCCGCGCAGCTGATAAGGTTGCCGGCATTTTTGTTCCCGCAGTGCTCGCCGTTGCAGTGATTTCTGCAGTGATATGGGCATTCTGCGGACAGACTGCTGCATTTGTGCTTAATATCTTTACATCGGTGCTCGTCATCGCCTGCCCATGCGCGCTTGGGCTTGCGACGCCAACCGCCATCATCGTTGGGACCGGGCTCGGCGCGACGCGCGGCATACTCATTCGCAGCGGCGAAGCGCTCGAAACGTGCCATAAAATAGAACGCGTGGTGTTCGACAAAACGGGGACGCTCACGCGCGGGACGCCGTCAGTCACGGATATTCTCGGTGACCCGCGGGCTGTGTTATCCGTCGCATGCGCGCTCGAATCGCATTCATCGCATCCATTCGCAAACGCCATCTGCCAGGAAGCAGGCGCGCAAAACATCGCTCCAAAAGCGATTCGCGATTATCAATCCCTCGACGGGCGCGGTTTGTCGGGGCAGACAGCGGATGGCGCAGTTTTGGTCGGAAGCCGGCGGCTGATGGAAGAAAACCAAATCGACACATCATCGTGGGATGCCGAATGCTCGCGCCTGCAAAATGCGGGTAAGACAGTCGTATTTGTCGCCGAATCCGCATCGATACTTGGCATTATCGCCATTGCAGACGTCCTGCGCGATGATGCGCCCGCCACCATCCGCGAACTCGCCAACCTCGGCATACCCTCGATAATGCTTACGGGCGATCACGAAGCGGTTGCCGCTGCCATTTGTCAAACAGCCGCCATCGACTCGTACCGCGCCGGAATCCTGCCATCGCAGAAAGCCGACGAAATCCGCGCACTTCAGGGCGATGGACACACCGTGATGATGGTCGGCGACGGCATCAACGACGCCCCGGCACTGACATGCGCCGATATTGGATGCGCCATTGCCTCGGGCAGCGACATCGCCATCGAATCCGCGCAAATTATACTTTTGCGCAACCGTCTTGCCGATGTGGTGAGCGCCATTCGCCTGAGCCGCCTCACGATGCGCAAAATCCGCCAAAACCTGTTTTGGGCATTTATATACAATATCATCGGTATTCCCATCGCCGCCGGTGTGCTGTATCCCGCTTTCGGTATTTTACTTACGCCTATGTATTGCGCCGCCGCCATGTGCATGAGTTCTATCTTTGTCGTAACAAATGCACTGTGGCTGCGAAACGCAAAAATATAGTATTCATTACGGAGCATCAAACGATGAAATCATTATATATTCCCGAAATGCACTGTTCCAAATGTGAAGCCCGCATCCACGAAGCACTCGAAAAAGCGGGCATAGCGCATACGATTGAACTCGCAAAGAAAACTGTCACCGTTGCGGAAGAAGATGTCGAAAAGACGACATCCGAACTCGACGATCTCGGGTTTTCTGTGAAGAAGCCCGGGTTGTTTGCGCGTTTATTTGGTAAATAATATTATAATTATAATATTATAAATATTTGGGGGCTCGCCTTGGGGCGACCTACGCATATGGCGCCCGTGGGCACCTGCGGTGCCCACGGCTACGCATATGGCGCCCGTGGGCACCTGCGGTGCATACGGCTACGCATATGGCGCCCGTGGGCACCGCAGGTGCATACGG
>JAEEGL015340097.1_pt1 | contig 12698 bp, 11 predicted proteins | sample 9134231 | NCBI WGS metagenome assembly JAEEGL01 (sample SAMN16246548, study PRJNA631951) | gut metagenome | biome: gut microbiome; feature: rumen; material: fiber-attached | host: Bos | place: Iran: Karaj | collected 2018-10 | reverse complement strand
TCTCTAATGGTAGTAAAGGCATTAAGAAAGAAAGGCAAGAAAGCAAAGTTATTATTCTCATGGGACGAATACGACAGAATGAGAAAAGTTCCAGTAAACGTTCAAGCAGTAGATAAAGACGGGGAATATGAAAAGTACATCGGAGCACCTTACGTAGATGTTCCAAATCCATTTGGTGGCGAGTGTAAAACTTATGCAGAGTATTTTGAAAAAGAATTTGAAGAATCAGTAGAACCATTTAAGTTAAATATGGACTATCGTCATCAAGCCGAGATGTATAGAAGTGGAAAGTACACTCGTTACATCATTGAAGCATTAGAAAAGAGAGATAAGATATTTGATATCTTAGCGTCATTTAAAACTCAAGAAGTTACAGAAGACGATAAAGAAAACTATTATCCAGTAAGCATTTATTGTACTGAGTGTCATAGAGATACAACAACAATTACATACTTAAGCAAAGATTGTTTACATGCAGAGTATGAATGTAAGTGCGGACACAAAGGTGAGTTTAACTTCGAAGAAGATCACGATTGCAAACTTGCTTGGAAGGTTGACTGGCCAATGAGATGGCTTTATGAAGGAGTAGACTTTGAACCAGGTGGAAAAGACCATGCAGCTCCAGGTGGAAGTTATCAAACATCAAAAGTTATTTCAAAAGAAGTATTTGGTTATGATGCACCATTTTTCCACGGTTATGAATTTATCGGTATCAAAGGTCTTACAGGAAAGCTGTCAGGTTCATCAGGATTAAACCTTACACCAGGTGCAATTCTTAAGTTATATGAGCCAGACGTTGTAATGTGGCTATATTCAAAAGTTGAGCCAACACGTACTTTTGATTTCTGCTTTGACGACGTTATTTTAAGACAATATTTTGAATTTGATAAAGGATATCAAGATTACTTAGATGGAAAACTAGATGAGCATAATAAAGAAATTTATGAATATGCTTTAGTAGAACCAGATAAGAAGTTAAGTACAGTTTCAATGTCACTACTTGTTCAATTAGGTTCAATAGTTAACTTCAATGTTCCAATGCTTGAAAAGATGTTTGAAAAAGCTGGACTAAATTACAAGTATGATGACTTTAAAACTAGAATAGATAGAGCAAAGTATTGGCTTGAAAACTGTGCACCAGATCAAGTTAATCGTTTAAGAGATACTCGTAACTTTGAAGTATATAATGCAATGTCTGAAGAAGAAAAAGAGCAAATCAATCAGCTTCATGCATATATTAAAGCTGGTGGATATACAATGGATGATCTTAATACAGAACTTTATGACATTCCAAAGAGAACATTAAAATCAGAAGTTACAGACAAAGAACTAAAAACAATCCAAGGTAATTTCTTTAAGAATGTTTATAAATTAATCATCGATAAAGAAAAAGGCCCACGTCTATACTTATTCTTAAGTGCAGTTGATGTTGAATCTTATGTCGGACTTTTAGATTTTTCTTATCCACAAACACAAGAAGAAATTGATATAGAAGCAAGAAAAGCAGAAGAAGCGGAAAAAGCACTTCATGCAGATGATATAGTAATTGAGTATGGTGATCCTGACCCAGTAGAAGAAGTTAGACCACAAATTACAAAAGATCAATTCGACTTGATGGATTTAAGAGTATGCAAGATTTTAAAGTGTGCAGAAATTAGAAAATCACACAGTTGCTACAAACTAACATTGTTTGATGGACTAAAAGAAAGAGTTATAGTTTCATCGATTAAACATTATTACAAACCAGAAGATTTGGTTGGCAAGAAGATTATAGTAGTTGCTAACTTAGAGCCAACAAGAATTACGGGAGTTAATTCGGAAGGAATGCTTCTTGCAGGAACAAACAATGCATGTGGCTGCAAAGTAATATTTGTAGATGACATGGTTCCTGAAGGAACAAGAATTTGTTAATTGCAGTGGTGAACTGTGGTCACCACAATAATAGAAGAGGTGATAATTTGATAACTGTAAAATATAATAATAAAGAGTACAAAGTATCAAAAAAGACCAAAGTCATAGATTTTATGACTAACAAATTAAAAATAAATGATAGACATATTGTTGCTTGTAAAATTTTCAATGAGGTAAAGTCTTTAGATCATGAAATGGACAGAGATTGTTCAATTAGATTTTTAGATACATCTACAACTGATGGAAATAAAATCTATGTTAGAGGAATCACTTTTGTTTTAATAAAGGCTTTTGAAGAATTATTTCCAAAAAACAAAATTACTGTTAACTATGCTTTAGGACATGGTATTTATTGTACTACGGAATCTAGGCTAAAAAAGGAAGATATAGAACTCCTTTCAAAGAGAATGAAAAAAATAATTAAAGACGATTTGCCTTTTGAAAAGAAAACATTAACACTAGAAGAAGCAATGAATATCTACAAAGAGGCAGGAAGAGAAGACAAAACAGTTCTTTTAGAAACACGTATGAAGACACATGTTTCAATGTACTATTGCGGAGATACATTTAATTATTTTTATGGTGTTATGCCTTTGTCTACAGGATACGTTAAATTGTTTGATTTATCTCAATATGAGCACGGACTTCTACTTTCTTATCCTAGAAGATTCACACCAGATAAACTAGAAAAAGAAACAGGTTCTAAAAAACTATATGCTACTTTTGATGAATATGACAAGATTCACAAAGTGCTTGGCATAGACAACTTGGCAGGACTTAATAAGTGCATTAGAGAGGGACGAGCAGGAGAGGTTGTTAGAATTTGCGAAGCTCTTCACGAAAAGAAAATTGCTTCTATTGCAGATATGATTGCTTCAGATAGAAGAAGAAAAATTGTTTTAATAGCAGGACCTTCTAGTTCTGGTAAAACAACTTTTGCACAAAGACTAGGCATACAATTAAAAGTAAATGGTATTAAAGGTATTACTCTTTCTATGGACAATTATTTTGTAGATAGAGAAAAAACACCTAAAGATGAAAATGGAAATTATGATTTTGAATGTATAGAGGCTATTGATATTGAACTATTCAATCAACAATTAACAGATCTTTTGGCAGGAAAAGAAGTTGATTTACCAACATTTGATTTTACAACAGGAAAGAGAGTTTATAATGGCAATAAGCAAAAACTAGATGATGATGAAGTTCTTGTTATAGAAGGAATTCACGGGTTAAATGAAAAACTAACTGAAAAAATTCCAAGAGAAAATAAATTCAAGATTTATATTAGTGCTTTAACAACGCTTAATATAGATGACTACAATAGAGTTACTACAACAGATACAAGATTGATAAGAAGAATAGTCAGAGATTATCAATTTAGAGCACATGGTTCACAAGCCACAATCAAAATGTGGGAATCTGTCAGACGTGGTGAAGAAAAATACATCTTCCCATATCAAGAAGATGCAGATGTAATGTTCAATTCATCAATGGTATATGAAATAGCGGCGTTAAAGATTTTTGCAGAACCATTACTAGCAGCTGTTGATTATAATTCAGAAGAATTTTCAGAAGCTAAAAGATTATATGAGTTCTTAAGCTACTTTATGCCATTAGATTTAAGAGAGATTCCTAATAATTCTTTGATTAGAGAATTCCTTGGCGGAGGAGTATTCTACAGATAATGAAAACGTTTAATGAGATTGATGAAGAATTCATATGTGAACACTGTGGAAAACAAGTTCCAAAACTTGGCTATTCGTGTAGAAACCATTGCCCATATTGTCTATATTCTAAACATGTAGATGTTAATCCTGGTGACAGAAGTGAAGAATGTCATGGATTATTAGAACCAATAGGTGTCGACATTAATAGCAAAAAAGGATACGTGATTATTTATAAATGTCAAAAATGCGGTGCAATTAGAAGAAATGTTTCGGCCCGTGATGATGACATGAATAAAATAATAAAACTTACTGTTAATATGCAGTAATTATTCAGTATTACAAATACTTTTCAAGTTGCTATATTATTTGACTATACAAGCAAAAAGTGTTGTAATATTAATGAAAAATTGTGCCATTTTGAGGCACTTACTTTATTTTAGATTTGGAGGTTTGAAAAATGACAGCAAAGCAAAAAAAGATTGCTAGAGTAGTTTGTATTATTCTAATAGCAATGTTTCTAGTTCCAACATTAATGTACTTATTTAGATAAAATTTATGAGGTGATTTAATGGGAGAGATAATTAATAGCTTCTTTGAAATGCTTCAAGGAACTGAGATTTCAAATTATTTTAATACGCTTCTCGCAAATCCATTAAAAATTGTGCTTTCACTTATAGATTTAGTGATAGTTGGCTTTATTCTTATCAAAGTGTATAGAATTCTTAAAAATACAAGAGCTATGCAGCTAATTAAAGGAATAGTAGTTTTAGTAATTGCCAATTGGTTAAGCTCGGTACTTTCGTTAAACATATTAAACTCGCTTCTTAGCTTAATTATGAATTATGGTATTTTACTAATCATAGTTGTATTCCAGCCAGAGCTCCGTAAGGTTATCGAAAACGTAGGAAATGCCAATTTTAAAAAATGGTTTGATCTAGAGGAAGAAAAAGAAGTTACTTGTATACCGGAAGTAGTTAAAGCAGCGCAATTAATGTCTGCTTCTAAAACAGGTATGCTAGTAGTATTTGAAAGAGAAACAAGTTTAGGCGAAATTGCTCATACTGGTGTTATGCTTAACTCAGAAGTTTCTACAGAATTACTTATAAACATCTTTGTAAAAGATACACCACTTCATGATGGAGCAGTTATTATTAAAGATAACAAAATTGAAGCCGCATCATGTATTCTTCCACTTACTGATAAAGAGTCTCTAGATCGTATATTTGGAACAAGACATAGAGCAGCAATTGGAGTTTCTGAAGTTACCGATAGCGTTGTAGCAGTTGTTTCAGAAGAAACAGGAGCTATCTCGGTTGCTTGCAATGGTAAGATTATTAGAGAATTATCTCCTGAACAATTAGAAAAAGAATTAAATAGAAGATTAAATAGAAGCACTAAATCGAAAAAACCATATATAGTTAATAAGTTGATGGAAAAGACTAAATAAATGGAGGAGTATACCTATGAAAAAGCTATTATTAGTTTTAGTTGTATGTTTAGTTGCATGCTTGCTATTTGCTTGTGAAAAGGAAGAAAACAAACAATCTACTTCTACGAATAATCCTAGTACAGTAAATGAAGTAGTAACTGAAAAAGAATATGGTGTTGTTGAATACAAAGAACCAAATTTTAATGACAGAGCTGGATATGAAGTTGTTAAAGATAAATCTTTATCAGATGTTTCATATGACAGCATTTTCCTTCTAGATGGAGAAACAAGTCAATTAGATTTAAAATACAAAGATGGAAGAATTGCAACTTTAACAGTTGGTAAATCTGAAGGGTACATTGATGAAGATGCACAAAGCTTAACTATTAGCGGAAAAGAAGTTAAGTTTATTAAAGGTACTGATGGAATTAATAAATATTATTGGGAAAAAGATAATAGTTTTTACACACTTTCAGTATTAGATGAACAAAACTTTGGCGAAGCAGATTTGGCAAAAGTAATTGATGGCTTTTCAATTAACGCAGGAGAGAATTATTAAAATGTCTTATTTAAAACCGGATGCATTTTATGAAAGTGTTTCTGATATTGAATTTGAATACTTAACCTTAAATAACATTAAGGGAATACTATTAGATATAGATAATACGCTAATAGATATGACAAAAACCATGCCAGATTCGGTATATAATTGGGTATTAGAAGCAAAAGAAAAAGGATTTAAAGTTGCAATATTATCAAATACCAATAAGGTAGAAAAAATCGATCCTATTTCTGAAAAACTTGGTATACCTTATATAAGCTTTGCTAAAAAGCCTACTAAGTCACGGATTTATTAGAGCTTCTAAGATGCTAGACTTACCAATGCCATCTATAGCCATGGTTGGTGACCAAGTATTTACAGATGTATTTGGAGCAAATAGAGTTGATATGTTTTCAATCTATGTAAAACCTATAAATAAAAAAGAGTATTGGTATACCGCCTGGAAACGTCCTATAGAAGGACTTATATTAAAACATTTTGGATATAATTAATTTTATATAAGGCGGCCAGAAAGGTCGCCTATTATATTAATTAAAGGGGAAGAACAATTTGGAATTATTTTTGACCATCATTGTTGGAATAGTTGGACTTGGAATTTCTTTTTTGATTAGTGGATGTGTTGAAAAGTTCACAAGTGAAGATGCTAAGTTAGAAGAATACTTGAAACAATTTGATGAAAATGATGAGTATTTTCAAAGCATTGAATTTGAAAAAGAGTATAGCGAAGTTAAAAAGAATTCAAAATGTAAATTTAAACCAAAGTTTAATTTGGCAATTGCGATTGTCACAATTATGCTACTAGTTCCGCTATTTATATTTAGAAAAGATTATTTGACGTTTGGAATAAACGCGTACCTTTTATTTTTATTACTTATAGCGATGTTTGCAGATATTAAGTCATGCATTATTCCTGATGAAGTAAACTTTGTGGGATTTGTAACGGGAGCAGTATATGTTTTCTTTAATCTCATTACGAACTTCAAAGTAGGAACAGAACTTTTATTAGGCGGAATAGTAGGGTTTGTTATATTCTACTTGATAGGAATGTTTGCTTTATTAGTATTTAAAAAAGAAGGCATGGGTGGAGGAGATATTAAACTTATGGGAGTCATTGGACTATTCCTAGGTTTTAAAAGTATAATTCAGGTATTTGTGCTTTCGTTTTTTATTGCAGCAATTCTTAGTGTATTTTTAATTGCTACTAGAATAAAAAAGAAAGATGATTACATTCCGTTTGGACCATTTATTGTTATTGCAACATACATAACAATGTATATCACAGGTGCTTTTACATATAATCAAATTTACAGATATTTCTTATATAAATAATATTGATTACTCTTTTGCTGTAAATATATATTCCCAGCAAAAGTAATCAATTGTTAAGGAGAAAACGATGCAAATTAAAACTAAAGACGAAATTAAAAAGTTAATTAAATCTTCTCAGCTTGCCGACAAATGTTATAGATATATTTGCGGTGTGATTAAGCCAGGTATGACCGAGAAAAAAGTAGCAAAACTAATGAACGACTTTATGCTTAAAAATGGAGCAAGTGGTCTTTCGTTTGATACTATAGTCGGAAGTGGGCAAAACTCTTGCAAGATACATTCAACACCTAGTAACAGAGTTATAAAGGCAGGAGATATTGTGCAATTAGATTTTGGATGTATTGTAGATGGCTATTGCTCAGATTGCTCAAGAGTTTTGTTTATGGGAGAAGTGAAGCCTGAATATAGAAAAATATATAATATAGTTTATGAGGCACAACTTGCTGGAATAAATAAATTCAAAAGAGGAATGAAAGCATCGCAAGTAGATGCACTTTCAAGAGATATCATAAAAAAGAAAGGATATAACTTTAATCATGCAGTTGGACATGCTGTTGGAACTGAAGTACATGAAGAACCAGTTATATCACCAAAAAATACAAAAGATGTCATTAAAAACAATATGTGTATCACTATAGAACCAGGTATTTATATCGAGAAAAAATTTGGAATTAGAATAGAAGATACATGCATTGTTGAAAACGGAAAACTAGTTCCACTTAATCATACAACAAAGAAAATAAAAGTAATTAAATAAAAGGAGTAGGGAAATGCCATTATTAACTGAAGACAGAAAAGAAGAATATATAGAGTTTTTAAAAATAAATCCAAAAGGTCACTTTTTACAAACGCCAGAATGGGCGAGAGTAAAAACTGAATGGCAAAATGAAGTTGTTTTATCTCTTGATAAAGATGGAAAAATTAAAGGTTCTATGAGCCTTCTTATTAGAAGATTTAAAAACATAACAAGTATAGTATATAGCCCAAGAGGCCCTGTTTGTGATATTCACGATAAAGAAACTTTTGAAGATTTAATCGCACAAGCAAAAGAAGTTGCTAAAAGGTATCATGCATTCAAAATCGTTTTAGATCCAGATGTTCCAAGTGATGACGAAAAATTTAAAGAAATTGCTCGTGGTGCTGGATTTACTATTAGTGAAGATGCAAAAGATTTTGCCCAAATGATTCAACCTAGATATGTTTTTAGACTAAATGTTAAAGATAAAACTGAAGATGAGCTTCTAGCATCTTTCCACGAAAAATGGAGATATAATATTCGTTTGGCTGGAAGAAAGGGTGTAACTGTTGTAGAAGGTGGATATGATGATTTAGCTAAGTTCCATGAAATTATGCTTACAACAGGCGTTAGAGACAACTTCTTAATTAGACCACTTTCATATTTCCAAAAGATGTACACTGAGCTAGCTCCAAAAGGATACATGAAGCTTTTAATGGCAAAATATGAAGGTGAAGTAATTGCTGCCGTTGTAACGATTATTTTTGGGAATAAAGTATGGTACTTATATGGTGCAAGTTCAAACGAACATAGAAACGTTATGCCAAATTATCTTTTGCAGTGGGAGCAAATTAAATTGGCATTGGAAAACAAGTGCGATATTTATGATTTTAGAGGCGTTTCTGGTCATGTAGATGAAGGACATCCTCAATATGGTATTTATAAATTTAAAAAAGGATTTAATGGAGATTTTGTAGAATTCGTTGGAGAACTTTCGATGATAACAAATCCATTCATGAATTTTGTTTATGAACATATTGTTAAACCTATTAGAGCAGTTAAGATTAGAGCAAATCAAAAGAAAGAAGACGAGGAATTCGAGAAAAGAGAGCAAGAAAAGAAGAACTAATTAGATGGAGGTGCTTTTATGAATCAAATAGTAATTGAAGAAGAAAAATTACAACATAATATTAATGTAATTAAAGAACAAGCTAAAAAAGCAACTAGTGGCAAGTCTCCTATTATTATTGCTGTTCTTAAAGGCAACTCTTATGGATTAGGCTCAGAAATTCTTGCAAACAAACTAATAGAAAATGGAATTGATTTCTTTGCAGTTTCTGAAATACCAGAAGCTATTGAACTAAGAAGAAAAGGCTTTTCAAATACCATTCTCGTATTAAATGCAACCGCAATAGAACAAGACATTAAAACAGCTATAGAAAATGATTTGATACTAACTTGTGGAAGTATTGATGCAATTAAGAAAGTAGATAGTATATCACGAGAACTAAATAAAACTACAAAAGTACATATTATAATAGATACTGGTTTTTCAAGATTTGGATTTAAGGCAAATTTGAACTTTGAAAAACTAGCTGATGAGATTAAAGAAACAATTGATTCGGCAACTAGCATTTTACTAGAAGGAATATATACACATTTTCAAGAAAGTTATAGTTCAAATGGAAAAAGAACTTTATATCAATTTGATTTGTTTAAGAAAGCAATTTCTATTTTAGAAAGTAAAGGACTTTCATTTAATATAAAACATTGTTGTAATAGTTCGGCTTTCTTTAAATATCCTAATATGTATATGGATGCTGTAAGAATTGGTTCTGCTTTTTGCGGCAGACTGCAAATAGCTGAAAACACTGGATTACGAAGAATAGGCTTTCATGAAAGCCATATTTGTGAAATAAAAGAAATTCAAAAAGGAGATCTTATTGGCTATTCTGGTACGTACAAGGCTAAAGGAAATATGAAAATCGCAATAGTAGAAGCTGGATATTCTGATGGCATTGGTGTTTCAGGACCAAAAGATCAAGTTAGAATTATAGATAAATTAAGAATGATAAAGTCGGCATTAAAAGCAAAAAGGCAGTATGTAACAATCAATGGTAAAAGAGTTCCAATAGTTGGAAGAATAGGAATGAAGAGTTTTGCTGTAGATATAACAAACATTGAAGCAAAAATTGGAGATGCTGTTGCAATAGATGTAATATTATTATTTTCAAGCCAGGGTGTTCCAAGAGTATTGAGATAGCAAAGGGAGTGATTAGGTGGAACAACAAAGAATAGGTATATTTAGAAGAATATTTTTAGCAGTAACTGACTTTAGATTATACCCATATGTTGTAAAGGAAAGAACAACTAAAGCAATAGGTTACTTTTTTAAGTTAATGTTTATATGTAGTATACTTCTTTCTTTTTATTTTATGACAATTGCACAAGACTTCATTAATGAAGAATTAGTACAGCTAGAAAAGAAAGTTCCTGATTTTACGGTGATAGATGGTGAGTTAGTTTTTAGTGGCGATGCTCAAATTGAAATCAGTCCAATGATTATACTAGATATGAAAAATGATTACTCTGAAAATGTGCCTATAGAAAGCTATCCGGATGATAAAATTTATATAGTGGTTACAAAAGATTTAGTTAGAGCTGGAAACTCAAGAAAAGAATTGCTATATCCTCCTATTAGCTTTAAAGAGGTTACACCACTTAATAAGGCAGAAATGCTATCCAATATTAAATTGATGAATGATGACTTTGCAATGAAAGCATATTTTTACTCAATTATTTTAGTAGCAACATTTATTTACTATTTTATAAGTAGAGTTTGGATGCTACTGATGTATATAATGGCACTATTAGTATTTGACGGATTGTTTGGGGTAAAGCTAAGGGCAAGAGATTTCTTGAAACTATCAATTTACATTTCAACATTCCCAATAATACTTGAAATATTTGCAATATGTATAGGAAGTAAATATAACCCAACTGCAAACTTCATATCATTCTTAATTGCAATGGTTTATGCATTTTATGCATTAAGAGCCATGAGATTAGATGCAATAATGACATCAGCAATAGGAGATACACCTGAAGAAAAAATAGAAAACGCAATCAAAAATGCACAAGAAGAATTAGAAAGACAGTTAAAAGAAATAGAACGCGAAGCAGAAAAACGCGACTTAAAAGAACTAGAAGAAAAAGAGAAAGAAGAAAAAGAAGAAAAAGAAAAACAAGAAGACGAAAAGAAATAAAGCGCAGGCGCAATGCGACAAAAGAAAAAGCGACTATAAATAATAACAAAAGAGACGGCTTAAGATTATTATGTTGTTTGAAAAAGTATCTGAGGATTGCAAGCTCTTGGCTTATCTCTGTCACAAAATTTGTTTTTGGTACATATTAGAATGACAGAGAGAAGCATAGAGCTTGCGACGGAAGCGACTTTTTCAAACAATCATAATAATCATTTAGGCCGTCGAGAGAATGTATCAATTTTAAAAGGAGCAAGAAAATGGAGCAGCTAGCCAAGCTTCTACCAAGGATGAAAAAATTTCAAGACTACATCGATGACGTTACTAAATCAAATTTTCCTATAAACATATCTGGCCTAACTGAATCAGCAAAGGCACATTTCATTTATGCCACAAGATATTACACAAACAGACCAGTAGTTGTTCTAACTTATAATGAAATAGAACAAAAGAAGATGGAAAAAGATTTAGAATTCTTTGATGATGAAGAAATTTTAGTTTTTCCAAAAAGAGAAATAGTATACTACGACATTGACACGGAAAACAAAGATATCTCAATGCAAAGATTAAACGTATTTCAAAGGCTTTACAATAATGAAGCACCAATTGTACTTACAACTATAGAAGCAGTGATGCAAAAAACAATTTTAAAAAATGTACTTTTTTCTAATGTATTGTATTTAGAAGTTGGAAAAGAGTATGGTCTTGAAAAAATAAAAGAACAATTAGTTAATATTGGTTTTGAGAGAACTGAGCTTTGTGATTCAAAAGGTCAGTTTTCTGTGCGTGGTGGAATAATAGATGTTTTCCCACCATCTGAAAAAGATCCAATAAGAATAGAGTTCTGGGGAGATGAAATAGACTCGATAAGAAGGTTTGATGCTATATCTCAAAGAAGTATTGAACCAGTTAATAACATTTCAATATTCCCTGTTGAAGAGTTTATAGTAGATAAAACCGAATTAAATAAAATAATTAGTAAAATAGAAGAAGCATATAAAGATAATTTACCAAAGTACACTAATATTCAGGACGATATAGACCAAATTAAGAGTGGAAATTATCAAAATAAAATAGAAAAATACTTTGAATTCTTTTTTGAAAAATCATCAACATTAATAGATTACTTTTCTAAAGATGCAATTATATTTGTTGATGAACCTGCTAGAATAAAATCAAAAGCGCAAACAACAGAATATGAAAACAAAGAAATAATAGAACAATATTTAGAAAAATATGGTGTCACACCAAGTTATACTTCCAATATGTCATCTTTTTCTGAAGTTGCTATAATGCTTGAAGAAATCAATGCAATTAATCTCTTCAGAATAGATGAAAATATGCATGCAAAAAGAAACGGATACAGTTTTAACTGTAGGGAGGTGAACTTTTTTCGTGGCAACTTGGATATATTTATTCAGGAAATCCAAGATGCGAGAGCTAGAGGAGAAAAGTTAATTATATTAGGAGATACACCTTCAAAATGCCGTTCAACAGCAACCATGCTTTTAGATCATGCTATAAATTCTGCTATTGTTGAGAATAACAACACTTCACTTTTTGAATCTTGTATGCAAGAACCAGATGCAAGTAAAGTGCCAGTACTAATTCTAAATGGGACTCTAAGTTCGGGATATCAAATAGAAGAATTACAAATCACATTTATTGCCAATGAAGAAACTAGTGTTGCAAAAGAAAAGAAACGATCATATAAACCTAAAGCATTTTTAGAAGGAACTAAAGTTGTATTTGCAGATCTTAAGGTTGGAGATTTTGTAGTTCACTCAACACATGGTAT
>JAEEGL014752079.1_pt1 | contig 12698 bp, 6 predicted proteins | sample 9134231 | NCBI WGS metagenome assembly JAEEGL01 (sample SAMN16246548, study PRJNA631951) | gut metagenome | biome: gut microbiome; feature: rumen; material: fiber-attached | host: Bos | place: Iran: Karaj | collected 2018-10 | reverse complement strand
GACGGGACGTCCCGACATGTCAACCACAAAGATTTCCTTGCCGCCATTCTGTACGTAGATGGTCTTTTCGTAAGACCAAATGCGGATGTTGTCGGTAGCAGGGGTGATTTCCGAAATCGGTGTCTTCAAATCTTCTGTGCCTGGGAGCGGGTCAACAGTGCTGAAATTGTCGCCCGGAATGGTCTCGCCGTCGATCACTGCGCCTTGCGACAAGAGTTTGGCAACATCGCCATTGGCAAACTCCTCGGCGGTCTTCGCTCTCGGATCGTCGGCCTTAGGCGTGTCAACGAGATAATAGGAGTTTTCTACAACAGCCTTTTCCTCCACCTTGCCAGCGATGCCGCTCACGTTGGTCTCGCCCTCTACGGTGGCGGTGGTGTAGCAGTTGACGATAACGCCTTCGTTGTTGCCACAGATTGCGCCGACGTTCTCTTTGCCAGCGATGTACGAATCGGTAACGCCAAGGTTTTTGATAACCGCATCGGGTGCCGTTACGCCAAACAATCCAACATTCTCCTGTTCCTTGTCGTCGATATAAATACCGCTGATGGTATGTCCCTGACCGTCGAAAATGCCGCTAAATGCATTCAGCAACGTGCCTATCGGCTGCCAAACAGTGAGTGATGTCTCCCCTGCCTTAGAAACCTTGAATATTTCGGCAAGGCGTTTCAGACAGTCTTCGTTGACAACGATGTCCTGTGTGAGTTGTGCGTTGGCATCCACGTCGCCGCTGTTGACGTCAAACATAAACCAAAGCAACTCCTCGGCGTTGGAGATTTGATAGAAACCATCGATGAGGGCGGGCTGCGTGAAGGGGTTCTTTTGCTTTACAACAACCTCATACTTGGCTTTCAAGCCAAGATATTCTACTGTCAAGGTCTGAGTGCCAGCGTTGGCAGCATCAAAACCAGTGATAGTGGCAACGGCAAGGGAGAGCGTGTCGGTGGTATTGTTGTTGTAATAAACAACAAAACTGCCGCCATACAGATTCAACGTATCGCCTTCGAGATAGTCAACCGTCGGCAATGTCGTTATGGCAATTTCATACGGCGACTTGGCAACGACGTTTACCGTGAACGAGGTCGTCAGCGAATCCGAATATGCCACCCACAGAGTCCGCTCGCCGATTGAATCGGACGCAAAGCCAAAAATTTCTGCAAATGCAAGACTGAGCGTGTCGGAGGTATTGTTGTTGTAGATAACAGCGAATCTGCCGCCAGAGACATCAAGAGAGTCGCCTTCAAGATATTCAGTCTTAGGCAATGAGGTCATAACAATCTCGACGGGTGATTTTTCCCACACATAAACATTGAAGACCGTATCAAGGTCAAGGTAAGAAACCTTCAAGGTCTGCTCGCCAACCGTCCAAGGCTCATAGCCGGTAACAGTTGCGGCGATAAGGGCAAGCGTGTCGGTGGTATTGTTGTTGTAATAAACAGCAAAACTGCCATCATACAAATCCAATGTATCGCCTTCGAGGTAGTCAACTCTCGGCAAAGTGGTCATGGCAATTTTATACGGCGACTTGGCGATTACGTTTACCGTAAACGAGGTCGTCAACGAATCCAAATATGCCACCTTCAGAGTCTGTTCGCCGATTGAATCGGACGCGAAACCAAATACGTCTGCGAATGCAAGGCTGAGCGTGTCGGTGGTATTGTTGTTGTAAATAATGGCAAATCTGCCGCCGGAGACATCAAGAGTGTCGCCTTCAAGATATTCGGTCTTAAAAGGCAATGATGTCATAACAATCTCGACGGGTGATTTTTCCCACACATAAACATTGAAGACCGTATCAAGGTCAAGGTAAGAAACCTTCAAGGTCTGCTCGCCAACCGTCCAAGGCTCAAAACCTGTAATGGTGGCGGCGGCAAGGGAGAGTGTGTCGGTAGCATTGTTGTTGTAATAAACAACCAAATTGCCGTCATACACATTCAACGAATCGCCTTCGAGGTAGTCGGTTTGAGGATAACCTTTGACGGCAATCTGTACGGGGGCAACTTTGGAGAAGTAGCCAGGATTGGACTCGCCGCCGTCGATGTGGGCGTACACTCCCATTTGTTTATACGTATTATACGGTTCTGTTTCAAACGTCTTGGTTCCTTGTCCGCCAACAAGATTAGGACATAACGTGAACATATTGGCAGAGCCTTCTTCCGCATATTCATTGGCAGGCTCTTGCAACGAACTCAAATCAAAATCTTTTTCAACGTAGATGGTTTGGAGATTGGTGCAATTCGCGAACATTGCACCCATATTTGTTACGTTCTTGGTGTCGAAACTGCTCAAATCAAGACTTTCAATACTGCTGCAACCCGAAAACATTGCACGCATAGTAGTAACGTTTGCGGTATTGAAACTGCTTACATCAAGACTCTTCAATTTTATGCAGTATAAGAACATTTCGTGCATATCCGTCATGTTTTCGGTATTCAAATACTCCATACCAATGATTTCTTCAAGAGTACTCATATATTTAAATGAAAAACTTGAAGGCTTATACTGAGCAAAAGACTCATCAAAAAGAACCTTTGTGCAAGGTGTTTGAGAGTTTATCACAGGCGTTACAGGAGAAAACACGCTGCTGTCCCTATATTCGCCGAAATAGAGAGTTGCCGTGCCGGTTGTTTCGTCAAATGAAGTATATGCAGTATCTTTGGCTGTTACCGTAACTTCAAATGTGGTTGATGCGCCTCTGTGTGTTGCGGTAACTACCTGTTTGCCGACCTTCAATGAGTCGTAACCTGTGAATACTGTATTCAAATAATTAACAGGCACTTGAACTGTTTTTCCGGAGAAGTTTACGTTCAAAATTGCATCGTAATTAATTGATTCCGCCAAAACATACTCTGTTTGGGGCGTTGTTGCAAATTCGATTGAAATTTCAGGTTCTTCGCCCTTCTTGGTAAAGAAACCGGGATTCTCGTCGCCGCCGTCAATGTGAGCATATTTAAGGTAATCAGATTCAATGCCCTTGGCAGAAGTTCCCTTGCCGCCAATAAGACTTCCACAATCATAGAACATTTCATAACCGTATGCCAAATCCGTACTCCAATTGTCGCCGACGTAGATTGTTTGGATACTAGTGCAGTGAGAAAACATATTGCCCATATTGGTAACTTTCCTTGTGTCGAAACTGCTCAAATCAAGAACCAACGGGATATAGTCCCACTCGAACATGTGGCTCATATCGGTAACATATTCCGTATTGAGGTATTCCATTCCGACGATTTCGTGGACTTCAATACAAAATCTGAACCAATGAGCCATTGTCGTCGGTCTGAAATCAGCGATGGATTTGTCGAATACGACTTTGGCGACACCTTTGTTATAGGAAATGCCATCTTCGAACAGGTCGTCGAAAATAGAAGAATAACTGCGCTCTTGATTGATTTCTTTTGCACCGTTGGGCATTTCACCAAAGAAGAATGTTGCAGTACCTGTGGCTTCGTCGAATGTGCCGTAGAATTTTTTTGAGTTTTCTACAACGTTGACATTTGCTGAGTATTCCTGTCCGTTATAAGTAACAAAAATGGTTTGCTTCCCGAGTTGGTGTGGATTGTAATTAGAAACAAATGCTTCAGAAAGGTCAATTTCTTGGGTTTTGCCGTCTGAGGTTTTGATTGTTACAACACCATTGAGACCTTCGTCTTGTTTTTGGTCGAATGGAGTTACAGAAAGCGGCTCTACCTCTACCTCAATTACTTTTATATTTCTAACATAGAAAGTAGTTTTCAAAGTTCCCGGTTGGAATATAACACAACAGCCATAACCGTTATTATTACCGCGTATGACATCTTCAAATTCAAAAGTTCGTTTTTCCCATTGGTCAGAGAATGAAATGGTGGTGTGAGATTGTTCTCCTTCTCCCCAGCCCCAGACAATATTGGCAGGAAACGAACCGCTTGATTCGCCTTTGATTTCCACTTCCACTAAATACCTCTGACCTATTTTAGCCGGAATATTGTCTGCTGCAAAAAGTTGATATGATATTTCCTTGCCATCTCCGTCTAATCCGGGATGCCTGCAAATCATTCCGTTTTCAGCATCAAATTCAGGAGTATATCCCATTTGATAATATGGGAAAGAAGTGAAAGTGGTATAATCAACGAAAAATGGATCTGGTTCATACGGCTTTTCGCCTGATTTTGTAAAATATCCGGGTTTGCCGTTTTCGGGGTCGTCGATGTTGGCGTAGGTCGCGTCGATAAAGTCTGCGTTGTTGTAGGCAGTGCCTTTGCCGCCGACAAGTTTTTCACAACCTTCAAACATATTTTCGCTGCTCGTTACGGCAGAAGTTGTCCAATTATCTCCTACATAAATGGTACGAAGGTTGTTGCTGTTAAGAAACATGTCTTCCATATTCGTAACATTTTTTGTCGAAAGATATGACAAATCAAGAGAGGTAAGATTCCCGCAGTTAGCAAACATATAATCCATTCTTGTAACTTTTTCCGTATTGAAGTTACTGAGGTCAAGTGTCGTGAACAGACCGCTAAACATGCCGCTCATATTTGTAACGTCTTCGGTATTAAGATATTCTTTCATACCTTGAATTTCCGTCAAATTCTTGCATAACAAAAACCAACATGCACAACTTGTCGGACGATAATCGGCAAAAGATTTGTCGAAGACAACCTTCGAGATTTGGCTTGCGACATCAGACCATTCATTATCATAACCTGTCCTCATTCCATACGCACTTGCGGGCTTGTTGCCGTCGTAGTAGAATGTGAGAGTGCCGTCAGAGAATACGGCGTAGGGTTCGGGCGAGGACAATGGCTGCTCGCCATACTTTGTGAGTATCATGCTTTCGACGGTAACATCTGCCCAGTTGGCACCCTTGATTGCGTGGAGATGTGCATAACCCTTGTCCGCAACAATCTTTGCAAGATCAATGGTGTAAGTAACTGTGCCGTCCCCATTGTCAACTGATGTCTCGTATGCGGCGGTCTGGTCTGCATCGTTAGGGATGTTGATCAAGTGGTCTGGTGACTGACCATCCTCAACGTCACGGTTGAGCAAGAAACGTGGTTCACCGCCAGATACAGTTACCATCAATGCCTTGTAGTCAGACAAGTCAATGTAGTTGACAACGTATGCATCACCGTAAGGCATACTAGTGGACTCTCCAATTACATAAGCACAATCGGCTTCACCGATGATAGTACCATTGACCCAATCAGACCACTGGTAGAATCCTTTGGTAGTGAGATTCTCTACCACCAAAAAAACCGGTCTGATCTTGACCGTCATCGTTGCCGATACACCTTTGTATGTAATGGCGATTTCCTGCTCGCCAAGCACGGTATTGTCGAGGGAAGTTGTGGCTCTGCTAATCGGCAGTCGCTTGGTGGAGCCGTCCTCAAATGTTGCAACAAAAGTACCCGAAAGTTTTTCGTATTGGGTTATTTCAGTGGATACCTCTGAAAGGTCGATAGAAACTACTGCGGTAAGCTTGCTTTCGCCATCAGTGTTTGCTTGCGTTACCGGTACGGGGTCAGATGCGGGATACTCAATTACCCAAAATGAAGAGAAATTGTCGTCCTCCAAATCGCCGTTAACAATCTGCTCCACACCGTTGATTTTGAAAGAGATGTCGTCGAAGTAGTAGTTGTTGGCGGGGTTGAAGTCGTTGAGGTTGAATGCGATGTAATCGCCGTTAGTCTGTGCGGCGACAAAAGTACCGGCATTAGTGTATTCTTCCCACTCTGTGGTGAATTTTACGCTACCAATTGCAGACCAATAGATGTAAGCACCAGGAGCACCACTGTGAGTCTGCGTGCTGATACCACCGTTGTCATCAATGTCAAAATCATAGCCGTCGCCCATTTTCTGCATGCCTTCGGTTACCTTGTCGGCTCTTACCATCATGGAAACTTCCCATGTGTCGCCTTCAACGAACTTGGTGGGGGAATAGATGTAGAATTGAGAATCCCAATTTTGGTACTCCATATCTTGTGTCCTGACCACAAGACATCTGCCGCTCTGCGCCGCCGCGCCAATCGGCAGCAGCATCATCGCCGCAAAGACTGCCCATAGCAGTCTGAAAAACTTTCGTTTTTTCATTTTTTTGAATGGTTTATAATTGTACAAAAATGCGGAAAGCATTGACACTCAATGCCTATCCAGAGAACAAAAAACGTCGGATTGAGAGGCACTTTGATTAGCCCATCAATCCGACGCAAATGTGTAAAAAATATTTAAAATAAACAAAAATAAATGAAAGATTTTTTTAATTTTTTTTCAACGGCTTATAAATCAGATAGATATTTTTGCCACATCCGCTATCACATCCAATCCGCCCTTCACCTTGTCGCCTACCTGCACACGTACCTTGGTGCCGAGCGGGAAAAACAGATCCACACGCGACCCAAACTTGATGAAGCCAAATTGCTGACCTTGCTTGGCGGTGTCGCCTTCCTGGAGGGGGGCAACGATGCGGCGAGCCATGATGCCGGCTATCTGACGAAACATGATTTCGTAGCCCTTTTCGGTGCGGACGGCGATGGTGGTGCGCTCGTTGAGAGTGGAAGATTTTGGGTGAGCCGCCATCAGGTATTTGCCTTGGTGATGCTTGAAGTAAGTTACCTTGCCAGCGATGGGCCAACGGTTGGCGTGTACGTCCCATACCGACATGAAGATAGATACCTGCAACCTCTTGTCCTTGAAATATTCGGGTTCATCTGTTTCCTCTATCGTTACCACCTTGCCGTCGGCGGGCGAGAGTACAACGTATTCGTTTTCAACGACATTGCGGTCGGGGTTGCGGAAAAACTGCAACACCAGAAACAGCAAGAACACCGAGCCTAACTGCAACAGCCAAGCGAGCCACGCATAGTCGGCAAGGAACTTGAAAACCAATATGTTGACTATTATTACAAACACTACTACTATTGCAATCGTAGCGTAACCTTCTTTGTGTATTGACATGATAGTGATATAGCATTAATTGTTTGTGAACAAAACTATTGCAAGCCATACGGGCGGCACGGCGAGGAAGGTGCTGTCGAACCTGTCGAGAATGCCGCCATGACCGGGCAGAATCTTGCCCGAATCCTTGACGCCAGTATTGCGCTTAATCATAGATTCCACGAGGTCGCCGAGTGTGGCAAAAATCACAGTTATCAAACTGATTATCAGCCATTGCGACTGAGAGAAAACTCCCACGTACGTGTATATGAGTATCGACGAGAGCAACGTAAAAGTAACGCCGCCAAGAAGTCCCTCGATGGTCTTTTTGGGCGAGATTTTGGGTATCAACTTGTGCTTGCCTATCAGCGAACCCACGCAGAACGCGCCCGTGTCCGAAATCCATACGAATGCAAAGAAACTCAGGATTATCTTTGGCGAAAATTCGTGAGTGTCAGGCAGAAAGAGCATATTGCCCAATATGCCAAAAGGCAGCGCGATGTACATGGGCGCAAAGAGGGTCTGCGCCCAGTCGGACGTGGGGGTGGGCTTTTGCCTAAAAAGTTCGATGATGGGTATCGAGAGCATCAGCACGGGCAATATGTAGAGCAACGCGGCGGGCAGAATGTCCAGCGCGTACAGGAACAGCAACAGGAAGGTAAAGAAGCCTATTATGATGCCCGTTACCTTCTGCGGCGTGAAACCCAACATACCGCTCATTTTGTAAAACTCGTTGATGCCTATTACCGTAAAAAATCCGAACAGAGCGGCAAATATCCACGGATTGAACGATACTGAAATAATTACGAGTACCAAGAAAATAGAACCCGTAATGATTCTCGGCATTATTTTACTCATCGTCCGTCGCTAAGAATACTGTATTGATGATTTCTGTCGCCTTGTCGAGTTGGAACTCCTCCACGTACAGGTCTATATCCACCATCATCCTGATGTCGTCGCGATATACAGACACAACCTCTATGCCCGAATTTTCGAGCAAACCGGCGGCATACTGGGCTTCGATGCTGTCGGTGTAGGTTTTAAGGAGTTTCCACGATTTTTGCTGCGAGATGATGGTCTTCGCCTCGTCGCAGAACGGCCCTTCCACAAAAATCGCATACCCGCCCGGCAGGTGTTCGATAATCGCCTTGATGCCTTCCTTGCCGAGTTGTTTCTCCACCACCTCCGCCATGTTTTGCGAAGACACGGTATGAACCTTAGCCCAACCTTTGAGGTCGTGGAGGATTTCGGTAGCCTGGGTAAGGTCGTCGTCCTTCACATAGATGTTCAACTCGCTCTTCATAAACTTGGCGTCGCGCTTCTTGATTACGATGCTCGGAATGTGGTAGTGGTTGAGGATTTCTATCCTAAACCGCGTCTGAGTGGTCTTGGTGCAGGTCTGCGCCTTAGACCATCCTTTGAGTTGCTCGCCGGTGATAAAGGGAACTACACGCTGCACATCCTCGTTGGCAACGTAAAGTTCGTAATTGTCGAGCACATAGCGAGGATTGCGGCACACCTTGATTACGGAGGTGATGTCGTTGGCTTCGAGTTCGTCTTTGAGACGCTCTATGGGGCCGCGCATGATGAAGGAGTCCACCTTTGTCAAGCCTTTAAACTCGGTGATGATGGAGATTGCCTTCTTCTCGTCGCTGTTGTGGACGTAGAGTTCGTATTCGCCCAAGAGGAAAAGACTGTCTTTAGCGTTGATAATCACCGCCTTGACGTCGTTTTGTTCGAGCAAGTCCTTCGACATTTCAGCCTGATACTGCGAATCGAAGGAGTATATTTTTATCCATTCTTCCATAGCCTTTGGATTTTTGGTTATTTATTATTCCGTTGGTTTCGAGTCTTCCGTTGTTGTAGTTGCATTGTTGTCGGCAGTTTTGGCATCAGCCTGCTCCGCGCCGTCCTTAGGTTGCTCTGCGCCGTCCTTAGGTTGCGGATTGTATGGCGGAGGTGTAGGCTGCACAGTCTGCGGCCTCGTGGCGTAGAGAGCCTCCTCCTGTTCCTTGTTGGCAAATTTGCGCTTGCCGAATATGTTTTCCACGTCCTCGGTGAAGATTACTTCGCGTTCGAGGAGGAGTTCGGCGAGTTGAGCGAGTTTGTCCTTATTGTCGAGGATAATCTGCTTGGTGCGCTCATATACTTGGTCGAGCAACGCTTTTGCCTCAGAGTCAATGAGTTCGGCGGTCTTTTCGCTGTACGGCTTCTGGAAGTTGTAGTCGTCCTGCGAGGAGTTGAAGTAACTGATGTTGCCCAACTTGTCGCTCATGCCGTAATACGTTACCATCGCGTATGCGTATTTGGTAACACGCTCGAGGTCGTTCAACGCGCCCGTCGAAATCTTGCCAAAGTTGATTTCCTCGCTTGCACGTCCGCCCACAAGTGCGCACATCTCGTCTATCATCTGCTCCTTGGTGGTAATCTGACGCTCCTCCGGCAGATACCACGCCGCACCGAGTGCCTTGCCACGCGGAACAATTGTTACCTTGATGAGCGGCTGCGCGTTTTCAAGCAACCAACTTACCGTGGCGTGTCCCGCCTCGTGATAGGCTATGGTGCGCTTCTCGTTCTCGGTGATTATCTTGTTTTTCTTTTCGAGACCACCAATGATGCGGTCGATGGCGTCGAGGAAGTCCTGTTTGTCAACTTCTTCCTTATTATGACGCGCCGCGATGAGAGCCGCCTCGTTGCAGACGTTGGCGATGTCGGCACCCGAAAAACCAGGGGTCTGTTTCGCCAAAAATCCGAGGTCGAGAGCCTTGTTGACCTTGATGCCCTTCAAATGCACATCAAAAATCTCGCCACGCTCGTTGAGGTCGGGGAGTTCTATCATAATCTGACGGTCGAACCTTCCCGCACGGAGCAATGCGCTGTCCAGGATCTCCACGCGGTTGGTAGCACCAATCATAATGATGCCGGTATTGGTCTCAAAACCGTCCATCTCCGTAAGCAACTGGTTGAGAGTGCTTTCGCGCTCGTCGTTGCTGCTGAAAGTGCGGCTGCTTCGTGCGCGTCCCACGGCGTCAATCTCGTCGATGAAGACGATGCACGGTGCTTTTTGCTTGGCTTGATTAAACAAGTCGCGCACCCTCGATGCGCCTACGCCCACAAACATCTCCACGAAGTCGGAACCCGACATCGAGAAGAACGGCACGTCTGCCTCGCCCGCAACTGCCTTTGCCAACAGCGTTTTGCCTGTGCCGGGAGGACCTACGAGCAAAGCACCTTTGGGTATCTTGCCGCCGAGTTTGGTGTATTTGCCGGGGTTTTTGAGGAAGTCAACAATCTCCGTAACCTCCTGCTTGGCTTCTTTGAGTCCGGCTACGTCGTTGAATGTTACCTTCTTGGCTGTCGATTCCTTGTCGAACATCTTCGCCTTCGACTTGCCGACGTTGAATATGCCGCCACCGCCGCCCATGCGCTTGAAGATGAATATCCACACGCCAAAAAACAGCACCAATGGCAGTATCCAACTGATGATTTCATAGACGTAATTGTTTTGCGTGTCGCTCTCAAAGAGAATCCTCTCGTCTTCGGGGATGTCTTTTTGCGCGCTTTCGAGACGCGATTGGAAGATTTCGGGCGACGACACATTATAATAGAAGTGCGGTCCCTGCATCGGAATCTTCTTTTCCTTGAAGTAGGCGTATTTGCTCTTGCTGTACGCCTCTTTGGTGAGGATGATGTTGGCGCGTTCCTTGTTGATGATTACAATCCGCTCTACCTCACGGCTTTGCAACATCGTTTTGAGTTCGTTCCAATCGATGGTCTTTGGCGTGCCTTTGAAGTCGGAAAACTGTACCACACCTATCAGGAGTAGCACCACGCCGAATATCCAAAATATTATGTTGTTCTTTTGGAAGTTTTTGTTGTTCATGTTTTTTGTCTGAGTTTACACCATATATTGTTAGAAGGATTTTTTTGAGGGGGTTAACGCTCCTTCGGCTCGTCGGGATAGTCGGTGCGCGGCGCGTCTGCCCACAGTTTTTCGAGTTTGTAGAAGTCGCGTTTTTCGTCCAAGAAAACGTGCACCACTACGTCCACGTAGTCGAGAAGCACCCATTCTGCGTTTTCCTTGCCCTCTTTGTGGTAGGGCCACTGCTTGGTGTTCTCAAATACAAAATCCTCCACGCTGTCGGCGATGGCAAGCACCTGCCGTGGGTTGTCCGCCTGGCAGATAACGAAGAAATCGCACACGCTGCCGTCGATGCCGCGCATGTCGAGTTTGGTGATTTTCTGTCCTTTTTTCTCCTGGATGCCCGCTACGGCTATCTCAGAGAGATGTTCGCTTGTAAATTCTATGTTTGTCATATTTAATAATTGCAATTATTTCCACAGTGCAAAGGTAAAATTTTAGTTGGAATGTAAAAAGAAAATTTGGAAAATAATTATCAGCGGCGTTTTAACAGACGAATATTTAACATTTATTTGCATAGGGTATCTTTGTAGTTGTGTGTCTTATAAGTGAAAGCAACAAGGGAATGATGTTAAAATCCTAAGACATACTTGCTACCCTAATGATAGAATTTGTTTTTTGATGATGTGTTTATACTAATTGTTTTAATGTTTGTGGTTCAAGTTCTTATCCAAAAAGAGCTGTTATCAATTTTATCCGATGATTATTTTTTTAAACGTCCCGGCCCCCCCCCGGGACGTTTTTATTTGCCTAATGTTTTTTTTTTTTTTATGATTTTAATTCCCCGAAAACCTTTACTTTTGTCCCCCAGATAATTATAATCCAATAAGATATGAAAAAGATTGTTTCTACATTGCTGATTGCCATTGTGATGATGGCCGCAACCGTATCGGCGCAGACTGCCGAGCAATACTACAAAACCGGCAAGGAAGCCGACGACGCCAAGGACTATACCACTGCGGTCGCCAACTACCAGAAGGCAGCAGATATGAGTTTTGCCAAGGCACAGTACCAACTCGGACGCGCCTACGAGAAGGGTTACGGCGTATCCAAGAGCAACAAGACAGCCGTCAAGTATTACCAAATGGCGGCGGAGCAGGGACACGCCAAGTCGCAGTACCAACTCGGTCGCGCCTACGACAAGGGCGACGGCGTGAAGGAAGACGACAAACTCGCCTTTGAATGGTACAGCAAGGCGGCTCAGCAGGGACACGCCAAGGCACAGTATCAACTTGGTCGTTGTTATAAAAAAGGCGAGGGCTGCACCAAGGACGCCAACGCCGCCTTCCAATGGTTTGAGAAAAGTGCCGCGCAGGGCAACGCCGAAGCCCAACTCGCCCTCGGCAAATGTTACCTCAAAGGCAAGGGCGTAGCCGAAGATGCCGCCAAAGCCAAGGAACTGTTCCTGCAAGCCGTCAACAATCCCGACGGCGGCGACAGTATCTACAAAGACCTAAAAAAAGAGGCATCGGAGGGTGATGCCGATGCCAAAAAGATTTTTAATATGGTGAAAAAATGATGGGGTGCGGACGGCGCGTCCACCAAATAGGCAGGCGCGCCGCCAGCAATCCACCATTATTACAATTCTTTAACGATATTGCCATCTGCGTCGTAGATGGCTTTTTTGTCATAATAATATGCCTTGATGGGCGGGAATCCGTTGAATTTGACGCTTGCATACGAACTGGTATATGCGCCAGTGGTGAGCCAATACACCTTGTCACCGATTTTGAGGTCGATGGGGAGTTTGTACTTGATGTTTTCGTACATAATGTCGGCACTGTCGCAGGTGGGACCCGCGAGGATTACTTCGCCGCATTTGCCGCCGTCCTTGTCGGTGAGCACAGGGTACTTGATGGCCTCG
>JAEEGL011480081.1_pt1 | contig 12698 bp, 8 predicted proteins | sample 9134231 | NCBI WGS metagenome assembly JAEEGL01 (sample SAMN16246548, study PRJNA631951) | gut metagenome | biome: gut microbiome; feature: rumen; material: fiber-attached | host: Bos | place: Iran: Karaj | collected 2018-10 | reverse complement strand
GCGCGACCCGACATGGCGCAACGGCGACTATTACGCCGAAAGCGCGCAGCCCGAATCAGGTCTTGCGCAGGCGCGCCGCCTCGCGCACATCACATACCTCTCCGACGGGCTGATGAAGGACAAATTCGGGCGCGAGCGCCGTCCCGAATGGCTCGCCGCCGGCGACGAGTTCCTAAGCAAGACGAAGCGCGAATTCCGCACCACCTTCCAGATCGAGAGCTACCTCGACCATCAGGCCGCGACCTTCGTCCGACGCTTTGACGCCAACTCCTACCTCCACATCACCCGCGCGATGGACGAGTTCGACATCGCGGAACGCCACGGTTCCCTCCGTCAGGCCTTCTCTTCCGTCAAGGCAAATGTCCTTGTGGCTTCCCTGAGCGGCGACTGGCTCTTCACGCCCGAGCAGTCGGAGAACATGGTCAAGACCTTCATTGGCCTCGGCAAGCCCGTTTCCTACTTTAATCTGGAGGCCCCGGCGGGGCACGACGCCTTCCTCACGCATATCAACCAGCTCCTACCCGTAATCCGCGCCTTCCTGGCGAACGGCATCTCTCGCGACAGCACGCCCGACGAACTGGAGCCCGCAAAGGAAAAGTCATACCACGCAATCGCGGACTTGGTCGAGCAGGGAAGCCGCATCCTCGACATCGGCTGCGCGCGCGGACGCCTTCTCAAGCTCCTCCGCGCCGAAAAGGATGTCAAGGGCGTTGGCGTCGACATCGACTTCGCCCCCGTGCTCGAGGCACTCAGCCGCGGGAATGATGTCATTCTCGACGACATGCGCTCAGGTGCCGGCAACGAAAACGCCGAAAATTTCTACCTCATTCCGGACGACAGTTTCGATACCGTGATTCTCAGCGAAACGTTGCAGGTTATGAAGCGGCCGCTGCAGGTGCTCAAGGAAAGTCTCCGCATCGCGAAGAGCGCCATCGTGACCTTCCCGAACTTCGGCTATCTCACGACGCGTTCGCAGCTCTTCTTCCTCGGCCACATGCCGGTCGATGAGCATTTGCCCCTCGAATGGTACAACACGCCGAACATCCACCTCTTCACGCTGCGCGACTTCATCAGGCTCTGCACCGAAAACGGCATCCGCATTACGGAAGTCCGCCATCACGCTGAATCGGCCATCGGCCGCGCCCTTATCCATCTCGGCAACCCGAACCTCGGTGCCGAACGTCTGATTGTCAAGGTTGAACGCGCTTGACAGCGTTTGCCGCTGGCAATGTCTTTCAATTCAAATTTTGAATTCTTTGGCGTTATGCCAAGGCGCTTGTAGCGTAGCCACGCACTCGAATGTGCTTGTCGCGTCTTGGCGCTTCGCGAGGTGATATCGGCACCATGTCCGGCTCCAGAAGCAAGGCGAGTTGCTCGTCAATGTTCTTCTTCGTAGCCTGACACCCTGCGAGGAATGCCTTCGCGTTGTTTCCGGCGATTACGACCCTGATCATTCTTCGGTACCCATCCGCAACATCCGCCGACCCGCGTAGCAGCTCAAACCTCTCCGGTGTCACCGCCTCGACCACGCACCCTTTGTCATCCTTTGCCACGCACCTTTCATCCCCCACTTCATGATTTAATCCGCACCGTAGTTGCATTTCTGGTATTTCCGTGGTGTGTCCGCCTTCAGGGTCGCCCGCGACAACCTCGATGGGCGACTCCGCCACCGCAATTGCATAGGCAACGGGCACGGGGTCCTCGAGGTCGATGGCCTGCTTGAAGCGCTTCGCCAGCGCCTTGTAGCGCATCACCGTGTGATAGCGCTTACCAAGCTCGGCGCAGTTTTCCCTGAGCCACTGCTTGATGCCGCCGTTGCGGCCGACGATCGTGCCGTCGGGGTCGCGGACGAGACTGTTGTCAACATACGCCTCCAAATCCTCCAGCATCGAGCCGAAGATGAGCATCTCGCGCGGGTTGCGGCGGATGCGCCCGAACTGCTCTAGGAGCGCCTTAGGCGTGGGGATGGGGTTGAGCGTCGTCCGTCGGCGGGTGCTGCGCCGCTCCTGGGCGAGCGCCTGGCGCCGCGCCTTTTCCTGCGCATAGTAGCCTGGGCGGCGTGCCTTGCGGAGCGCGATGGCGATGAGCCGCGGCACGAACCACAGCGCGGCAACGGCGCTGACAGGCGCAACCGCCATCATGAAGGTTCCGCAGTAGAAGGCGGTGCGGTGATAGCTTGGAACAACGGCCCGTATCGCCGCGATGTCAGAGTCGACCCATTCGCCGATCAAATAACCGACAAGCCGCAGGATGTCGAAGTACAGGGCCATGCCGGGCAGGTCGTCGACCGGCATCAGCTCGTCAAGTATGCTTTCGGGTTCCTTTTGCTTCTTCATGCTGGGCTCCTTTGATACAGAATTCCTCGTGGGTGGCAACGAATCTTCATCAAACATAAACCATTATACCATGGAACGATACGAAATGCAACTATGGTGCGGACCAACGCCATTTGTCTAATTGTCCCTCCGCGTTCACATTACTTTTGCTATACTGTTTGTATGAAAATTAGACTTGGTCTTCATTTATTCATTGCGGCTGCGCTTCCCTGCGTCCTAATTGCGCAGAGCGCGAAGCAAGGGCTCTTCGAGGTGAAGGACATCTCCGTTCAGGCATCGGGCGGCACCGTGGCGACCGACCCCGCCGAATATGTCTTTTCGCGCATCTTCGCAAAGCCCGGCGCTTTCGTAAGCAGCGCCGACCTCGCGCGCGACCAGCGCGCGCTTCTCGATACCGGAACGTTCTCCGATGTCAAAATTCTTTCCGAAGAAGTAAGTGATGGCGTAGTCAATCTCATTTATCGCGTCGTCGTAGCCCCGCGTTTTCTTGCTCCTGCCGAAATCCACGGCAATGACGCCTTTTCCGAACGTAAAATCCGCCGATTGCTCGACCTCGCGGGAGGAGACCGCATCGACCAGGCGCGCCTCGATGCAAAGTGCGACAAAGTCCGCGAAGAATACCGAAAATCATACTACTACGACGTGAATATCGAGGCCATTGTCTCCGAACCGGACGAGGACGGTTTTTCAAAAGTGTCTTTGGATATTGACGAAGGCCCCAAAGCCCGTATTTCCGGTTTTGACTTTCACGGCAACGACAACATCCCATCTTCCGAGCTCAACTCCGCCCTGGGCAAACCCGCCTGGTACAACCCGGTGCCGTTCTTTTACTTCAGCTGGCGCCAGCAGGCGCTCGACTTCGAACATGTCCGCGACATCGTCACGACCTACTACCGTGATCGCGGCTACCTCGACGTCACCGTCTCCGAGCCCGTAATCATCCGCGAGGGCGACGAGGCTCCGCGCCTAAAGGTTGCAATCAATGAAGGCGCAAAATACGCCGTTGACGGCGTCACCGTCGCCGGCGTTTCGCTCTTCCCCGAACCGGAACTGCTCGATACCGCCAAATACGCTCTCGCGCGCTCCGGCAAAAAGGACGTCGCCTCTGCGAAATCCCTTGCCGACGCCACAAAGGCCGTCCGCGAGTACTACACTTCGCGTGGCTACGCCGACACAACTGTCAAGCTCCGCCTCGCTCCGGCAAAGGAACCCTCGGCTGACGGACTCCGGCATGTGCGCGCCGATTTCGAGGTCAAGGAGAGCGGTCTTGCATATGTCCGTTCTGTCTCAATTCGCGGCAATACCCGCACGAAGGACAAGGTCGTGCGCCGCGAACTCACCGTCGCCCCTGGCCTCATCCTCAACGAGGTCGCCGCGGAGCAGTCGAAGAAGCGTATCGAAAACCTCGGCTTCTTCGAGAATGTCCGCTTCCACGAAAAGCCGTCCCGCGAAGACCCCGCGCAGCGTGACCTCATCTACGAACTTGAAGAGAAAAATACCGGGCAGCTCATGGTCGGCGTGGGCACAAGCTCCATCGACGATATCCTCGGCTACCTTGAAATCTCGCAGAACAACTTCGACATCGGCAACTGGCCCACTTTCCGAGGCGGCGGACAGAAGGCCAGACTCGGCATCGAAATGGGTTCCGACTCCAACTCCGGTGAAATCTCATGGACAGACCCCTGGTTCCTGGATCGCCGCCAATCCCTGACCGTCAACTTCTACCGGCGGGAAATCAGCTACCGCGAATACGACGAGACGCGCATCGGAGGAGGCGTCTCCCTTTCCGTCCCGCTCTACTACGGACGCGGCACTATCCGCCTCGGGGCCGAGCATGTCGCGGTCGATGACATCCTCCAAGGCTCATACACGCTCTACGACGACCCCGAAACGCCCTTTGCCTTCACCGACATCGACGACGCCTATTGGCGCATCCCCCTGCGCCTCTCCTGGCTCTACGACACACGCAACCGCTACTTCACGCCTACAAGCGGCTCCTACAACACCGTCTTCTCCGAAATCACCAGCTCTTCCTTTGGCTCCGACTACGACACCTACAAGGTCGGCTGCGACCTTCGCCAATACATCCCGCTCTGGTGGAATCATTATGTCAGCCTCCGCTTCCGGGCCGAGTCCATCGATGCGTACGGCGACACCGACGAAGTACCCATCAACGATCGTTTCTTCCTTGGCGGCGGGCGCACCGTACGCGGCTATCGCTACCGCTATGTCGGCCCAAAGGCCATACCTGATGAAACGACTGGCGGTCGCGCCCACCCCGTTGGCGGCCAGACATTGGCAATGTTCTCCGCCGAATACTCAATCCCTATCGTGAGCATCTTCCGCCTTGCCACTTTCTATGACATCGGCAATGTCTGGACCGACCCATTCGATGCCGACCTCGGCGAATACGCCTCGGCCTGGGGCATTGGCGTCCGATTCGACATCCCCAGCTTCCCCATCCGTCTTGATTACGCCTTCCCGCTCGTCTCCGACGACACCTACACCCGCCGCGAGCACTTCATCTTCTGGATCGGCATAGACTAGGCCGAAGCCTAGTCTATGCCGATCCAGAAGGATAGATAGGAGATAGGAGATAGGAGATAGGAGATACCGATTGCTATCGACCCCTTAACCGCTTCACTTCCTTAACCGCTTAACCCTTTAAACGCCTTCAACGGTTCAACCTTTCAACTGTTCAATCATCTGCGACGCCATCCGCTTGTGCCGCTGGCGATTGTGGCGATTGGCGCTGCCGCGCTTTACATGCATGGCGTCGTCCGGCCGCGAAGAGAGCGATTTATCTCCGCCTTTGCCATCGATGCGGAGCGTGCTGCACAAGTCAGGGTGCAGGGCGAAGTCGTCTCTGTCCGCGCACCGGTACCGGCCACTCGCGGCGAACTCAAATTCCGCTTCAGGCTCAAAAACCCGCAATTCATCGACGAGGACGGATCCGTTACAAAGGCCATAAACGGCTCCCTGCCCATCATCTGGTATTCGCCTCCCCCGAAAAAGGCCGGTTTCGCCCCTGAACATGGGGCTCGTTTCCACCTCGTTGGCAAAGTCTACGTCCGCAGGCGCGTCACGGACGGCGTTCCAAAATCCCTTGACGACATCTTCCTCATCTCACGCGCCCGTTCAACAAAGGTCCTCGATGTCCGTCGCGACGGCCCCTCTGGCTTCCTTTCGCGTGTACGCTACTCAGCCGCCGACAGGATTACGCGCGGACTCGAATGCATGCCGACTGAAAAATCGCTTATCCTGGCCATGACGCTTGGCTTCCGCTCTGACATTCCCCGCAAGACCATGCGCACATTCCGCCACGCCGGCACCATCCACATCTTCGCAATTTCAGGCCTCCATGTCCTTCTCATCGCGGAAATCATCGCAAGATGTCTTGGCGCCTTCGGCATCTCGCGCAAGTACTGGGTCGTTCCCCTGGCGCCCATACTCGCCGCTTATGTCTTCCTCACTGGCGGACAGCCCAGCGCCATGCGCGCCGGCCTTATGGCGACCATCTACTATGCAGCCCCGTTTTTCGGGCGGCGCTCCGATCCGCTCAACGCCATCGCCTGCACCGCGCTCATCCTCGTTCCCGCCAATCCGGAAATCGTCACGGACCTCGGTTTCATCCTCTCCTTCTCGATGGTAACGGGCATCGTCATTTTCCTGCCGCATGTTCAGGCCCTGCTCGACCGTCTCTTCCGCCCCGAGGCCGCGACCGAGGCAATGGCCATCGACACCCTTGCCGCAGGCAAGCTCTCACCCTGGAAGCAGTTTGTGTTCTGGTTTCGCCATATACCGCTCAAACTTCGCCTTACATGCGCACAACACCTCCCCGTCGCAATCACGGCGGCGTTCGTCTCCTTCCCGCTTACGGCGCACTTTTTCGGCTTCTGCACATCCTACGCGCTGCTGGCCAACATCGTCGTGATTCCACTGGCGGGGTGGGTCATGAGATTCTCCGCCGCCGGTCTTGCGCTCTCCTGCCTCCACCCCGTTTGCGCGGTGCCGGCAAATCTTGTTGCAGCCTCCCTCGCCTGGCTGATGAAGGAAATCTCCTTCCGCACGGCGCTTCTTCCCGGCGCCGCGCCGAACATGCGTTTCTCCGTCGCAATGCTCGCAGGGTGGTACGTTTCGCTGCTTCTAGCCTGCGCCGCGTTGCGGCGCTGGCAAGCAGCAGCGAAACGTACCAGATAATAGATAAGAGATAAGGGATAATAGATAATAGATATTTTTTGAAGACGGGCGATTCGCCATGTAGTACAAAAGAAATCAGATAAGCGATAAGGGATAATAGATGTGCCGGAGGGGCAGTATCTATTATCTTTTATCTAATATCTCTTATCTCTTATCTGCAGCGGCGATCAACGCCATCTCGCATCGTTCACGATGCGAGGTAGGCGTTGATCGCGGCAGCCGCGCGCCTCCCCTCGCCCATGGCGAGGATGACGGTCGCGGCGCCGAGGACAATGTCGCCGCCGGCGTAGATGCCATCGACGGAGGTCTTGCCGTTCTCGTCGACGATGATGTTGCCGCGCTTGTTGACCGCAAGGCCCTCGGTTGTCCGCGAGATAAGCGGGTTCGAGCCGTTGCCAATCGCCACGATGACCGTGTCGACGGGGAACTCGAATTCGCTGCCCGCAATCGGCACCGGCGAGCGGCGTCCGGAGGCATCGGGTTCGCCAAGCTCGAAGCGGATGCACTTGATGGCTTTGACGCGGTCGTTTTCGTCGCCAATGACCTCGACTGCGTTCTCTAGCATGTGGAAGACGACGCCTTCCTCCTTCGCATGGTGGACTTCCTCCACGCGGGCCGGCAACTCTTTCTCGCTGCGGCGGTAGATGAGGTGCACCTCGTCCGCGCCGAGGCGGAGCGCCATGCGGGCCGCGTCCATCGCCACATTGCCGCCGCCGAGAACGGCGACCTTCTTCGAGACGACGGCCGGCGTGTGCGCGTGCTCCGTGTCGTACGCCTTCATCAGGTTGGCGCGTGTGAGATATTCGTTGGCCGAATAGACGCCCACGAGGTTCTCGCCGGGAATGCCCATGAACTTCGGAAGGCCTGCGCCCGTACCGATGAAGACGGCGTCGAAGCCGTCCTTCTCGACTAGGTCGACGATACGGCGCGTCCGACCGACGACGTAGTTCGTCTCAATCTTCACGCCCATGGCCTTGAGACCGTCAATCTCGTTCTGGACGATGGCCTTCGGAAGACGGAACTCCGGAATGCCGTAGACGAGGACACCGCCCGGCTTGTGGAAAGCTTCGAAGACGGTCACGTCATGACCCTCGCGGCGGACATCCGCCGCGACGGTGATGCCGGCGGGCCCGGAGCCGATGATGGCGACCTTTTTGCCCGTCGCAGGCTTGACCTCAGCCGGCTTCTGCTTACCGCTCTCACGCTGAAGGTCGGCGCAAAAGCGCTCCACGCGGCCGATGGCGACCGCCTTGTTCACATCCTTGAGCGCCTTGCCGAGCGTGCAGTTGGCCTGGCACTGCTTCTCCTGCGGGCAGACGCGGCCGCAGACCGCCGGCAGCAGCGAACTCTGGCGGATGACGGCGATGGCACCGTCGAAGTCGCCCTCGGCGGCCTTGGCCAGAAAATCCGGGATGCGGATCTTCACCGGGCATCCCTCCATGCACGGGGCGTTTTTACAGCCGAGGCAGCGGCTCGCCTCGGTCTTCGCCATCTCGGCCGTGTAGCCAAGGGCCACTTCCTTCATGTTGTGCGCGCGGACCGCCGGCTCCTGGCTCGGCATTGGCTGCGCGGGGATCTGCATCTTTTCGCGGGGGGTCATGGTTTCTAGTTCCTAGTTCTTTAGTTCTTAGTTCCTAGGGCATCGGCCGCCTTTTGCAGGTTGCACTGGTGCTTCTCAAGCACCGCTTTCTCCTGCGGCACGAAGGCCTTGAGGCGCTTCATCATGTTGTCGAAGTCGACGAGATGAGCGTCGAATTCGGGACCGTCGACGCAGACGAACTTCGTTTCGCCGCCGACAACCGCGCGACAGCCGCCGCACATGCCCGTGCCGTCGATCATGATCGTGTTGAGCGAGACAATCGTCTTGATGCCGAAGGGACGCGTCGTCTCGGCGCAGAACTTCATCATGATCGGCGGCCCTATCGCGATGACGCGGTCAGGCGGCGTGGCCGACTCGCACATCTCCTTCAGCGGAATCGTCACAACGCCCTGGCGGCCATAGGAGCCATCATCCGTCATCACGACCACCTCGTCTGCGATGGCCTTCATCTCTTCCTCCATGATGATAAGGCTCTTGTTGCGGTAGCCGATGATGACCGTGACCTTGTTCCCGGCCTCTTTGAGGGCCTTGACGATCGGGTAGAGCGGTGCCGTGCCGAAGCCGCCGCCAACGCATACGACATGGCCGAAGTTCTCAATCTCCGAAGGGTTGCCCAGCGGCCCGAGAAAGGCCGGAAGGAAATCGCCGACGTTCTTCGTGGCGAGAAGTTTCGTGGAGTAGCCCACGGGCTGGAAGGCGATGGTGACGGTCCCGGCGACGGGGTCGGCGTCGGCGATGGTCAAGGGGATGCGCTCGCCCCAGTCGGCATCGACCTGCAAAATGACGAACTGTCCCGGCTTGCGGCTCTCGGCGATGAGCGGCGCCTCGATCTTCATCATGTAGACCAGCTCTGAAAGCTGCTTCTTTTCGACTATGCGGTTCATGGTTTCAGTGGGTTAGTTAATCAGTTAGTCAGTTGGTTAGTTATCGAAACTTACTAACTCGACAACTTGCCAACTAACCAACTAAAATTATATCACATTCGTGGCGGAAAGGTTATTAACAGAGTTATCAACAGTTGTTAATAAAATATCAATAAGTTAGTGGAAAAATAGGGAATATTGGTGGCAAATTAATTTGCCACCAATATTCTAATATTATGTGAGACCTTATAATTCACCTGTTGATAACTTGATAATTGAGGCCGATTGGGGCCGGGTTATTGGTGCCAGGCTCGTCTGGGCACTTATTGCTTCAGGCGTACTCCCATTCGCGCTTAATCGGGCTGACAAAATAAGATTGCACCCAATGGAGCCTGGCACCAAGCCAAAAGCCCGCCGTTATGCTATCATAATAGGTGCGTCCCATGACCAAATCAATTTCCACACAGCAGTTCTTCCTTGAAGACATCTTTGCCGAGGGGTGGCGCGCCACAACGGCGATTTTCGCCAAATGCGCGCCCATCGTGCTTGTTTTCGCCTTTATCGTGAATCTCCTCTCCCAGATGGCCATACACCGCCTGGGGTTGGACGTGCCGATTGCGAACTGGCCGAAGAGGCTGGCCGATGTCGGGCTGACCCAGGACAAGGTGGCCTCGCTCATTGGCAACATGTTTTCATACCTCATCTTCAGCGTCGCCACGCTATCCGTGATCAAGTGCGCGGAGCGCGTCGTGACCCAGCGCGAAATCTCCTTTGCCGAGGCCCTGTCCGAAGGGCTCAACCGCTGGCCGCGCTACCTTTGGGCCGGTTTCCTAAGCGGCCTCATCATTCTGGTGGGTCTTTGCGTGCTGATCATTCCCGGCCTCATCTGGGCGGTCTACTACATGTTCCTGCCGTATGTGGTGTCTGTCACCTCCCTTTCCGGCAAGAAGGCGCTCGACTATTCGAAAAGCCTCGTCAAAGGCCGCTTCTGGCGCACACTTGCCTATTTCTTCGTCATTGCCATTGCCACCGCCATCCCGTCGCTCATCATCGTCCTCTGCGGACAGACGGCCGTCAACCTCCTCGCATCCCATCTGCCAAAAGCCGTGCATCTTGCCGTCTCCTCCCTCGCCGTCTCCGTCGCGCAACTCCCCGTCATCTTCCAACTCTCCCTCGGCACCGTCTTTTTCCTGAACACAGCCTACTGCGCGCGTCACGCGCAATAAGTAGCTTAGAGCTTTTAGCTTGGAGCTATTGGATTTCAAGCTCCAAGCTCTAAGCTCCAAGCTCCAAGCTAAAATCATCATGAAAGCAGCATTCATATCCTCATCTGCGGCCAATGTCGCACGCGTCTACGGAACAGACGAAACTGCGCGTCTCGCCGCCAACGCCGACCTTCTCCCCGGAATCTTCTCAAAGGACGACGCCCTCGCCGGCCGTCTCGCCGATGTCGAGGCACTCTTCTCGACCTGGGGCATGCCCGTTTTCACCGAACAGGAGATCGCCACCTGTCTGCCAAAGCTGAAGGCCCTCTTCTACGCCGCCGGCGCGACGGACGCCTTCGTGCGACCTTTTCTCGCGCGCGGCATCGACGTCATGAGCGCCTGGCGCAGCAACGCCGTGCCCGTCGCGGAGTACTGCCAGGCGCAGATCCTCCTCGCGCTTAAGGGCTACTTCCGCAACGTGAGGGAAGGCCGCGCCTGCCGGGGCCGCGCCCCCGCCGGCCCCGGCATCTACGGCGAGAGCGTCGCGCTACTCGGCGACGGCGCCGTCGCGCACTGCCTTCAGGACCGCCTTGCGACGAGCAATATCCGCGTCACGATGATCCCCTCGAAGCCGTACGAGCGCACCATGTCGTTCGAGGAGGCCTTTCAAACCGCCTTCGTGGTGAGCAACCACCTGCCCGACCGCGACGACAACGTCGCCTGCATCGGTCGCGAGCATTTCGCATCAATGCGCGAAGGCGCGACCTTCATCAACACCGGTCGCGGCCGCCAGGTCGACGAGGAGGCGCTGATCGACGTCATGTCATCACGCCCTGACCTCACCGCGCTCCTTGACGTGACATGGCCCGAGCCACCTGCTAAGGATTCGCCCCTCTGGACGCTGCCGAACATCATCGTCACCTCCCATATCGCCGGCTCCCTCGGCGATGAAGTGCGGCGCATGGCCGTCTCAGCCATCGACGACTTCATCGCCTACGCAAGTTCGGGCCAGACTGGCCCGAACTTCGTGCGGGAGGAGATGCTGATAACGTCTGCGCGATGAGCCATCGCGCAGCAGGATGGGGGCGGTATCTCGACCCGCGATGGCCTCAGCGCCAGAACCATCGCGCAGCAGGATGGGGGCGGCGGTATCTGGACCCGCGATGGCCCCAGCGCCAGAACCATCGCGCAGCAGGATGGGGGCGGCGGTATCTGGACCCGCGAGGGCCCCAGCGCCAGAACCATCGCGCAGCAGGATGGGGGCGGCGGTATCTGGACCCGCGAGGGCCCCAGCGCGAGGGCCAGTTCAGATCCAGGGCTCGACCCCGGGCCGCCAGTATGTGGCATACCCTTCTCCCGCCTTCGCAATTGCAGCGATTTCGGCATTGAGATCGAGGCAGGCCGCCCGGCCAAAATCGACCTCTTCGATACCCTGCGCAATAATGAGGCAGCGCCCCTCGAAAAGGGGCTTTAGAAAGCGGCTGTCCGGTTTGTAGCCGTAGGTGAGGCGAGAGGGGAGCGCCACAATGAGCTGCGCATCGGGGCGCGCAAGCGCCATGTCGCGCACTTCGTGCTCGCCTGGGCTCGTAAAGCCGCTGAGAAGCGCATAGCCCTTGTCGATCGCCGCAGAGAGGCGGCGAAGCGCCTCCGCGCGCTCGGCGGCGCCACACCGCCGCGAAACGCGTACCGATACAATCTTCCGCACGGCATCAAGCAACGAGACATTCCCTACGCCGCGCCAGTAGGCACCGGGATCGAGGCGCGGCGAGTTCAGGGGCTCGCGAATGCGGAGAAAGGCCGGCTGGTTGTGCTGCATCTCCCACTTGAGCGGGTTGCCGGCCATGTAGCGCTGCACCGCCTCGATGAAGGCGCGCGATATGCAGATGTGATCGTGGTAGCCGGCCTGCCAGAGGGATCCGTGCGATGGGTCATCGCACGGCAGGATGGGGGCGGCGGCATCTTGCCGCGCCACGGCCCCATCGGGCGCATCCTGCCCCGCGCAGCCCCGCACAGGAGCATCCTGCTGCGCGAGGACCCCATCGCGCAGTGCCAGCGCCGCCGTGTACCGCTTAAAGCCACGAATCGCCAAGCCCAGGCGCTTGAGCGGATCGGCCATTCCGGGCTCGATGCGCAAATTGAAATGCACATGGTCCGGCAGAACCACATAGCCGTGAAGCGAAAAACCGGGATGAAGGATCGGGATGTTTTCCAGCGCTTCGCAGACCACCTTCCCGAGCGGCGTATGGACAAGCTGCGCCTTTACCACGGCTCCAAAGCAGGGGCGGCGCGGTTCCGTGGAAATCGTGATGAAGAGCGAGGCGCCGCGTGAGTAATCGTAGCCGTGGAAACGCCTATAGTGCGATTTATCCATGGGGAAAGTATAGCACAAAAAAAGGGGCCACGCGTTGCCGCGTGGCCCCTTTTGTACGAGAAGGGAGAGCCTTACTCGATGACGGCCTTGAAGAACTTGGCCGTGCCGCCGCTGAGGGTCGCG
>JAEEGL010549417.1_pt1 | contig 12698 bp, 10 predicted proteins | sample 9134231 | NCBI WGS metagenome assembly JAEEGL01 (sample SAMN16246548, study PRJNA631951) | gut metagenome | biome: gut microbiome; feature: rumen; material: fiber-attached | host: Bos | place: Iran: Karaj | collected 2018-10 | reverse complement strand
GGAACGGGTCGATATCGCCAAGTCTCTCTTCGGTGTGCTCCCCGATGAAATAACGCTTGAGGAATCACGGAAGGAGAGACTGGACAGGATATGAGAGCGCTGATCGATACCTGCGTGATCGTGGACGCGCTGCAGTCCCGTGAACCCTTCTGCGCAGACGCGCAGAGGATCTTCCTGCTTGCGGCAAATCAGCAGTTCATCGGCTGCATCACCGCCAAATCTTCCACGGATATCTACTATATCACACACCGTCTGACGCACGACGACGCGGCGTCCCGGAAGATCCTGAATAAGCTGTTCAGCCTGTTTGAGGTGGTCGACACCGCCGGGATGGACTGTCGGCGCGCGATCCCGTCCGAAGTCTCCGACTACGAAGACGCCGTGATGATCGAAACGGCGATCCGTACGGAGGCGGACTGTATAGTGACACGCAATGCACGGGACTATACGAAATCGTCTGTGCCGGTCCTCTCACCGGCTGAGTTCATCGGAAAGCTCGAAGAAGAACAGGAGCTTTGAGTTACAAAAAGTAAAATAGCATAAGCTGACCTGCTTCAGGCTAAAAGTCGAATAAAAAGAAAACGGCGGGACTGAAGTCCCGCCGTTCGTTTTTGGAAACGAGCGTGTCTATAGATTCTTATCCGCGGTACAGCGCCCACGTCGGTGCTGACGTGGGCACACGCAGGGACAGGATCTGCCGGACACCTGTTTCCCCGCCGACAGCCAAAGCCCGCCCGTACTCGGCAACAAACCGCTCAGCGAAGGGGAACGCGGTCCCGCCTTACTGTTTTAGCGCTCTTTCGGGATCGCTGTCGTCGATTTAGAAATAAGATTCTCGTTGTGGAAAAACTCATATTATATAAGCCGCGGGATGTTCTGCCCGTCAATACAGGCTGTAGCGAGCCTTTTTTCTTTCAGGATCTTGACAAGCCGCGATAATTACGTTAAAATAATAGTGTACTTCGGATTAGCGTCATTATGGAGGCCTCATGCAGTACATTCATCGTGAACTGGAGAGAAAATTTACAGAAGCGTCGTCATTTTTCAAAGCTGTCCTCGTGATCGGAGCCAGGCAGGTCGGCAAATCGACGATGTTGAAAGAGCTCGCGAAAGGGCAGAACCGCACCATTGTCACTATGGACAACGGATTTGCGCGTGAACTCGCCCAAAGCGATCCTGAGCTCTTCTTTCAAACATATAAACCGCCGATCCTGATCGATGAGATCCAGAAAGCGCCCGGTCTACTCGAACACATCAAAATCATGTGCGATGAGAGCGAAGAGCACGGGCGATTCTGGCTTACGGGATCACAGCGCAGAAAAATCATGGAGAGGTCCAAGGAGACGCTTGCCGGACGCCTCGGTATCCTGCGCCTGTACGGGCTTTCGTACCGGGAGAAACACGGACTTCTCGATCCGGCGCCGCTCGATTTTTCCATTGGCTGTCTGGCAGAACGGAAGAAAAGCCTCCCGAACAACGATATCATCGACGTCTTCGACCATATCTGGAAGGGCGGTTTTACCGACGTTCAGGGAGCGTCTCCCGAGATGGCACAGCTTTACTACCAGTCGTATATCGACAACTATCTGATCGCCGACGCCGTAAACGACGAGGGGATCAGCGACATCGAGGGCTTCCGCCGCTTCATCAGGGCGTGTGCCGCTCTGATCGGCAATCTCGTGAACTACCGTACTCTCGGCGAAGCCGCGGGCGTCTCCGATCAAACCGCCAGAAAGTGGCTGGGGATTCTGCAGGATATGGACGTCGTATATCTTCTGGAGCCCTATTCCAACAATGAATTGCAGCGCCTGATCAAGACGCCGAAGCTCTATTTCTGCGATACCGGTCTGTGCGCGTATCTGACGAGATGGCTGACGCCCGATTCCTTGCGCGAAGGAGCCGCCGGAGGGCACTTTTTTGAGAATTATGTGGTGATGGAGCTTGTAAAGAATTATGCATATGCCCGGAACTCCGCGCTTCTCACGTTCTACCGCGACAGCAATGCAAAGGAAATCGATCTTTTCGTTGAGGAAAATGGCATGATCCATCCGCTTGAGATCAAGAAAAGCGCGAATCCCCCAAAGAATGAGACGAAGAAGTTCAGTGTGATCGAGAAAACATCGCTGATCCGAGGACACGGCGGCATCGTTTGCATGGCCCCGTCCCCCTTCCCGTTAGACCGCATGAACAGCCTGATCCCGAGCAATCTCATTTGAAAACGGACTCCTTGTTTGCATGATGAAGGTATAAGAACAAGAAAACGGCGGGACCGGAGTCCCGCCGTTCGTATTGAAAAACGTGCGTTTCTATAGATGCATATCCGCGATACCGAGCTCACGTCGGCGCTGACGGGCGCACACGCGGGGACAGGATCTGCCGGGCGGTGTACTTCCCCCGCCGATAACCCAAGTGCGCCCGAAAGCGGCCATAAACCGCTCAGCGAGGGGAACGCGATTCCGTCCTACTGTTTTTTCGCTCTTTCGGGATCGCTGTCGATCCTTTGAAAAAAAGTTCTCGCTGCGCCGGGATCAATTGTCGGTTTTTTTGACAAATCAAAAACACGTCAATACCCTTTTACAGTTTTCACCTTGACAATCTGTATATCATTTGATATAATCATAGATACTGATAATGATATATTGCGAGGCGCTGTCATGCATGCATTGATAAAACAGATCAGAACATATCTGAATATGAGCCAGACAGAGTTCGCGGGGCATTTGAACGTCGGCTATATCACCGTCAACCGCTGGGAAAACGGACATTCACTTCCTAACAAACTGGCGCAGTCGAAGATTTATGAGATCTGCAAGGCAGATAACGTACCAGTGTATGATATGACGCTCGAAAGGATCCGCAGTATCGCCGACAGTACGTCTCTGCCCGACGGTCGCATCCTTCTGTATCACGGTTCCAAATCCGGCATCGACGGAAAGATCGAGCCGATAAGCCGTCCGCAATGCGATTTCGGCCGAGGCTTTTATATGGGGACAGAGGTGAGTCAGGCGCTCACGCTGATCTGCGATTATGAAAAGTCCAAGTTGTATTTGACGTCGGTCGATCTGTCCGATCTTCAGGTGGTCGAAATCCCTGCGAATATCGATTGGGCTATGCTCGTCGCGTATCATCGCGGAAAAATGGAGAAGATAGCCGGTACGCCTTTTTACGAAAAATACCGCAATATCACGCTGAACAAAGATCTTGTTATCGGAAGCATCGCCAATGACAGAATGTTTTATGTGATCGACAACTTCTTCATCGGGAATATCACCGATTCCGCACTCGTGAACAGCCTTGCCGCCCTTCAGCTCGGCAAACAGTACGTCGCTGTTTCCGAGAAAGGCTGCGATGCGGTCAGGATCGAACAAGAAATCGAGATTTCGTGGCTTGAGCGGTTGTTTATCAAAGACATCGCCGAAGAAAACCGCGTCAAAGGCATTTCGATGGCAAATAACATTTGCAGGAATTATCGCCGCGAGGGTTTATTCTTTGACGAACTGCTCGACCAGGCAAGGAACGGAGGAAAGTGATGAACGAGCTGAATCTGAAACTATGCGATATACAGGGACGGTTGTTCGAGCTTTCCGGTGAGAAATCGATTCCGAGCGCCGCGTTCATACGCGCTTTTATGACTTCCGAGACCGCAAAGGAACTGGATTCCACCTACAACCGCGCGCAGTGGATGGGCGAGGAATACTTGCTCGAAGAGGTAAAAGCCGTTGCCGGTGACGCGCTTTCCGGCACCGGGGATGTCTTTGCAAAGGATATTCTTTACTGGATCGGATATGTATACCGTTATTGGCATTTCTACACGGGCGAGGACAGCGCAAAAATCATCCGTCAGGCTCCGGTCGATACGATGCGCCGCAATTATATGATGTTCCATACGATGGACCCGTCGCTTGCGATCGAAGATCTGAAAGAGATCCACAGACAGAAGTGATGCTGTGCAGCTGCGACCGCAAGAGAATAATAATACTTTTTACAAACTGAGCCATCTGTTTTTAGGTGGCTTCTGTTTTTTAATTATCATTCAACCGCTATAATATGAACAAGTCGAATGACGGTTTTTGAAACCTATCAAACTTCGTACCTTCATGTTCAATTAAATCTGCAAGACCATTGAAAATCATTGAAAACTCTTCTTTTGCATGCTCCGGCATTGCCGCCCATGAACTTGGTTTAATAGCGATATTCTCAGCGACCATTGGTAAAGTGTTGTTGATATAATTACGCTTCTCAATATCATTTGCTTTACTTAATCTTTTATGTATTGATGAAAAAATACTATCATATTCTTTGAGCCAAGCAATAATGGCATAAGTCTTGTCATTTTCGGGAAACACCGAATAATAAATGTGCCTCACAGGAATATGCGGATTCAGCAAATCTTGTATTCTGTTGCTATCAAAATCAAGTGATGGTGCTTCTCCGCCTGTTGCTGCAAAGTTAGAAAAACCGTCGAAAACCCAAACTATACTTGTAAGGACATCATAACGCTTGTTTATAAGAGCATCATCAAGTATAGCTTTTTCTTCACGGAAATCATCTACCGCCATGGAAAATCCCGTTTTTCCATCAATCATATGTCCCGGCATATTTACAATAGACGGCTTATTAGAGAAAAACTGTTGCTCCATCCTTACCGCTTCCTGCTTTTTGTGATACTCCAATGCGAATGCTCGGTAAACATACAGAAAGATTTGCTCTTCCGATTTCACAAAATCGTTATCTTCTATCGGTTGAAAAACTGTTTTATCATGATACCCGCAAAACCCTGTAAAAACGGACGCTTCTTTTCTTCCGTATTCTTTCTGAAGGGAAAAAGATAACTCTGGTTTTACTGCAGGCATATATACTTTTCCGTTATCAGATATTTTTGCAAGGATTTTATTATTCTGTATCGAATGAGAGTTTATGATTTGTTCCGAACAATTTGTGTGATCCGGATAAGTGCATTCTTTTATCCTTGCGGCTTTTCGCATTTCTTTGTGTATAGCGGGAAGGTTAGATATATCTGAAAACACAGGGTTGTCTGCTTTTCCTAAGCAGCACTTTTTGAATTTTTTACCGCTGCCACATGGGCACGGATCATTTCTGCCTATTTTATTGCCCATTAAAAATATTAAACCTTTCAACCTTCTCTCATTTATTCCAAAAGATTTCTTTTTTACACCGCAATCATTTTCAACACTATGTCCAGTTTTGCGACGATCCGCTTTTGCTCGGCGGGAGCGGGAGCGGTTCAATGACACATCAATTTTTTTCTTGTTTGCTTGATTGTAACTCACCAAATTAGGTAAGTAAAGTAAAATGGTAGTTAAAAACCTTAAAACAATCCCTGTATTTTAGCTTGAATCAATGCAACGGTAGCGCTGGCTCCGACACCGAGCAAGAAGTCTTTCAGTCCGACAAGTGCTGCCTTAATTACACTTGGCTTTTTCTGTTCGGATACTTTTTCCTTGATTTCTTTTAGCATTTCCATTGCAGTTTCCTGATCTTCTGCAGAGATATTTTCTGTTTTCAAAGAAGTCTCAATATCCGTGGCAGTTTCTTCCGCTTTTTCGTATGTAAACATCACTGAAGTATCGTCACCTGCAACCACTGCGGAGCGCTCTACCGGAGCATTGATCACATTTGTGTTACCGTAATAGTTGTTGATTGTTTGTGGAATCCGCTTTGCTGTTTCTTTTTCAGCGGAATTAAACTGCATTCCTTCGCCAATGATTCCCTCTGTTTCGAGTTTGATCGTCCATTCCAGAACACCGTTCTTGACTCTTTCAACAATGTCTCCGACAGCAGGACCAGAAAGATGGAGTGCATATTTCATCGGAAGAGGAGAATCGAAGATTCGATTAAATAAGTTTAGCTGTTCTCCAGTAAACTCAGAAATCAAACCATTTTCGCCTTGGGAGCATAGCGTGACTATTTCAGAGATAGAATTAGTGACTCGCTTATTACAAATCGAGTTCTCTAATTCCACGTCAGGAATCATTGTTGGAATCCATCCATGATAAGGATCAAATGCTTTCAACACCCCCCGAACTTTACGATAGTCCGGAATAACGTCTCCGCCTTTATATCCATTTAGTTCACAAGAAATCCATTTATCAAACTCAAAAAGATTAAGTTTGACTGCAATCAAATGCGCCTTACGCAACACGTTTACAATGTCGCAATTCGGCTTTGTTACTTCATTTTGAAGATCTAAAACTATACTGCTCATATTTACTTCACCTTCATTTCATCGCACACGGCGAGGATTTGATCTAAACGTTCGACGATTAGCTTTTGCTCGGCGAGGGGCGGAAGAGGGATAACAAACGTTTTTAGCCTTTCCGCCTTTATTCCTTTAACAGTGGTTCCGGAACATTTAGCGTCCAACTGATTCTGAAAAAATGGTACCGAAATAGCATACATATAATACTTGTTTTCTAACAAAGGTATTTCGGTATATTGTTGAAGTGTAATGAGACGCTGCCCTGCGCTAAAACGATCCAAATCAGCGATAGCCGCATAACCCATTGGAGCCTCAGTTGTAAACAGCAAATCTCCTTTGTGTGAAATGCCTCTTGATTGACGCATTTGATAATCATCTTCTGATATAAACTCTGCAATGGAGTAATCTATGTGTCCTTGCCTAACGTTTTTTGCAGTTACAAAAGGAACGCCTTCTGAAATTTTATTTGGCGTTGCACCTCTATAATCTATAAAATTGAATACAGATATTAAACGGCACCAGCACCAATTTTTAGGTATTTCAAACGGAATTTCATTCTTTTCAATTTCCGGCAACGGCTTTTCCTTTTTGATTTTTCCCGCCTTGATAAGCGACAGTTTTTCTGCCTGTATCTGTTGATACAGTTCTTCTGCCGTGCCGTCTTCGGGGAGTTGTTCGGTCAGTTTGCCCTGAATGGCAAGGTCGATAAGTTTGCTTTTCAGCACAGTAAGATTATCGGCATATTGTGCCTGCAGTTCGTCGATGGTGTCAAGAACAGAAAATGTCTGCTCGATCTTTTCGACGATGCGTTTTTGTTCTTCAACTGGCGGGACGGGAATCAAAGACTGTTTTAAAATTGCTTGTGTCACCTGATTTATTTGCTTGCTATCATCACTCACAAAATTGCGCTTGAATACAGGCGTATTGAAATAATAATAAACATAGCGGAATAAAGGTGTCCTAAAGACTGCCATAAACGCACCAAAGGCGACTGCTTTTGGTGCACCTTCATAAATGGCACATTTTCCGACTAATGCTTTGCTGCCGTTTCGTGCGCAAATTAAAATATCATTTGTGTCAAGAAACTGATTGTCACGAATTTGGCATGTAACCCGAACTAAATCGGAATAATCCATTTTGCCATCAACGATGTTGCTTGACCTTGCAACTATGGTTCCTTTGTCCGATGTATCTTCAGGATGATATGTCAAACCGATATTTGTCGAACCTATATCTGATAAATGACACCAAAGCCATGAATTCGGTATTTTAAAAGGAGTTTCATCTTCTGAGATAGTACTGATAAATGGCTTCGCATTAAGCCTCTCAGATAAAACGGAAACAAACTCCTCGGCAGGTATATCTGAAGGATCCTGCTTTACAAGTTGTCCACTTAATGCAAGGAAAAGAATTCGATTCCTTATTGCTTGCGTATCAATCACAGCTCGACCCCTCCCAGCAGTTCTTTCAGGCGGGCGACGGCGGAGGCGATACCGTCCGATTCTTCCTGCATTTCGGTCAGGATCTCCGAGACGGAGCGATCGTCTTCCTCGGTAAAATCGAGCCATTTAAAATTGAGGTCTTCGCGTCCTGCGACTTCTTCCTCGGAGAATCTGCGCCATCTGCCGTTAGGGTTGGTTTCAGCGTTATAGGTCTCCTTGCGGTCTTCTCTGTGTCCGGTGCAGAAGCAGTCTATAAACTCCTGCAAATGCTCTCTCGTCATCGGTTTAGTCGCCAGCGTGTGCTTGACGCCGGTACGGTAATCGTAGACCCAGATATCTTTTGTCGGCTCTCCTTTTTCAAAAAACAGTACATTCGTTTTGACGCCGTTTGCGTAGAAAATGCCGGTGGGCAGACGCAGGATCGTATGCAGGTTGTAACCCTTCATGAGCTTGTCCCTGACCTGCTTGGTAGCATGGACTTTTTTTCTCTCTTCTTCTGTGCCTGTCACACTTCCAGCTCCGTCCGTCAGGATGCTGTCCGGCATAACGACCGCCACTCTGCCTCCCGTTCTTACGATGGACATGATATGCTGGAGGAAGTTTACCTGATTGTCCGAAGTTTTGATAAATTCCGGGCGGTTTGCCGAAACGTCCACGCTACCCTGCGGACGGGTGCCGAAGGGAGGGTTGGTCATCACGACATCATACATCTTGTCCGAGGTATCGATCAGCGAATCCTGATAAGCGATCGGGCTTTTGCTGATGCCAATATCGTGCAGATACAGGTTCATTGACGCGAGCGTTACGACAAGAGAAGTGTTGTCCGCGCCGAACAAAGCGTTGTTTTTTAGGAACCTCTGCTTTTCGATATCCCGGCTCTGGGTGCGCATGTGCTCATAGGCGGCAAGAAGAAAACCCGCCGTGCCGCAGCAGGGGTCCGCCACGGTCTCGGTGATCTTGGGATCAACCACGTCCACGATCGCGGAGATCAACGCACGGGGCGTGAAATACTGCCCAGCGCCGCTTTTCTTATCCTGTCCGTTCTTTTCAAGGATCTTTTCATAAATAGCGCCTTTGAGGTCACCCTCCATCATATACCAGTTGTCCTCGGAGACCATGTCGATGACCTTTTTGAGCATCACGGGTTTGTCGATCTTGTTGGTCGCCTTGGTGAAGATCGTGCCGATCAGCCCGTCAGACTGGGAGAGTTCTTTGAGGATATCCTCGTATTTGTCCACAAGATCGGTGCCGCTGAGGGCGGAAAGGTCTTTCCACTTATAGCCCTCCGGCACGTGGCTTTCCAGCCCCATAGATTCCTTTTCATCATCCATTTTGAGGAAAAGGATATAGGTAAGCTGGGTAATGTAATCGGTGAATCCCACACCAGCCGCCGCTAACACATTGGCAATACTCCAAACCTTTGAGATGAGGGCGGATTCGTTTTTTTGTGTTGCCATATTTCCTTCTCCTTACGCTGATTTCAGTAAGAATCTTGACAGTGCCAGCACCTCTTCTGCAAGGACAGGAGCGGTGAATGCAATGACACCCCTGCGCCAGAGATCCGTGGCAATCTCATTGAGTTCGGTCACGGAAATTGCCCCGTCATTGACGACAAATTCCGCAATCTGCCGCATGATTTCTTTTTGGTCGGGCGACAACTCACGCTGTGCCTGTCCGCAATAAAGATTAAAGCGTTGCGCGTATCCCGGAATCAAACTGGTAAGCTTTTGATTCTTTTTATACGCAAAGCGCACGATCTGAATAAGGTTGGTCAGCGCGTTGACGTTGGTTTTAACGTCCAGTTCGTCCACGTCGCCCGTGTCATCAAGCGTTTTGTAATTCTTCCAGATTTGATAAACGCCGTACTGACGGTTTTCCGAAAGAAGCCGGTCGCGCAGATCCAAAAGCATACTGTGCGTGATGACCGTATCTTCGGAATTATAGATGATGCGTAGTGCTTCAATGCTGTCTTTGTTATCGTCAAGATACTTTTCAAAGTTTTCAATAAATGTTTTTGCCGTTTCTTTGGAAAAACCTGCGTAGATGAGTTCATCCGGATCGTCTTCCGTCGTTACCACATAGCCGCGCTGCATTTCAAGCAGTTTTCGCCGTGCAGGGACGTTGTAAATCAAATCGGCGATCAATTCCATGCGGTCATTGTTTTCTTCTGACGGACTGTTATACGGAGGAAGCGCTTCACGGTCGAACGCATCCTGAATTTTCGCCGCAATCGTTTTCGGGGCAAAGCCGTATTCCGAAATAAAGAAATCAAGGTGTCTGCCGAACAGAGCGTTGTCTTCATACCGGCGATTGATCGTAGAGCAATAATCACGCAGGAGCAACAGGTTTTCGTCGCTTAATTCGTTGTGTGCAAGATGTTCAAGCAGGGCTTCCAGTGTGAAGACTTTGCCTTTCCCGCCGCCATTACCGCCCGGGCTTGGGATCTTCTTTTCGTGCTCGGTCACACCGACGGCATCAATGATGTAATAACATTCTTTCGTGTTGGCGTTAGGCGTCACTTCGCGCAGTTTATCGTCGTCCACTACGCGGCAGCCGCGTCCTTTCATCTGCGTGTAAAGGACATCGGAATTAACGTCTTTCATAAAGAGGACGATTTCCAGCGGTTTGACATCTGTGCCGGTGGCGACGAGCGTCACCGTGACGGCGATACGAAAATCCTTTTCCGTCCGGAGATCACGGATCAGTCCGTTGGAGTCTTCCGCCGTATAGGTGATCTTCTGTACGAAATGCTCCGGTACTTCGTCGCCATCAAATTCTTCGCCGAAGACCTCTTTTACGACTTCAACAATCTGCGAGGCGTGGTTGTCGTCTTTTGCAAAGATCAGCGTTTTCGGTATGTACGCCCACTTTTTCTCGCGATCGGGGTATAGGTCTTCGTAAATGGCTTTTTTATACGCCGTCAGTACTTCTTTGATTTGATCGGGATTGATGACGGAGCGGTCAAGCGCGTTCGGAGCATAATCGATACGGTGATGCACGTCATAGGTTGTCACTTCTCTGGTCCTGCGTGCTGTTTCGGTGACAGTCGTTTCGGGATTGATCGCGCCGCCGTGCTCGGTCACCTGCGTTTTAATTCGGTAAATGCGCGCAGGAACATTGACCCCGTCAACAACGGAATCCTCGTAGGTGTATTCTTCGATGATGTTATTATTGAAAAAGGCGTACGCTTCAGGCGTCGGCGTTGCTGTGAGTCCGAGAACGTGAGCGGACGAAAAGTAATCAAGCACGGCGCGCCATTTTCCGTAAATGGATCGGTGGCATTCGTCAACTATGATAAGCTGGAAGTAATCGGGTGGCAAAGTGAGATTGTCGTCAAGCTGAATGACTTTCGTTTCGTTCTTTTCGTCTTCTGTGGCGTTTTTCTCATCCTCAGCGTCTTCATTATCGTCAGCAGAAATCGCGTTGCCGGTCAAAACGGCAAATAGCTTTTGTATCGTTGAAATGACGATATCCGCCTTGATATCGTTTTCTTTCTTCAGCTGTTTGATATAATAAAACGAGCTCATTTCCTGCTGACCTTCGGTGCGGTCAAACGTGCTAAATTCGCTCTCTGCCTGGCGAGCGAGATTGTTCCTGTCTACGAGGAAAAGGATCTTTCTCGCCGGGGTATAATTCAAAAGACGATAGGATGCAAGACAGGCAAGATAGGTTTTACCGGAGCCTGTCGCCAATACGGCAAGGCTCTTTTTTGTGCCTTGTTTGATAGACTCTTCAAATGCAACCTCCGCACGGTACTGGCAATCGCGCAGTCCGCGCTTGTCAAGTCTCGGAAGAGCGCCATATTTGGAAACTTGTCCGATGATCTGCAACATCTTTTTTGGCGAGTGCATTTCGGAAAGTTCGGCATAATCGCTGTCCTGCTGCAGCATATTTTTGAAATAAATCTTCTTGCCGTTTGCGAGGTAAGCGAGCGGGATTCGATTCGGAAACCACAATCCATACCAGTCCCGCGGATTGCAGGCGTAATCTTCCACTTGCCGTTTGACTTCATTGCCAAGCGGATTCTCTTCGCGTTTTGCCTCAACAACAGCTATCGCTTTATCATCAACGAAAAGCAGATAATCGCTTTCGGTGTTACCATGCATAAGCGCTTCTTTTACAGCCGACGCACTTTTCGGGATGTATTCTTTCCTTGATACAACATCCCAACCAGCATTAATTAGTTGTTTGTCTATTTTGATACGGGCTTTTTCTTCAGGCAACATAATAGAATCTCCCGTTACAGAATTATCGATTTATATTTTTTATGGCAAAAACTCTATTATATCTTCAAGCTGGCAGTCGAGTGCGGTGCAAATGGAATGAAGGACGTCGGTGGTGACGTCCATATTATTTGTGAGCTTATACATTTGATAATGCGTGATGCCTGCTTTCTTTTCAAGTTCTATTTTTTTCATATCTCTGTCTATTAAAAGATGCCAGAGTTTTTTATAACTTACCGCCATAGTATCCTCCGCGGTTTGACTCATTTCCGATTGAGAAATCAAACGGTTGTTTGAATTTTCAAACACAATATTTTCAAGAATTACCCGACTCCCGGTGTAAACCGGAAGTCGGGTAATCTTATTATCCTTCTTCAGAGAAATACCTCTACCGTCAGCGGGTCGTATGCGTTCTCACGCAGATACTGACCGTGTGCTTTCCGGTACGCCAAGGCTTCTTCAAAGCCTATCGTGAAGCGGAAGTAGAGATTAGTCCTCCCCACTCTTGATTGCTGCCTGTGCGGCGGCGAGGCGGGCGATCGGCACGCGGAACGGCGAGCAGGACACGTAGTCGAGCCCGATGGCGTGGCAGAACTCCACGGAGGACGGGTCGCCGCCGTGTTCGCCGCAGATGCCGCAGGACAGACCCGGACGGGACGCGCGGCCGAGCTCGACCGCCATCTTCATCAGCTTGCCCACGCCGTTCTGGTCGATGCGGGAGAACGGATCGCTCTCGTAGATCTTCTTGTCGTAATAAGCGGAGAGGAACTTGCCGGCGTCGTCGCGGGAGAAGCCGAAGGTCATCTGGGTCAG
>JAEEGL010318684.1_pt1 | contig 12698 bp, 9 predicted proteins | sample 9134231 | NCBI WGS metagenome assembly JAEEGL01 (sample SAMN16246548, study PRJNA631951) | gut metagenome | biome: gut microbiome; feature: rumen; material: fiber-attached | host: Bos | place: Iran: Karaj | collected 2018-10 | reverse complement strand
TGCGCACAGTGTGTATTACACCGGCGACACGGGCTATTACGACGTATTTCGGCGGGTATACGAACGGTTCGGTGAAGTTGATCTGATGCTTGCCGATTCAGGGCAGTATGATGCGGCCTGGGCGCAAACGCACATGATTCCCGAGCAGTCGGTTCAGGCCGCAGTCGACGCTCATGCAAGATACCTGATCCCCGTGCACTGGGGCTCCTATTCCCTCTCCAACCATGCGTGGTATGAACCTGCCGAGCGGGCGACGGCCGCAGCGCAGGAGAAATCCCTCCCTCTCGCCACGCCAAAAATCGGGCAGACCGTTCCATATGAAGAGCTCGCCTCCTGCTCGGAGCGTTGGTGGGAGAGCTATAAGGAATAAGACGAAACCTCTCTCAGCTTCCACATGGAGCAGAGATGAAAAACGTATGTCTCCCTTCAGAGGCAAAAGCATCTTTAAAATTTCAGAAATCTTCTTTGTATCCAATTCCAGCGACAGCCGACAACACATTTTCAAACTCCGACATCCGGCTGTCCTGTCTTTATCATGCTGAAAACGCCAAATATCCTCACATTTGAAGATAATTTGGCGTTTTTTTGGAAGATTCCATTGACAAAGAATCTCTATTCCATATATGATAGTAAGAGTTATAGCTGTCAAGGAAAAAGTGTGTGAAATTATTAGGAAAAATCAAAAAGGAGATGGTCATAGCATGAAAAAATCAAGGCGTGTAATCGCGATGCTGCTTGCGCTGCTTCTTTGCATGTCGCCGCTTGCAGTCACCATAAGCGCCGCTGAAGACTCCGAGCCCGCCACCAGCGTTGAGACTCAACTGACCCCGGAATCCGGTACGTCTTCCGGGAATCCGGAGTCCAACCCTTCGGACGACCCCACCACGCAGGGGGGCGGCTCTGGTGACAATCAGGAGTCTGGCGAAGGTCCGGAGGAAAACACAGATCCCGAAGCACCAAGCACCATCAAGTTTCGGGTTTCTGTCAACGGCCGAAAATACGATTCCGCTCTGATCTCCTTGATCGATGAAGAGGGCAATCTCACGATCGCGGAGCTTGATTCCTCTTCTGAGGAAGAAGACTTCTCCATTTTTTATGCCCCCAGACCCGAAGGGGAGTTCACCGTCTATGTGAACGGTTTCCCCGCAGTGCAGAATCCGGAAGAGGACGATGTGCTGCTCGCCTGCTTCAGCGTCAAATTCGATCTGTTTGAGGATGGCGCTGCCGTTGGCGGCAAGATGACGGCTGCCTATGCCCTGAACGAGTCTCTGCCGACTCTCGCCGTATTTGACGGCGCGGTTTTGCCCGCCGGCGGTCTGCTGACGCTGAACGTTGTCCCCAACGGCGCAGATCAATATCGTTTTGTCTGGACCACCGATTCGAACAACGAATATACTGCGGAAAACGATACCGCAACTGCCGTGCTTGTGGACAAGGCGGAAGTGAGCTGCCGCGTCACGGGAAGATACGACGCTCAGGATCCCGACGATGCTATCGTCCTGAAGTATGGCAATCACACCGCGACCAAGGTGTCCAACCCCGCTCACGGCTCCGGCTCTGCGGACGGTCTGAACACCAACGAATTCTACCCTGCAAACAGAATCAACAGCTATGCCTGGGCGCTGGGCAGCCTTACCTATAAGGGTGCGACCAACGAAAACCTGGGCCTGAAAAAGGGCCAGGAATACCTGTACATCGGCACCAACCGCAGCATGTGGGGCGGCCTGATCCGCACTCTGGGGCAGACGCTGCTGGCCAGCATCGCCGAGAACTCCGGCGAGTCGCTCGCTACCGTTGCCTCCCTGTTTGAAGGCGTCGATATGGAAGAGCTTCTGTTCACCATTGTGGACATGTACTTCAACGGCGACTTTCCCCAGGTGGAGGAGCTGTGCGGAACCAAGTTCCTGAATGCGCTGCAGTCTCTGGAAGGCAATTGGTTCGGCCAGCTGATCCGCATGGATCCCGATACCAATACAACCAAGGTCATCTACAGCGATCAGGTGCCCGGAAGCAGCTTCCGCTCCTGTGTGGAGATGAACAACTCCCTGTATTTCGGCGGTTCTTATGCCTACTATGATTCGAATTTCAACCAGAACGTCGACTCCAACAATGTCGTAAAAGTGGATGAGAACGAAGAAGTCAGCGTGATTTTCCGCAGCGCATTCCCCGGCGCCAGCACGCTCCGTGCGGGCACCGTCTATGACGAAAAGGCCAATACGCTGATCTATGGCGGTCTGGTGGGCGTTACGGGCAGCGACGAAGAGGGATATGCTCCTGCCTATGGAGACGCCACCAACGTGAAGCCCCTGATTTTCCTCCTCAAGGACAATCTGGACGGTACTACGGAAAGCACCGTTATTGCAGACGCCTATGCCGATTTTGACGTTGTGGAGGCCACTGGCTTTATGGCCATGGTCTGCAGCGGCGGTGTTTGGGATATCTGCATGTACAATGGCAAGGTCTACACCACGATCGTGGAAAACCGCACCTTCAGCGTTTGGTGCGGCTCCCCTGCTCAGGAAGGGGAAGACGCCAACGTCTATGGATGGCACTGGGAGAAGGTCTGGTCCCGCGATGAGGATCTGGACAATATCGACGACGCTATCGACGTGGATTTCCTGAATCTTAACGTTCAGTCCAATCTGCAGGATATTACTGCCACCATGGTTGTGTATAACAACCGGCTCTACCTCGCCTGCTTCGACAATTTCCCTGTGATCTATCTGAAGACCTTCTTCGCTCAGCTGTATGGCCTGCTTTCCGGCGAGCTGAAGAGCGGGAATTATCTGAGCTTTGTCTATGAGGATCTTGTCAGACACCTCGGCTTCAACTGCTCGGTATTCTGGTACGACGGCAAGCGCTTTGTCAAGGATGAACAGTTCAGCCGTGCCATTCAGAATGAAAACGTCGAATACCTGTGGAGATTCCAGGAGATCCGCGGAGATCTGTATCTCACCAGCGCCGACTTCGAGGTCATGCACAGATTCTGTCTCCCCCTCAATGGCGGACGGGTACAGTATGCCCTTGGAAAATTCGGTATCTATGCCGATGTGAACTATGACGAGCTGATCGATAAGTTCAGCGCCTTCCTGGATGGCTCTGCCCAGTATGAAGGACTGCTTCCCGATCGGTTTACCTTTAACCGCTCCCATTATGATTACCGTCCCGATATGGCGGCTGCCATGCTTGCCGATGTGATCTCCAGCACCTTCTATAAGGATGACGGCGAGTCTGTTTCCGTCGAGCCGAATGAGCTGCTGCTCAATGAAGAGCTTCAGGCCGCGCTCTCTGAGCAGATCGATGCGGTCAAGGCCTTCCTGGCCGACAGGTTCACATATGAGCAGTATAAGAACACTCTGGAATCCATCAATGAGAGATTTGGCGATGTGGCCATCAACGAGAACCTCACGGTGGGCGATGTGATCGAAGCGATCGATATGGACGGTGTGGCTCTCGTCATCCGGATTCAGAATTACTTTGACGAGAATACCGAGGGCTTTGACCTTTACAAGCTTGACCGCAAGACGAACCGTTGGTCTGTCATCCTGAACGACGGCTTTGCCGACAAGTTCAACTATGGCGGACGTACGCTGGCGGTTTGCGACAACAAGCTCTATGTCGGCACTGCGAATCCCTTCTACGGCGCACAGCTCTGGCGTGTTGAGAACTCCAGCTGGAACAGCGGTTCCGGTGGTTCCGGCGGCTCTGGCGGTTCCGGCGGCTCCGGTGGTTCCGGCGGCTCCGGTGGTTCCGGCGGCTCCGGTGGTTCCGGTGGTTCCGGCGGTTCCGGCGGCTCCGGTGGTTCCGGCGGTTCCGGCGGTTCCAGCACCACTCCTCCGGCCGACGCCACTCCTCCGATCGATACCACAACCGAACCGGCAGCTCCCACCTTCCCCTTCTCCGACGTTACTGAATCCAACTGGTTCTACAACGACGTGAAGGACGTCAATACGAAGGGTCTCATGAAGGGCGTGTCCGACACCCTGTTTGATCCCTATGGCGATACCAGCCGCGCAATGGTCGTCACCCTGCTCTACCGCATGGAAAAAGAGCCCGGCGTGACCGACGCTCCCGCCTTCTCTGATGTGGAGCTCGAGCAGTGGTATACCAATGCCATCGCCTGGGCAGCCGCCAACGGCATTGCAAAGGGCTATGACGACGGTTCCTTCCGTCCCGCTCAAACCGTTTCCCGTCAGGAGCTGGCCGCCTTCCTGTATCGGTATGCCTCCTTCAAGGGGTATGATATCACCGAAACCAGCGACATCAGCGGCTTTGCCGATGCGGATCAGGTCGCCGAATGGGCTCTTGCCTCCGTCCAGTGGATGGTGGGCAGCGGCATCATCAAGGGTACGACCGACAACAAGCTGAATCCTCTGGGCACCACCGTTCGCTCCGAGCTTGCAGCAATGTTCAATCGGTTTGACAACAAGTTTTCTGCCTGACGCACTGTTTCTCCATAAATCGCGTGACCCGATGCCGCAGGGCATCGGGTCACGTTTTTTCTGAAAAGAGCCGCCGATACTCGGCAAAGCCTGCCTCAATCAAACATTCTGCTGTGCGGAAGGAGACACATCCCTTTTTCCGACGGCAGCTTGATTCCCTGACAGAGAATCGCATTTTTGATCGCACCCTTCCCGAATCTCGCCCGAATGGATTCCACCGCACGATCCAGCTTCTCCTGCCTTTCGATTTTTGCCGGATCCGTGAACAGATCCAGCTGAATCGGAGCGTCTTCCTCCAAAAGCTCGATGGCGCGAACCGTTACCGAACGGATCGGGCGTTGCCAGCGATAGCTTCTCTCGAAGAGCTGAAATGCCGTTTTTGCCAGCTGCAAAGGGCTTTGGGTCGGGAGCTCGAGCCTGCACTGCCATTCCTTCGTATCCAGTTCGTTGTTGCGAATACCGATAGAGACACCGCCGGCCCTCTTTTTATGCAATCGGAGCTTTCTTCCGATCTCCTGCACAAGATCAAGCATCACGCACCAGACTTCCGAAGGCGTTATGAGGTCCTTCACCGTTGTGATGCCGTGCCCGATGCTCTTCACCGGAGAAGCGGCGTCGGATTTCATAACAGGGGAAGCGTCTTCTCCGTTCGCCGCGCTCACAAGGGCAATCCCATTCTTCCCAAACCGTCTCTGCATCAGTTCTATCGGGGCTGCGGCAAGCTGCCCGATCGTCTTGATCCCATATCCTGCCAGAGCCCGTTCCGTGGCGCGCCCCACCCCCATCATGTCTGAAGCCGGAAGTTCCCAAATCTGTTTGCGAAAGCTCTCTTTTGCAATGCAGGTCACGGCGTCCGGCTTCTTCAGATCCGACCCCAGCTTTGCAAAAATCTTATTGAAGCTGACGCCGACAGAGATGGTCAATCCCAACTCCCTTTTGATCCGCTCCCGGATCTCTTCCGCGATTTCAAGGCCCGTTCCCATTGTGCGGCTTGCCGTCACATCCAGCCAGCATTCGTCCATCCCAAACGGCTCCACCTGATCCGTATAGCACCCATAGATCTCCCGTGCGTGCTTAGAAGCCTCCACATACTTCTCATAATGCGGCTGGACGACCACAAGGTCTCTGCACTTCTGCCTTGCCTGCCAGACTGCTTCACCGGTGGCGACCCCGCAGGCCTTCGCTTGTTCATTCTTTGCAAGCACGATTCCGTGCCGCTCCTCCACGGAGCCGCACACCGCCACTGCTCTGTTCCGCAATCGATTATCCAACATACATTCCACACTGGCATAAAAGTTGTTCATGTCGCAGTGCAGGATCACCCGCTCTCCCATCATTCTTCCACCTCAATCCGCGGCTTTCCCTCCGATATTCGTGTGAAAACCTGTATCTTTTTGTTGACGTACACATCGTTCGTGTGGTAGTATTGTAACGAACGATGTGTTCGTTGTAAATAAATCTTAACATGAACATCATGTTCGTTTCAAGCGATTTACGAAATTTCTGTTCGTGTTCAAACGCCTTTTGAAAGGAGTATGTCATGAGTTTTAAGCAACGACTGCGGGAAAAACGGCTGGCTTTGAATCTGACCCAGCTTCAATTGGCGGAAATGGTCTCTGTGACACCGAGAACCATCCAAAACTATGAATTGGGAGCCCGTCGACCCACGAAGTATGAAATCGTCAAAAAGCTCGCCAGCGCCCTGAATACGACTCCTGAGGACCTTCTCGGCAGTTCTGGAATGCTTGTTCTCTCCGCACAGGAACAAGGCGGCTCAAATGCGGCCAGGGATATCGACGCCCTTGTCAGCGAGGTGAGCGGGATGTTTGCCGGAGGCCAGCTCAGCGAGGAGGCGCTGGATGGCGCCATGCAGGCTCTCAACCGCGCCTATTGGATCGCAAAAGAAAAAAACAAGAAATATGCGCCGAAGAAATCCCAAAAGGTCTCCAAAGGTTAACCTTTTGTTCCACCGAGAACCACAGGAATTTCAGAAGATGGGAGGTGTGCGGCGATGCGTACAGAAGCTCTCTCTCAGGTGGGGCGCAGATTGGTGGAACGCTGTGCAACGCGGGATCCCTTTCAGATTGCCCGAACTCTTGGAGTCGAAGTTCTATTCTGCGAGAATTTCGGCCCGCTCAAGGGGATGTATCGGGTTATCAAGCGCAACCGCTTTATTTTTCTCAATCAGGATTTGAGCGAAGGCATGCAGAAAATCGTCTGTGCGCATGAGCTTGGCCACGACCAACTCCACAAAAATCTGGCAAAGGGAGGTGCGCTACGGGAATTCATGCTGTATGACATGACTACAAAACCCGAATACGAGGCAAACATCGTTGCAGCCGAGATCCTGCTGGATCACGATGTGCTGCTGGAGTATCTGTATCACTACCGGTATTCGGCGGAGCAGATCGCCCGCAAGATGAATACGGACATCAATCTTGTGGCTCTGAAAATCGCCCAGCTGGTCGAAATGGGCTACGATCTGACGCCGCCGGAACATCAAAGTGATTTTTTGAAACGACAAAGTCCCTCCAAATAACGGCCGGACGGTATATAGACTCCTTTTGATGAGCGACATCCCACCACAGCGATTCGTCCCACTGCTGAAATCTCTCACGGGGCCTGTCTTTTCGGAACTACTCGAAACAGCCAAGTCTTGTTTGAAGGAGAATGAGGAAAATGGATCGTAGTGAACCCATCATGGAAACAACTGAAATGAGCAGGGACAAGGTGATTATCAGAACCAGTATCATAGGAATCCTGACCAATGTGCTCCTTGCGGCATTTAAGGCGGGGGTTGGAATCGTATCCCACTCCATCGCCGTTATTTTGGACGCCGTAAACAATCTCTCTGACGCGCTTTCCTCTATCATTACGATTGTGGGAACAAAACTGGCGGGGAAACTGCCGGACAAGAAGCACCCACTCGGCTATGGCCGGATCGAATATCTCAGCGCCATGATCGTATCCGGTATCGTGCTTTACGCTGGCATCACTTCGGCGGTCGAATCCGTTAAGAAGATTCTTTCTCCGGAGAAACCCGACTACAGCATGACCTCTCTGGTGATCATCGCAGTCGCCGTCATTGTAAAGATCGTTCTGGGAAGATATGTGAAAGCACAGGGCAAAAAAGTGAATTCCGGTTCTCTGATCGCTTCCGGTTCCGATGCGCAGTTCGATGCGATTTTATCCTCCTCCGTTCTGGCTTGCGCCATCATTTTCATGCTGAGCGGTCTGTCGCTGGAAGCGTATATCGGCATTGTCATTTCAGGATTTATTATCAAATCGGGCATTGAAATGATGATTGAGACCTTAAACGAGATTCTCGGGGTACGGACCGATAAGCAGCTCGCCATTCGAATCAAACAGATTTTAAACGAGGAACCGCAGGTGCGCGGCGCTTTCGATCTGATTCTGTATAATTACGGGCCGGATAAAAACTATGCTTCCGTGCACCTGGAGCTTCCGGATACCATGTGTGTGAAAGAGGTCGACAAGCTCACCCGAAAGCTCGAAACAAAGGTATATCGGGAAACGGACGTTATCCTGACTGGGGTCGGCGTTTATTCCTACAACACCGGAAAAGATGAAGCGGCAAGAATCCAGAATGCCGTTCGCGAAAAGGTCCTGGCCCACGATTGGGCCCTCCAGTTCCACGGCTTTTATCTGGACGCCGAGACCAGAGAAATGCGTTTCGACGTTGTTATGAGCTTTGACATCGACCCAAAAGAGGGGCTTCAAATCCTCTATCGCGAATTAGAGCAGGCATATCCGGATTATACGATTTTGATTGTTCCGGACGTTGACGTCAGCGATTAGGGCATTCCTGCCGGATATGTGGATTTTCGGCTTCCTCTGCAGGCTTTTACCCGTATTGGAGGAAGCAGATCACACAAAAGATTGCTCCGGTGCGACCGGTCGCTTTGCAACGGATTCCGATCCTGCAGCACCGCCGATTCCGGAAAAACACATTTGAAGCTTTGCTTTTTGCCGAAGACCAAACGCCGGATCGGCCCCTTCCCCTTGTATATCTGAATCTTTTCATAAAAAAGAGGTGCAAGCACAGCTGCTCGCACCTCTTTTTTATGTTCTTGTTTTCCTATCCATTTTTCATTCTTTGTGTTTTGCCATACCTTGAAGCTTTTTCAGCCAGTTGCATTTTCGGAGCTTACCTGTATCCCATTCTCCAACCTTTCAACCGGCTCCGACTCTTTCTCGCCGATCGCAAAAGACAAGGCCTTCTTCGGGCAGATATCAATACACTCTCTGCATCGGATGCATTCCGGATTGTTTGGCTCCTTCACTGGGTTCACGTTCATCTTACAGACCTTTGCACAGAGTCCGCAGCCCACGCAGGCCTGCTCATCCAAGTGCATTCGGAACAGACTGACCCTCTGAAACAGCGAATAGAAGGCCCCCAGCGGACACATGTATTTGCAAAACGGCCTGTAAAGAAACACCGACAAGAGCAAGCAGGCTGCCAGAATCGCAAACTTCCAGCGAAACAAAGCTCCCAATGTCAAGCGCATCTCTTTGTTCAGCAGAACCAGCGGAATGCCGCCCTCCAGCGTGCCTACCGGACAGAAGTATTTGCAGAAAAACGGCGTTCCCATGCCCTGGTCATTGCGGAAAAAGAGCGGCAGGGCGACCACAAATACAGCCAGGAACACATATTTCATGTTGCGCAAAACCCTGTCCAGCTTTTCCGGCATACGGAGCTTCGGCGTGGGGATTTTATAGAGCAGCTCCTCGATCAGCCCGAACAGGCACAGCCACCCGCAGACAAATCGCCCCGCAATCAGACCAATTGCCGACAGATATCCAATCACAGAAAAAGCAAGCCTTCTGTGTCTTCCGTCGAAGAGCGCCTGCATAGCTCCGATGGGGCAGGCCCCCAGTGCGCCAGGACAGGAATAACAATTCATTCCCGGCACACAGAACCTCTTCAGCGGTCCTTTGTAGATCGACAGCTGGCCGGGGAGAAATCCTTTGACGTATGCGTTCGTCAGAACTCCCCAACCTGCCTGAATCACCTTTCTTATTCTCTTAGCCAAGACCGATACACTCCATGCAGATATTGATCGCTTTTGCCATCACAATGTCCAGCTCGCCGAGAAACGCTCCGAACGCGCAAACCGCTATTGCAGCTGTGAGAAGAGCCACGGTCATCCTTGTCGGAATTCCTTTTTTCATATGATTTCTCCTCTTGACTCCCATGACGGCATCCGGGGCAAACCAGCGTCTGCGGTCCGATCGACTCCCGATCAAAAAGGCGGCCGAAGCTTCTCCCCTATTTCCCTCCGGCAGGTATGTTCTTTCTGCTGTCAGCAGCCAAACCTGCTCCCTATACGTTTAACCGGGCCCTTGAGATACGGCTCACGAGATTCAGCAAAAAACTTTGATCACCCATCGCCTGCCAAAAAGCCTTTCCGGTCGCTGCAGTCTGCCGCATTGTTATGATAGCATATTTTTCGGTCCCTCTCAACAGAAGAGCCGGTCAGGGCGACAGAGGCAATCTTTGTACCGTTTCTCAAGTCTCACGGGAAGGGCTTAGGGACACTGGAACCAAATGCTCTGCGGCTCCCTCATTCCGTCAGCAGCCACTGTTGCCCATCCGGCATGGCGTTCAGCGAGCCGCGAAACTGATCGACGATCTCTCCCGTGGGCATCCGACGTACGACAACCTCTTCGCGGTAGTCCGGGTCTTCATACCATCGGCTGAAATATAATTTGTCCCCTTCTCGAAAGCAGAAGGATTCTGCAGGATGAATCGCGAAGTCCGCCCGATCCGGCCAAACGACCTGAAAACGCTCCGCCGCCTGACGGGTCAGCGTCAATGGGGCCTGATGCGGCATGAGGTTATAGCAGTCCTGCACCGCAGAGAGAGGAATGACGACAAGAGGTTCTGTCGTGTCGTCTGCGTCGTCATAACGAAGCAGACGAATCTCCCCTGCGGGGAAATCGACCAACAAAATCACAAGAGCCCCATCATCATAGGCGGGCAGGCCAAAATACTGGCCCCTCTTCGCCTGAATCGGTTCAATCACCCGACCGTCAGGAAAATGGACAAAAATCAGCCGGTTTTGATTGATGCGGCACCCATCCCGATACAGTTCTTCCGCCTCATATAAATCTCCGGAAGTGTAGTCTGTTCCCCAGTACCAGCCCTTGCTTCCCTCAAGCGGCTCCAGATGGGAAATACCTTTGGTGTTGATCCGTTTGATCATAAAACTCATCTCCATGATTCCCGTGTGTCCCGACAGCAAAAGAAGGATTTTCCCACCTTTTCTGCCATTTTATTCTCGCACACCGTCGTGCCTTCTTCAAATACAACCGGGGGAAGCGGCCCGATCGTTCCAAAAATCCCGCATATCCCCCCGAGATGCCCTTTCCCAGGCCATGAAAAAAGCCGCCACAGGCGCTTGTGCTGCCTGCGGCGGAAGGGATAAAGAAGAACGAACATCCCTTAAACGAAGCGAAAAAGCGCTCCTTGATCGGCTCTGAAAATCGGAAATCACTTTCTTATATCGTCTCTTTTCTCAGATTTTCCAGCGCTTCGGGATTGTTTGCGATCATTCTTCCAACCGTTTGGCAGCTTTCCATATCTGCGCAGTCGCCGCAGGTCGCCACGCCTTTTTTCAATGCGCACTGACGAACCTCACAAAGGGTCTCGCAGAATACTGTTTTTACCCCCTCTGCGCGGCAGCCGTAACAGTTGATCTGCTCCGGCAGAATGAGAGCGTGATTCAGCTCGGACCACAGTTTTGCAGTTTTTTCACGCAGCGCCTGATCGTTACGGATGGTTGCAAGATATGCGTCGCATTTCTCACAATCCAACCCGCAGTATCCTATCATTTTCTTCATCGTTCTCTCCCCCTATGACTCGTCCCGCTTCTTTTTCTGAATTATACACGAAATGTGTGCGCTTTTCAATGATACAGAGAACGATCGCTCCTGCAAATCTGCCGGCTTCAACAGTTCGCAAATCACGCAGAAATAAAAACTCGCACAGACCGGATACCAAGTATCCCTGATCTGTGCGAGTCTCTGCATCATGCGGTTGAACCGCCGTGTACGAAACCGTATGCACGGTGGAATGGGAAGTCGGGGCTTTTTTACCGCCCTCTTACCCGCTGAATCAATCTGACAATCGGATTATTTGAAGATCAGCGGAGCCATGATTCCGGCGAAGATGACGGAAGCGATGGTGACAGAGGTGAAACCGGAGATGATGATCGGAGGAGTGATGTGATCGGTGATCTTCTGGCGAAGCTCCTCATCGCACTCGAGGCTGCGGGAGATCTCGTCGCAGATGATGCCGGTGCCGGGATAGCCGATGGTGCAGCAGATGGCGATGGCGCCGCAGAGTCTCCAGTCGACCTTGAGGATCTTTCCGGTGATGAAGCCAAACAGCAGCACGAATGCCGCGCCAATGAGCAGCGTCACGATGAGGGGCAGGATCATGTTCACGAGATCATTCATGGAAATCGTTGCAAGGTTTCCGAAAACGACCGCCATGACGCAGAGCATCAGGATGCCGCTGCCGTGGCTGACGATATGCGCATTCTTGGGAAGGAAGCCGATCATGTAAGCAATGATACCGACGATCAGATACATGACGTTGACGTTGACCTTACCTGCCGTGGCATAGGTGGAAAGCAGGAAACCAATGTAGGCAGTGATTGCAAGTCTGGCAAACAGGTTGTTGTCAGACTCCATGAATTTCGGGAAGCCCTTGATGAGCTTCGGCTTCTCTTCGGCTCCGGAGCCGGAGAGGTCAGCCATCACGACTTCACCCTTGATGATCTTGTCCGTATAGGACTTCAAAAGGTTCGAGCAGATCGGAATACCGACAAAGCCCTGAACACCGACAACCAGGAAGGCAAAGGCCGCGATGTCGGGTCTGCCTGCCGCATTGGCAGCGTCAGCCGTGATATTGCCGGCGATGATGCCGCCGGAGATGGGCGCTGCAGCAGCATAAGCCCATTCATGTCCAACGACCCAGCTCGACACCGTAAAGGTGGCGATTCCAAGGCCGACAAGGCCCATAAGCGCAATGGTAACGGTCTTCCACTGAGAGAGCAGGGTTTTGATATCCATCATCGTGCCCATTCCAACGAGCAGAATCGCGATACCCCAGCCGGCTGCCAGCCCGACAAGTCCGGTCTGCGAAACGGCGTCGGCAGGGATGAGGCCGGTCTGGAACCCGATCAGATAGAGGACCATGGCCACGAACAGGCCGCTGACACGGGATTT
>JAEEGL017407997.1_pt1 | contig 12699 bp, 12 predicted proteins | sample 9134231 | NCBI WGS metagenome assembly JAEEGL01 (sample SAMN16246548, study PRJNA631951) | gut metagenome | biome: gut microbiome; feature: rumen; material: fiber-attached | host: Bos | place: Iran: Karaj | collected 2018-10 | reverse complement strand
GGCGAGCTGGATGTAGGCGCGCATGCCGCTGATCATGCTGCCCCATTCGGCCTGCGGCTCCGTGACGCCGATGCCGAGAAAGGAGAGCCCGGCTATGCCGATCATCATCGTGCCAATCTGCGTTGTGGCGTTGACAATCATCGGTCCCAGCATGTTCGGCAGCAGATCCTTCATGAGGATCGTCAGAGCGCCGCTGCCGCTGAGTCTGGCAGAGTGGATGTACGCCTCCTCGCGCAGCGCAAGCACCTGCGCGCGCGCCAGACGCGCGTAAAGCGTCCAGCCGGTGATTCCCATGGCGAGCATGGCGTTGAACATGCCGCCGCCGAGGATTCCCGCCACGGCTATGGCAAGGACCATCTGCGGGAAGGAGAGGAGTACGTCAGCCAGACGCATGACGAGTGTGTCGACCACGCCGCCGTACCAGCCAGCAAGCATGCCTAGAAACGTTCCGACCACGAATGTGATCACGACGAGCGCGACAGCCGAGAAGATAGAGGTCCGGGCGCCCATCAGCACGCGGGAGCAGACGCAGCGCCCGTAGCGGTCGGTGCCGAAGGGATAGCGCGCACTCGGCGCCTGATTCATATCTGCCGAGCTTGTGGCGTTCGGGTCGTTCGGCGTGAGCAGCGGAGCGAGGACGCTCAGCATCACCAAGAGAGCCGCAAGCGCCAGAAAGATCATTAGACGCCTTTTTTGGCTTACGCCGGTGCGGAGTCTGTTTTGCAGCTTCATGCCCGTCGCCCTCACTTTTCGCGCACACGCGGATCGATCCAGTGGTAACAGAGATCTGTGATCAGATTCACCAGCACATAGACGACGGCGGTGAACAGCACGAAACCCTGCACGACGGGGTAGTCCCGGGCAGTAATGGCGTCCATGACAAGTTTGCCGAGGCCGGGCCAGCGGAAGATTGTCTCAATGACGACGCTGCCGCCGAGCAGTGTGCCGAAGGACAGCGCGATTATCGTAAGAATGTTGACTGACGCGTTGTGCAGTACGTCACGAAACAGCACATAGCGCAGTTTTACTCCTCGCGTGAGCGCCCCGCTGACATAGCTGCGTCCGAGCTGTTCAAGGATCTCCGCACGGAACTGCCGGATGAAGCGCCCGCACATGGGGATCGCCAGCGCCACGCAGGGGAGAAGCAGACCTTTGAAACTCCGGTCTGCCACGACAGGGAGAAGCTGTGCGCGAACGCACAGGAAATACATCAGCAGAATGGAGATGAGGAAGTTGGGCATGGAGTTGCCGATAAAACTCAGGAAGCGAACGATGTAATCGAGCGCGCTCTCCCTGCGCAGAGCGGTCAAGAGGCTCAGCGGCAGCGACACAGCGAGTGCGAGAACGAGGCTCGACAGCGCAAGGATAGCCGTATAGCCGAGCGCTTTCGCCAGCTTGTCTGCAACGGGGACACCGTCCTTGAATGCGCTGCCCAGATCGCCACGCAGTACGCCCAGCGCCCAGTCGCCGTACTGCACAAGAAACGGTCGGTTCAGGCCCATTTCCTCACGTGTCCTTTCCAGAACCTCCCTGGATACGGCAACACCCTGCGCACTGAGTTTCTTCTGCGCCGCATCACCGGGCGAAAGATACATAAGGAGATAGGTCAGAAAGCTCAGCGCGATCAGAATGAATATCAGATGCAGCAGACGCTTTCCGATGTATTTTGCCATCGCCCGTGCCCTCCTTCCGTAGTAAAGGTATACGGGGCAGCCAGATGCGGGCTGCCCCGTAAGAAGATTTGGCGGAAAACTCAGGTCTTGTCCGTTGCAGCGCTTACGCCGTAGAAGTCGAAGGGGCAGTTCTCGGCGATGTTCACTGCGCCGCGGGCGGTAACGGTGGTCTTGTTGAAAAGACCTACGTAACCGAAAGCGTTGTCGTCGATCGTCATCTGAACGATCTCGTTGGCCAGCTCCGCGCGTCGGGAGACATCCGTCTCATACTGCAGTTCGTTGATGAGCGCCTCGCTCGCATCGGTCGGGAAGCCGGCGATGCTCCATTTGCAGTCCTTGCGGAACAGGGCGTCGATGCAGTAATAGGGATCGCCTGCCTTATCCGCGATCATGCAGTAGAGCGCAATGTCGTAGTCGCCGGTGGCGACGTAGGTGGCATCCGGATCCTCCTGCACGGTAAGCGTGGAGTCGATGCCGACAGCCTTAAGCTGTTCCTGCATCAGAATGGCAATGGAATCGAGGCTGCGCGCTGCATAGTAGCAGATGTTCAGGGTCAGCTTCTCTCCGTTCTTCTCATAGAAGCCGTCCTTGCCCATCGTGAAGCCGTCCTGCTCAAGCGCGGCCTTTGCTGCAGCGGCATCCGGCGCAGGCTTCGTGACTTTGCCGTAGGGCGCAGCAGCACTGAAGGGACCGACGGCGGCGGAGACGGTGCCGCCGAGATACGCGGCGATGGCTTCGCAGTCCGCTGCAAGGTTGACCGCCTTGCGTACTGCATCGTCCATCCTGTTTTTGTTGAGAACATAGAACTGCAGACGCGTTGCGGGAATCACAGTGAGCGTATAGGTGGCGGGATCGGCGGCGTAGATCTCCTTGGCCGCGGCGGTGACGCTGGTGTAGCCGTCGATCTCGCCGCTCTGCATAGCCATGAGCTTGCTCTCATCGTCCTGCATGTAGAGGAAAACGACTCCGTCCAGCTTCACTTCACCGTTCCAGTACTTATCGTTCCTGACGACCTCGACGGTGCCCTCAGGCTCAAAGGACTTCACGACAAAGGGGCCAGTACCGACTGGCGCATTGTCGAAGTCCGACGTGCCGTCCAGATCCATGATTGCGAATTCCGGAGCGGCCAGGTCGCTGAGCATGGTGGGATAGATGGCGGGCGTGGTGATGGCGACTGCATTGTCGCCCTGCGCCTCGATCCGGAAGTCGTTCAGATAGGCAAAACGTTCATTGACCTCCGCGAGCCGCTTCAGGTTGCGAACGACCATGTCGGCATTCAGTGCTTTACCGTTGGAGAAAACGGCTTTTTCATTTAGTGTGAGCGTCCAGGTCAGACTGTCCGCACTGACGGATACGTCTTTAGCCAGCAGCGGCTGGATAGAGAGATCGTCACCTACGCGGAACAGCGTTTCAGTGACGCCGTAAATGGACGTATACCATCCGAAATAGTCCTTGTGCGCATCAAGACTCGTATAGCAGAAACTCTCGGCCAGCTTCAGGATCTTCGGTTCTCCCTTCGGGGCGGCCGGTTGTCCGCCACAGGAAGCGAGACACAGCAGCGTCGCCGCCGCAAGCAGAACAGCTAGGATTTTCTTTTTCATTTTTGCCTCCTATTTAATAGCCCAGATCAGAAAACCGGGCGTTGATGCGTAGTTGAGTTTTTCCTCATCGTTCCAGACGCGATCACCTGCCAACCGGTCGGCAGTGACGCTGCTGCAGCCCAATGCGTTCAGCACTTCGAGATCCCAGTCCGGACGGCGGCGCCCCGTCATAGGCAGGGAGCGTGAAATGTCCTCCATGAGACGGCTCTCTGGATAGGATTCATGATCCTCCACCTGATGCAGACGCGTATTCAACCGGTCGCGGACGTGTGCTGCCCGGCTCTCCTCGTCAACAAGATAGGCATACCAGTTGGCATCGAAATTCAGTATCGCTCCGCCCGGCCGCAACACGCGCGTCCATTCTCTGTAGGCCTTTTCCGGGTCGGGGAGATTCCATGTCAGATTACGCGTGACGACCGCATCGAAACTCGCGTCGGGGAAATCCAGCGACTGCGCATCCATTTGACGGAAGTCAATCTGCGCGGCGAGCGTCCCGGCGTTCCGCCGCGCCTCTTCGAGCATCGAGGCAGAGAAATCCACAGCCGTCACACAGCAGCCGCGGCGGGCGAGGATTATCGCATAAAAGCCCGGACCCGTGCCGACGTCCAGTACGCGCAGCGTCTCCTTCATATGCGCGGGAAAACGGCTTATGAGCATATCGGCCCAGACGTCATCCCAGCCGTCCGCAAGATTCTTACGTACCACGTCGGTATAAGATTGCGCACGACGGTCCCAGTATTCTCTGTTTTGTATGCGTAAAGCAGCGTCCATATTTCGCCTGTAATTTGCCTTTCTGTATATTCTTTCCAGATTATAGCCCTTCAACACCGCGATTTTAAGCCCCTAGGGGGGATAAAATAGCTAAGCGCCGTCGACTGCAAAGCGACATACGGCGGCCTTGCCGGTATTGCATTAAATAGAGGAATATGGTAAACTATTTCGGCTTTCCAGTTGTTGTGAAGCAAAAAACCAGATCGCAGTGCCCGGCATGGCGGAAGGCCGCGCCGGGAGAATAGGGAATCGTGTGCGAATCACGGACGGTACCGCCGCTGTAAGCGCGAATGGGGAGATCAGGGCGAAAGCCGGTCATTGGGGAAACCTGAGAAGACCGATCTGCCCGGCAGAGAGAAAGAGCCTCTGCCGCGTGCGAGTCAGAAGACCTGCTGCGAAACAGACAGTCGCGCCTTGACGCGCGATGGTGGAAAACGCTGCGGAAACACGGCTGCGGCGACGGCATATTGTGCCGTCGCCGCAGCTTTTTTGATTGGGAGGAAATAACCATGAGAGGAATCGCATACGGCGTGGGCGTCGGCCCCGGGGATCCCGAACTGATGACCCTCAAAGCCATCCGGCTGATCCGGGAGAACGATGTGATCGCTGTTCCGGGCAAGGTCGCGAAGGAGGCGGTCGCCTATCAGATCGCGGCAGCCGTCGTGCCGGAACTGGCGGACAAGGAGCTCGTTCCGGTCTATATGCCCATGATCAAAGACCGGGAGAAGATCGACGCGGAGCACCGCAAGGGCGCGGAACTGCTCGAGCGCTATCTGGAGCAGGGGAAAAACGTCGTATATCTCACACTGGGCGACCCGACGATCTACTGCACTTTTTCGTATCTGCAGCATATCCTGGAGGCGGACGGCTACGCGGTGGAACTCGTGCCGGGCGTCCCGTCCTTCTGCGCGGCGGCCGCGAGGCTGGATCTCCCGCTGGTGGAGTGGGACGAGCCGCTGCATGTGCTGCCCGCCGTTCACAAGACGGAGGACTCTCTCGATCAGCCCGGAACCTATGTGCTGATGAAATCCGCCAGCCACATGGCGGAGGTGAAGGCGCTCCTGCGTCGCAGCGGCCGTGAGGTCGCCGCCGTGGAGAACTGCAGCATGGACACGGAGAAAGTCTACCGCGGCGTGGAGGAGATTCCCGACGACGCGGGATACTTCTCTCTGATCGTAGCCAAAGAGCGTCATGATCGAGATTAAGAATCTGACAAAGCGCTTCGGGGATTTCACAGCCGTGGATCATCTCGATCTGACGATCGAGACCGGGGAGTTCTTCGGCCTCCTCGGGCCGAACGGCGCAGGGAAGACCACGACGATCAGCATGATGTCCACGGTGCTGCTGCCCTCGGAGGGCGAGATCCGCATCGACGGTCAGCGGCTCGACAGAAAGGCCTCCGCACAGAAGCGCAAGCTCAGCGTCATCACGCAGGAGTATTCCATGCGTCAGGACATGACCATGGATGAGGTCATGGAGTATCAGGGACGCCTGTACCGGCTGCCGAGGAAACTCGTGAAGGAGAAAAGCGACGAACTGCTGGAGTTTGCCGGCCTTCGGGAATTCCGCAAGCGCACGGTACGTCACCTCTCCGGCGGCATGAAGCGCAAACTGATGATCTGCCGCGCACTGCTCATCGAGCCGGAGATCCTGCTTCTGGACGAGCCCACGGCGGGCATGGACGCCCTGTCGCGACGCCAGATGTGGAACCTGCTCAGACAGGTCAACGGCAGAGACATGACCATCGTGCTGACAACGCATTACATGGAAGAGGCGCAGGCGCTGTGCGACCGCGTGGCGCTCATCAACCGCGGCGCGCTGCAGAAGCTGGACAGTCCCGAGGGGCTCATCGCCGAGCTGGGTGCCTTTGCCGTGGACGAGACCTCGGACGACGGCCTGAAGAGCCGCTATTTCCACGACAGAGGAGAGGCAATCGATTATCTGTCGAAGGCGGGCGCACAGGCCTCCTTCCGCGCTACCACGCTCGAGGACGTGTTCGTGGAGTGCGCCGGACGGAAGATCGGAGGGCGCTGAATGGGTATCCTGACCGTACTCTGGGAGAAATGGGTGGAGTTCCGCAGGGACTTCTATAAGATTACCGTCTCGGCCATGATCGCGCCGCTCATGTATCTGATCATCTTCGGCATGGGCATCCAGACGACGTCTCATGGCGAGCCCTATCTCCACTTCCTGGTTCCCGGCATCGTGGCCATGGCGACCATGACCGGCAGCTTCAGCGCGATTGCGCAGAACATGAGCGTCCAGCGGCTGTATGAGAAAGCCCTCGACCAGGTGATGGTGTCGCCTACGCCCCTGTGGCAGTTCATCCTGGGACAGATCATCGGCGGGAGTCTGCGAGGGCTCTACGCCGGAGGCGTCATCCTGCTGCTGACACTGCCGATCCGGACGGATCTCATCTTCAACGGACTGTCCGTCCTGATCATGTTCCTCAACGGAACGGTGTTTTCCACCATCGCGCTGGTACTGTCCTTCCTGGCCAAGAGCTATACGGACGCGCCGCGCTATACCTCATATATCATCACGCCCATGTCGTTCCTGTGCAACACATTCTTCTCCACGGAGCAGATGCCTGCCGGCTTCCGTCAGATCATCTCTCTGCTGCCCCTGTCGCAGGCCAGCGCCATGATCCGTTCCATCGCCAACGCCGAGCCGCCGGGCGCGTTCGGCTTCGCCGTGCTGGGCGTCTATCTGCTCGTGTTCGGCCTGATCGCGGTGGTGTTCATCTACAAGAAGAAGAACCTTTGAGGAGAGACGATATGGAACAGCAAACAAACAACAAAGGCCTGCTGGTCATCAGCTTCGGAACATCTGTTGCTGCCACGCGGCCCCGTACGCTGCAGGCAGTCGAGGACGCGCTGCGCGACGCCTTCCCGGAGCGCCGCTTTTACCGCGCCTGGACAAGCACCGTGCTCCGGCGCAAGCTGGAGCGGGAAGAGGGGCAGAAAGTCTTCTCCTCGGAAGAGGCTCTTGAACAGATGGCTCTGGACGGCGTGACAGACGTGCTGGTACAGCCTACGCATCTGCTGCCGGGAGAGGAATTCCGCATAACGGAGGAGGCCGTGCGCGCTTTTGCCGGACGTTTTTCCTCACTGAAAATGGGCAGACCGCTTCTGTCGGAGGAGGCGGACGTTGCGTCCCTCGCCACAGCCCTTGAAGCGGCGTGGCCGATGCCGGAGGGCGAGATGCTCGCGCTCATGGGGCACGGCAGCGCCGAGATGACCTTTCCCGTCTACACGCTGCTGGAAGCGCGGCTGAAAGAGGACGGTTTCCTGCGCGGATGCGTCGGTACGGTGGAGTTCGACCCCGGCATTGAGCCGGTGCTCGAGCGTGTGCAACGGGAGAAGCCGCGCCGAGTGCATCTGGCGCCGCTGCTGCTTGTCGCAGGCGATCACGCCGTCAACGACATGGCCGGCGACGAGCCGGATTCCTGGAAAAGCCAGATCGCCCGTGAGGGCGCAGAGCCGATATGCCATCTCGTGGGGCTCGGTGAAAATGAAGCGGTGCGCGCGCTGTATGTTCTGCACGCCCGCGCGGCCGCTCCCGTCAATGGGGAGGCTCTGCCATGAGCCGCATCCGGAGGACGGCGCTGTGCCTCGCGCTGCTGACCTTCCTTACGGCTCCCGCCGTTTGGGCGGCGGAACCGGAGGAGGCAGATCCCATGGCGCAGCGTCTCGCGGATGCGCAGACGGAGATCCTGACCCGCCGGGCGGGATACTACGGCATGGTTCCGATCTACGGGCGCGACGTGAAGGACGGAACATATGAGATCCGCGTGGATTCCTCATCCCCGTATTTCCGCATCTCGAAAGCGACGCTGACCGTGGAGGACGGCGAGATGACGGCGCGCTTCACCATCCCGAGCATGAGCTACCGCTATGTCTATCCCGGAACGAAGCGGGAGGCGGGCGACGCCGATCCGTCGACATGGATCGAGTTCGAGGAAGAGGACGGGCAGACGACCTTTACCTTTCCCGTGCCGGCGCTGAACGCGGAGCTCAGCTGCGCGGCCTACAGCAAAGGCCGCAAACGCTGGTACAGCCGCACCCTGGTATTTGACGCCGCATCGCTGCCGAAGAACGCGCTGCCTTTCGACCTGCCGGACTATGAGCTGATCGAGAAAGCCGTGCGCGCTTACGAAGTCGCCGGAAGCGAGGAGCTGAAGGCGCAGCGGCAGGCCGCGGCGGAGGCGCTCGAGCCGGTTGCCATGGATATGGAGGACGGAGAATACTCCATCGAGGTCAACATGACAGGCGGAAGCGGAAGAGCCAGCATCAGTTCGCCGACCCTCCTGATCGTCCGCGACGGCAAAGCCTACGCCCGACTTCTGTGGAGCAGCGTCTACTACGATTACATGATCCTCGACGAGGGCGCGTATTTCTACAACCTCACGGAAGACGGAGGCCCCTCGACCTTCGAGATCCCCGTCACGGCGCTTGACGAGCCGATCCCGGTCATAGCGGACACGACGGCCATGGGAGAACCTGTCGAGATCCAGTATACGCTGACGTTCTACGCCGAGACGGTGGGCGACAAGGGACAGATCCCGCAGGAGGCCGCCAAGCTGGTGCTGCTGATCGCTGCGGTCATCATTCTCGGCGGCGGCGCGCTCAACTGGATCCTCAAGAAGAGAAAGAAGAAATAGGGGGCGTACAGATGGCCTTTTATCCGATCCTGATCGAGTGGCAGGGCGCGCCCTGCCTGATCGCCGGCGGCGGGCGCATCGCGCTGCACAAGGCGGAGCTCTTCTGCGCACAGGGCGCGGACGTGACGGTCGTCGCGCCGGAGCTGTGTCCGGAGATCCTCGCGCTGCCCGTACGTGCGGAAAAACGCCCGGTCCGTGCTGAGGATGCGGAGGGAATGCTGCTTGTCGTGGACGCGACAGGCAGTCCTGATGCGGAGACCGTGCTGCGGCCTGTCTGCAGCGAGAGACATATCCCCTTTATCTGTGCAGGACACGGAGAGGCCTGCAGCGCCATCCTTCCCGCCGTGTTTCAGAAGGGGAGGACGGTCGTTGCCGTCTCGAGCGCGGGCGCGTCGCCCGCGGCGAGCGCCAGACTGCGCGATTATCTGGCAGGACAGGTTCCGGAAAAGATGGACGAGATCCTCGAAGTCATGGCTGCGCTTCGGCCGCTGTCACACCGCTATTTTGCCGAGCAGCCGACAAGGCGGCGGTTCCTGCACTGCTGTCTCGACCGCATGCTCGAGGAGAACAGAAGCCTTACCGGGACGGAGATCGAAGCCGTCCGGCAGGAGATACAAAAACAAATCACCTCGGAGGAAAACTGAAAGATGAAACGCATCACAAAACTGTTCGCGGCACTGCTGTGCCTGCTTATGCTTGCCGCATGCGGCGCGAAGGATACACCGCCTGCAGCAACGCCCGCGCCTGTCGCGCCCCCTGCCGACATACAGACCGTACCCGCGACGAACGACGCTCCGGAGCCGCCTGCGGACGCCTCTCCCGCGCCCGCACAGGTCTGGCCGCTCACGGTGACGGACGATATGGGCCGCAGCGTCACGTTCGACGCGCCGCCCGAGCGCGTTGCCGTGCTCATCGGAAGCTTCGCCGATACCTGGCTGCTCGCGGGCGGCGAACTGATCGCCGCGCCCAAGGACGCCTGGGAGGACTTCGAGCTCGACCTCGGCGAGGATGTCGTCAATCTGGGCAGCTATCAGAAGATCAGCATGGAGGCGCTGTTCGACCTCGAGGCCGATCTGATCATCGCCAGCGCCAACACGAAGAGCCAGGTCGCCTTCCTTGAGACGCTCGACAGCGCGAAGATCAACTCCCTGTTTTTTGACGTCAACGGCTTCGGCGATTATCTGCGCATGCTGAAGGTCTGCACGGACATCACAGGACGCGCAGATCTGTTCGAGATCAACGGCACGGCCGTCGCCGAGCAGGTCGACGCCGTGCGCGCCGAGGCGCAGAAAGCTGCCGCGGAGCAGGGCGCGCCGCGCGTGCTGCTCGTACGCACAGCCGCTTCCGGAATCCACGCCAAGGGTACCGAGGGCACTGTCCTCGGCCTGATGCTCGCAGATCTCGGCTGCGTGAACATCGCCGACGGCAGCAAGCTGCTCGACAACCTCAGCATCGAGAAGATCATCGAAGAGGATCCTGATCGGATCTTCATCGTCATGCAGGGCAGCGACACGGAAGGCGCGCAGAAGACGCTCGAGGAGAATCTGCTCTCGAATCCTGCATGGGCCGGCCTGACAGCCGTCAAGGAAGACCGCGTGCACTACATGGACAAGCAGCTCTACCACCTCAAGCCGAACAACCGCTGGGGAATAGCCTATGAGCAGCTCGAAGACATCCTCTACGGGGAATAAGAGCGGGCTGCTGCTGATCGGGGCGGCCGCGTTTATGGCTGTTGCCGCTGTACTGAACATCTGCCTGGGCGCTTCTGGCATCTCCCTCGGGCGCCTCTGGCAGGCGCTCGCTTCCGGACCCGACAGCACGGCAGCGGCACGTATCCTGTGGTATGTGCGCCTGCCGCGCACGGCCGCCTGCATCCTCGCGGGGTCGGGGCTCGCCGTCTCCGGTGCGGTGATCCAGAAGGTGCTGGCCAACAATCTGGCCTCGCCCGGGATCATCGGCATCAACGCCGGGGCCGGTCTTGCCGTGGCCGCGTGCAGCGCTTTCGGCACCTACGCTGCCTGGGCGATCGCCGGATCTTCCTTCCTGGGCGCCATGATCGCGACCTTCCTGGTGGTGATCGTCGCGAGAAAAAGCAACGCGTCCCGCACGACTGTCGTGCTCGGCGGCGTGGCGGTGACTGCCTGCCTGAACGCGATCACGGAGACAATCATCACGATGGTGCCGGACGCGGCGCTGGCGAGCGTGGACTTCCGCGTGGGCGGCTTTTCCTCCATCAATCAGGCGCGTCTGCTGCCGGCTGCGATCCTCATCGTTGCTGGCATCGTCGTCATCTGCACGCTGACCAACGAGCTCGATGTGCTTTCACTCGGCGATGATACCGCACACGCGCTCGGCATGCGCGTGGCGCCCATGCGCAACGGGATGCTGACGCTTGCTGCACTGCTCGCCGGCGCGAGCGTCAGTTTCGCAGGCATTCTCAGCTTCGTCGGCCTCATCGTCCCGCATATGGCGCGCCGCATCATCGGCAACGAGAGCGGCACGCTGATCCCGTTCTGCGCCATGCTCGGCGCGGGCTTCGTGACGATATGCGATCTGGCTGCACGGCTGATCTTTGCGCCCTATGAGCTGCCCACCGGCATCCTGATGAGCTTTCTCGGAGGACCCTTCTTCATCTGGCTGTTGCTCAAGAGAAAGGAGACGCATACATGATCTCTGTACGCGATCTGTACGTTTCCTATGACGGCGCGGAGATCCTGCACGGCGTGAACGCCGATTTCCCGGAGGGGAAGATCTCGGTCATCCTCGGACCGAACGGCTGCGGCAAGAGCACGACGCTGCGCACGCTCGTGCGCATGGTGCCGGAGAGCCGCGGCAGCACGACGATGGACGGAAAAGATCTCACCACGCTGTCGCAGCGGGAACTCGCCCGCCTGATCGCCTATCTGCCGCAGAGCCGCAACGTGCCGGACATCACCGTGGAGCGGCTGGTCATGCACGGGCGTTTTCCATACCTGAGCTATCCGCGGCGCTACCGCAGGGAGGACCGCGAGAAGGTGCGCGAGGCGCTGCAGTGGGTCGGGCTCACGGAGCTGTCAGGCCGCAAGATGGACAACCTCTCGGGCGGTCAGCGGCAGAAGGCCTATCTGGCCATGGCGCTGGCGCAGGATACGGACGTCATACTCATGGACGAGCCGACGACCTTTCTGGACATCAGGAACCAGTTTGAGCTGCTCGACCGCTCGCGTCTGCTTGCCGAGGCGGGGAAGACCGTCATCATGATCCTGCACGACTTCGAGGCCGCGCTCCACTACGCCGACCACGTGATCCTGATGTCGGACGGCCGAGTGCTCGCCGCCGGCGGGGCGGAGGAGGTCCTGCGCGATGCCGCAGTACGGGAGGCTTTCGGCGTGACGCCGCGCTTCTATGAAACAGAGGACGGGCTGCACTGCTACGTGCTTCCTTAAACAGCCTTGCATGGCGCGAAATCGGTAAAAAATGGGATTGACAAATAATGGATTTCGGCGTAACATGATTACGCTTCCGGTCAGCCACAGCTAACCGGAACTAAAAAAGTGAATACCGACGATCCTTTGCGGCATTCAGTTGCGGCATGGAAGGGTAACCAGTCCCACGAGCAGGTCACTGTCGGCGCTCCGCAAAACGGGCGCTAAGTCAGACACATGGCAAAGGATCCCACACGATTCCAGCGCAATGGTGTGTCACAGGTGTATTACGCGCGGGGATCCATGCTATGGATTCCCGCCTGTTTTTTCCCTTGTTTTCCAGCGTCCGGAATTTGCGTTCCGGGCGCTTTTGTTATGCGATCCACATTCTACAGTTTAGAAGGAGAAAGGAAAAATGAAAAAAGCACTTGCCCTCGTTCTCGCTGTCCTGATGCTGGCGGCTGTTCTGGCCGGCTGCGGCGGCAGCGGCGACAAGAAGCCGGATCCGGCCGCCGAGAAGACGCTGACCTTCGGCTGCCAGATGTACTCCGACGGTCTTGTCAACCCCGCGTCTCAGATCAACTGCG
>JAEEGL016864992.1_pt1 | contig 12699 bp, 8 predicted proteins | sample 9134231 | NCBI WGS metagenome assembly JAEEGL01 (sample SAMN16246548, study PRJNA631951) | gut metagenome | biome: gut microbiome; feature: rumen; material: fiber-attached | host: Bos | place: Iran: Karaj | collected 2018-10 | reverse complement strand
CCTCGCAGTCATTATCACTGCTGGCCGATGACATGATCTCCTGATCACTGAAGATGTCAATGATGCGGAACTGCTCGACTGGCATTTTAGGCGAGTAGAAATAGTTGTCACCGATCTGAATCTGCTCAGCCATATAGTCGGGCATATCCTCGGGGCGAGATTCGAGATTCTCGCTCTCCGACTTCTCTATGTATTCTTCCTTTGAGATCGGCAGCAGGTTTCTCAGACCGTCACGAATGATGACAATCCTATCCTTGAAGAAATCAGGTGCGACATATGAAATCAAATAGCTGAACTGAGCAAACGACAAGATGTGGTAGTCACCCTGCAGGGGAGCAAGCAATGTCGGAAAAAGACTGGAGAACCAGGCTTTGTTAAAGACCTTCTTATTACCGTTGATGGAATAAGTATCAAGGTCAGCAATATGAGCCGACAGTTCATCGATGTCGGCAAATTGCTCGATGCCCATGAACACCAGAATGGCATTCTCTGTTGACTGCACTGCTTCGTCGATCTTTGCTTGTATATGGCTTTTCAGCACCGATTTAATCATGGAAATTTCCTTCATGTCACTCTGGATTTTAAAGATATGAAATTTGTCCTCTCTGAATCACAATGCAAAGGAAGAATACAATTGTGCAGTCTTTCTGCATTTCAAAATATATTTTATCAGAAATTGATTGTGGAGCGCAAAAATCTGCACTCCACAACCATTTTAGCACTACTAAGCGATGATGACCTTGTGTAGCTCTCGGATGTAGTTGACCACCTGGGCCGTCTTGTCACCGAAGGTCGGGATCCAGTTGAACTCGTTAAAGGGCGCGGTCTCGCTCATCTTCTCGGCCAGGATGTCACCGTACGAGCTCACATAGGCGAGGATGCTGTGCAGATATTCAATCTGCATCGAGTTGAGTTCCTCTGTCTGCAAGAACTCATGGAATTTCTTGAGAGCCACATCATAGTCGAAATTCATCATTCGGCGGATGAATGCTGCTACATTTCCGCCAAACAACGAATTGCCCACATAATTGTCATAATCCTCTTTTGAGCCAAGTTCTTGCCACAGGATGCGCTCCAGTTCGCGGATATCCTCATCGGTCAATTGTTCAAGGTTGTAGATCTTCTTGAGTACAGGACTCTCGATATTCTCCCGCAAGTAGTCGAGTACCTTCTGCTTATAGGTGGCAGTGCCGCTCATGGGCAGTTCTCCTCCCTGGGCGGGTTTCACGATGTCAGTGATATTAACAACAAAGGTCTTCTTTTCCGGGCTTGTGATGAACTTGATGAGGTCACGCAGCTCGCAGCGAACTCGCTCAAGTTTGCTCAATGTGAGCTCTTCCCAGAACTCCTCTCGCTGAACTTCCTTGATGGTTTCCATCTTGGCGAGGACTGGCGGAATACTTGCCTTCTGCTCCAGCAGTTGGCAAATGGCACCCAACTTAAACAGGCAGTTGCTGCGTTCCGATTCATGCCCTTCTTCAATGGTGGAGAGCTGGAGATTGAGCATCAGCAAATCAAATGCCTTGGCACCATTATCTTCATCGTTGCTGATGAGGAGGGGCGAAACTTCATCGCAAAGCCTCATTACATCGAGGTCAGTCAATGCAATCCAGTTGTCCTTCTGCTGATATCTATAAACCGTCTCCCAATGGAGGCGCACATCAATGCGGTGGTCGCTCAGACTTTTCACTTGGGCATGCAGTTGCTCCTTGAGGGCATCGTGCATGGCCTTGGCGAAAACATCTTCCTGGTGCTGTGGTGCTTGCAGGATGGAAGCGATGGTGACGCGGATGTTGAACAGTCGCGACGTGATGGACTGTGGCTGAGGCATACCGCCACGGCCGTCGGGGTTGACACTGAAGTACTCGAAGTTGCGGCAGTAGTCAAAGATATTGAACTCGGTCTTGTCATGTTCAGGGTCAATACCTTCGATACTTTCATCACGTGAGCCAAATAGACTTGGGCAAAGCCTCGTACCACGGCCAATCATCTGGTTGAATTTGATTTTGGAGAAGATTTTCTTGAAGAACACAAGGTTCAACACCTCGGGCACGTCTATGCCGGTGTCGAGCATATCAACACTCACAGCAATCTGTGGCATCTTGTCAGCCTCACTGAAGCGGTCAATCAGGTTCTGCGAATAGTTCACCTGGTTGTCAATGAGTTGGCAAAATTCGGGTCCAAGTTCGGAATACATTTCCCCGAACACCTTCACGATGAGCTCGGCGTGCTTGTGGTTAAAGGCAAAGATGATGGTCTTGCCAACCATGTCACCGTTATTGATGCGTAGGCCCTCGGTCATCAGGTCGTTAAGCACTCGACGAATGGTGTCCTTGTTATAGATGTACTTGAACATTTCACCAGGGTTGATATTTCGAGGCAGGTATTCACCTGGTGCATTGGGGTCTCCAGGCACGCCTGGCTCATCGGGGTCAAGAGCGGAATCAGCCTGCTCATATTTCCAAACCACTTCGAGCTGCTCTTTTTCTTCGGGTGTGAGGTCGTCATATTTGATGCCGTTGTCGATGATGGCCGATTCTTTGCGAAGCTGACGATAAGGCACGAGGTATTTATCCTTGATGGCTTGATCATAGGGATAGTCGGCTGTGGGAATGCCATCCTCCAGGTGGAACAGCTCATATGTTGATTTATCCACATCTTCACGCGGTGTTGCGGTCAGTCCGAGCAACAAAGCGTCGAAATAGTGGAAGATGTCGCCAAACTTGCCAAAGACCGAGCGGTGGGCCTCATCAACCACAATGAGATTGAAGTGGCCGACGGAGAACTTTTTGTCATCACTGTCCACCATCTTGATCATCGTGTGGTAAGTCGAGAATACAATGCTGGCGTTATAGTCAGGATTGTTATTCTTGTTAGTGAGGTCACAGGTGGTGACGTTGGGCAGCAGCTTGGAGAAGTTTCTTGCGGCTTGGCGTACAAGAGAGCGACGGTCGGCAAGGAATAGCACATGCTGAATCCAGTTGTTGCGCTGCAACAGTTCTGTTAAGCCGATTGCGAGGCGGGTCTTGCCCGTACCCGTGGCCAGCACGATCAGGGCATGACGACGACGCTGGTTGAATGCTTCACTGGTGGCCTCAATTCCTTCAATCTGATAATAGCGACCGGCAATATCCTTATCGACATTCATGTCAATGATGAGTTGCCTGTTGCGGTTCTCCAGCATAGTCTGGAGGTCTTTTTTGCTGTGGAAGGCATACATGTCGCGCTTGGGGTAGCCCAACATGTCAAAAATCTCGGTCTTGAAGCCGTTGGTACAATACCTTGCAGGCTCATAGCCGCACTCATGGGCGAGGCACTCGGCATAGAGTTTTGACTGGTGATAACCCTCGGTCGTGTCTTTGCTGGTCTTTTTTGCTTCAATGACGGCCAGTGGTCTCAGATCGTCGTTGTATAGCACATAATCGACATAGCCGATGCCTCCGTTGTTGGGCATCCCGTTTACTTTGATCTCGATGCAGGCCTTGCCAGGGACTTTCACGCCTTTTTCGGTGCAGATTTCCCAGCCGGCTTCACGCAGCATCATGTCGATGAAGAGTTCACGGGTCTGATCCTCGGTGAGGCCAGGGCTCTTCTTAACCACCAGCGGCGTGTTGAGTGTACCTTGATAGGGCTCGACCGCTGCGGGCTCCACGGGTTGAGGCTCGGTAGTGGCCACATGAGTAGGAGCCACGTTGGGGATGAGGTCACGGTTAAACGGAGGATAATCGTCAATCAGACCGATTTTAACCAGGATCGAGCAGATGAAGTCGTAAAGGTTGAGGACTGCAAAAAATGACATTCCCGCTTTCACGTCGCCCACATGAGCGGCACGGTTACCCGCTTTGCGGATGTAGTGCAGGCAACGGAGCAAATCGTTGTCGCCGATATAATCGACAAACTCGGTCTTGGTCACTTTGTCATAAAGCGAAGCGTGATCGGCTATCTGAATGTCCTTGAGATAGTAAATCACATCGACAATCGTTTCCAGGGCACGGCGGCTGTTGAGCGCACTCTCGTTGGGATTGCTCTTCTGTGTAATCTCGGCCGTTAGGCAGTACTGGTGAAGCCTTGTGAAAGCCTTGTGGTTTCTGAGAATATCGAAGTTCTGCATAACTCATCAATTTAAATTTCGTTGTTTAATATTTGACTGTGGGTCTATTCGGTGGGCGGCGTTTGACCGCTATCTTCACCTCTATCCTTCTTCTTGCCCTTCTTGTTCAACTCCTTGATGGTGTCGAAGTAGGCTTGCTCCACGGGCGAGAGCGTGTGTTCACGCCACAGGTCGTATTCCGCTTTGACTTTGGCCATCGCCTGATCGTGGCTCACGCTGCCACCGTCGGTCAGCAATTCCTGCCCCGTAGAGGTGAGAATGGTGTCGAGTTGCTTGATGTAGTCGGCCATGTACATCGGCTGGTGGCGCATGGCTTGAATCTCGGCAAAGTCAAAATATCCCGACACGAGGTTGTTCAGGATCTTCAACTCGTCTTGCGAGAGGTAGTTCTTGGCGATGCGGGCATCCTGCAACGTGGGCAAGTTGCCCTTGAAGGTGGTCATGCCCATGAAGGGTTTCTCATTGTCGGCCCGGTCATAGAGAACCTCGGCGGCGGTGTGGCCATGAGCAGCATAGTGCAACTTGTTCTGGACAATCTTGAAGAATGCTACTGAGATGTTGCTGCGGGGGTCATAATCCACCGCTGTGGCATACAGATCAAGCACCTGGCGATAGAGTACACGTTCCGACGAGCGGATGTCGCGGATGCGGTCGAGCAGTTCCTTCCAGTAGTTGCCGCCCCCCAGTTGCTTGAGGCGTTCATCATCCATGGTGAAGCCCTTGATGATGTATTCCTTGAGGCGTTCGGTGGCCCAACGGCGGAAGTGAGTAGCTATTACCGAGCGGATGCGGTAGCCCAGCGAAATGATCATGTCGAGGTTGTAGTGATTTACCTCGTAGGTTTTTCCATCGGCTGCAGTTGTTCGGAATTTCCGAACAACTGAACTCTCATCCAGTTCACCATCCTCAAAAATATGCTTAATGTGCTCACTCACATTTGATTTGCTCGACTGGTACAGCTCACATAATTGTTGCTGCGTGAGCCACACGGTTTCTTGCTCGACACGCACCTCGATGTGGGTCTTGCCGTCTTCGCTCTGATAGATGATAATGTTGCCGTTATTATCCATTTTCCAGTTCAGTTTTAGTCAAAATAATAGTCCATGCGAGATGCAAGCAAATTCTGCATCTCAACAATCTGAGCATTTAGTTCAGCCTTGGCTGATTCTATAGCCCCAACCTTGGCTGCGAACTCTTGCTGCAAAGCAATAGGAGGAAGGATAAATATTAGATTCTCAACGGTATTGGAATTGATATTTAACATTGTCGCTCCTTTTGCAGCAGCAATCAGAGCATTGGCAAATGACTGTGAACGTATAACATACATGATGAAAATGGAATTCACTTGTTCTTTAAATCTCACAAACAAGCTACCCGTACCACACAAATAACCAATCTGCTGCTTATTAATCACAGCACATCGACCGATATCTCCTCTTCGTGCAAAGACAACGTCATTTTCTTTCAATATATAGTTAGATAGTTCTGCGGCTTTGCTTTCAGAAATCGTGAAGTTCATATCAGGAACAACCATATAATTCTTCATGTGTATTGGGTTGACCAATGGTATGCCGTTCGCAATATAATCTTCCTTGTGAAGCATTGAACCAAATGGACCAGTTCTCACCATTGCTAATTCGCCAAGTTTCTTGACTTCCCAGCCTCTTTCGTTGGTGACGGGGTCGCCAAACATAGAGTAGAAGGTGGATTGAGCGAGTATATCAAGGTCGGCCACTTGCTGCTTAAGCATCGCAATCGCCTCGTTGATTTCGTCCAACTCCGCCACAATCGCTGCCTGCTCCTCAATCGACGGCACGGGAATCTTTGTATTATCGAAATCCTTCTTTACAATATGACGCATTGTCGAACCATGAGTGTTCTTTGACATTTCAGCCAATTTTGATTCAACAGAATATGCAAGAAATCTTTTATTAATATTACCTTTATTAAATATTACTTTGAAAATATGTTGGTTTAAGTATGCGGCTTCATGTCTCCATATATACACTCCTAAGCTCGCAGACCAAGATATTAAAAGATCACCTTCCCTTACAAGATATTTATCATCTAACGCACCATCATAATAATTGAATGGTGCGGCTTCGTTATTGAGGTTTTGGATTCTAATAATGCGAACACCTTTATCACTCCATGTGTCAGGCTTAAATGCAAATCCATTAACATAAGATGCTACTTCTCCCAATTTCTTATATGTCCAGCCGTGTTTATTCATTTTGTCGCAGTTGATTAAAGGTCATTCATCTTGCTATCTTGATTCTTACCATAATTCTCGGCATCTATATACTCGACATGAACCAGATAGGTATCATCGTATGGAAAATCTCTTTGGCTACAGTATAGGGAAATGAGTCCAATCATAGAATATCCAAGATCATCTGTAACCGTTATCGAGAAAGTATCGTGTCCATCTTGATAACCCTCACTGCTCGTTTCTTCACTATACTTTGCTGATAGCATATCTTTTATGTCATTATACTTGGTATCTCTCGTCGTTGTCGAATAGCATTCGTATATCGCCTTTGCACCATAAACAATTTTGGTGTCAGCATCATACCACACGACAATCTGGGCATTAGAGCCAGCAAATTTCCCGTTGAAGATCCTTGTGCCCACCGAAGCGATAGCACTCGCTTTCTTGTCATGCGTCACTCCTTTGGCAGCAAGTTTATTCTGGAACTGAGTAATTGTTCCATTCAAAGGGATGCCCATGAACTTAAGGTGCTCGGCTTGAGCAGAGAAGCATAATGATAGGACGCTAATAATCAGCAGGATGATGGACTTTTTCATTGGGCAAGCGTTTCGTTAATATGATTCAACTTCTTGGTGATAGATGCCTGGCGTTCCAGGACGCGCTGCATGATGACCTCGGGAGCATCATACTCGACCTTGACACGCTCGACCTCCTTGTACTTGTTGATGGTGAGGTCGTAGTCGTTTTCACGGATTTCTTCAACGGGCACCATGAAACTCTGGTCACGACGACTGCGTTCGTCCTCTGCATCGAGGTTTTGCCAACGCTCGATGATGTCAGGGATGTCGTTTTCCTCGATGGGATTGCGCTTGTCGTCGAGTGAGAAACCGTCGGCCTTCATGTCATAGAACCACACCTTGTCGGTGCCTCCGGCCCCCGTCTTGGTGAAGATGAGGATGGCCGTGCTCACTCCAGCGTAGGGCTTGAACACGCCGCTGGGCATCGAGATAACAGCTTGGAGCCGCTGGTTATCGACAAGTTCTTTGCGGATGGCCTTGTGGGCGCTGTTGGTACCAAAGAGTACTCCATCTGGGACAATGCTGGCGCAACGGCCACCGGTCTCGAGCATACGCACAAACAAGGCCAGGAACAGCAACTCGGTCTTGTTAGAGTTGACCATGACACGCAGCGACTTGCTCACGCTCTCGCGGTCCAGGCTTCCCTTGAAGGGCGGATTGGCAAGAATGAGGGAATAACGCTCACTATCGGGGTTCTCGTCGCTCAGGGAGTCACGACCCTCGATGTTGGGCGAGTCCACGGCATGGAGCATCATGTTCATCGCACCGATGCGCAGCATGGTGGCATCGGTATCAAAGCCGCTGAACATCTCGTTACGGTAGTAGTTGAGGTGGTCGGTATTGACCAGGGCCTTAGATTCATGATCCTTGACATAACGTGCCGCCTCGACAATGAAGCCGGCACTGCCCATGGCGGGATCACAGATGCGGTCGTGCTTGGCGATGGACGGCTGCATGAGCTGCACCATCATGCGGATGATGTGGCGAGGGGTGCGGAACTGGCCATTTGTGCCACTGGTCGCCATCTTGCCCAGGATGTACTCATACACGTCGCCCATGGTGTCACGGTCCTCCATGTCTAGGTCATCGATCTGCTGCACGATGCGCTGCAGGGCCTTGGGACGCTGGATGAGGAACACCGCATCGGTCATGTAGCGAGAATAAGCCGAACCGCTGCCGTGGCCCAGAGTCTTAATGAACGGGAAGACGTAGCTGCGCACATGGTCAAACATGTTCTCGCTGCTGTACTTGCTGAACACCTGCCAGCGTAGTGAGCGGTAAGGCACCGTGATGGGACGCTCGGGCGTGGAGTCGGGGTGCGTCCAGTCGCCCTCGGGGAAGGTGGGGTCGGCGACCTTGCCACCGAACAGGTTGGCCGTCGCCTCCTTCTTGATCTGGGCATCATCGAGCATCTTCATGAAGAACAGATAAGTCATCTGGCTCAACACATCCATCGGATTAGTGATGCCAGCCGACTCCCAAAACGTATCCCAAATCGCGTCAATCTTATTTTTAATCTCCCCTGTTATCATATCTCGTCAACTGTTTTTTAAGTTTCACATTGCAAAGTTAATACATACCTGTGCAGTCTATCTGCACTGGAATAAGAATTTTCAAAAAAATCACACCACAATAAGTCTATTTCTTATGTCCGGGACATCAGAATCCTTATCAGCGTCACAAATTGCTTCATAATCATCTGCTATATCACTTCTTACTTTGATGTGCTTTAATGCTTCTTTATGCAGCAGTTTCAAGTCTTTTAAATCATTCTGTATCTCAATTATTGTAGCATCTTCTCCATCTTTATGTAGGCCAAAAGAATAAGCTCGTTCAATCCTTATGTTCTGAGTACATGATGCGTTTCCTGACGGCAAAAAGGCCTTAAACAAATGATCAGCAAACACTTTATAATAATTTGAGATGATTTTTCGGTTATGTGTTATATCGTAATTGAAACATTGATTTGTAATAGAATACAATTCTATAATAATATTAAAATCTCGGTTAAGCTCAATTCGCTTGAATGCATCCAGCGCTTCTGCTAAATTTTCCAAATTATAACCCTCCTGTGAACAAAACGAGTCAAATAAGATTAAAATATGATAATCACAGGATAAATGATCAGGAATTATCCCTTTTATGATATTCTTAATATTATTAATACCATCTTGAATGTCAGTAACACCATCATTGCTGAATATATAACGGTCTATAATAATTAAAGCATTTGATGGAACTTCCTTAACATTCGCAAAAATCTCTTGCCATGATTTACTTTTCTTACCTTTACGCAAAGGTATTTTCTCTTCTTCTAGATCTAACGGACAGGAGGCAAGGTTGCTTGTTGATTGACAGATAATCCCATACTTTCTTTGAATCGATTCAGCTGTCTCTTTATCAACATCAAGCAGAAACGCACCTTGCGGCTCATTCAAAAAAACACTAGATTTCTCTTTGCTGGATTTATTGAAATCTATTTCAGCTTGTTGAAGTTCAATTCCATAACTTTCTGAAAAAATATATAAGGGATCATTGAAAAAATCATCGCTTTCGGACCATTCCAACCCAATATTCTTATCGAGATAGACGACTTTCTGTTTAGACAAAATCAAGAACCAGGAACTTTGTTGTTCCCAATTCTTATCCATTTCGTCTAAACACATTTTTTCAAGCGAAGAAGCTGATATGAATACTTTAAACATAGCCCTACTGATTTTTCTTAGCGTTCTTCAATATTGCCATGTGAAGTTTTCCGGCTTCATTAATAAAGCCATCACCAAACTTCTTTTCAAAGAGTCCAGATGTGGTATATACCATATCATATGGATCGCCTTCTGATGGGAAATAGTACACCTTAAATGGATTGCGACTCAATCTGTTCTCAGTCGAGAAATTCTCGCCTACAATAACTTGTGAACGTCGTACTAAATACTCAGAATGAGTCTCAATAATAAAACGAAAACCATATTTGGTATTTAGTTCAAAGAACAAATCTGCAAGTTTACTTTGAAGCATTGGATGCAAATTCTGCTCTGGTTCTTCAATTATAAAAATGGATCTATTCTCATTAGTAATCCTAATTCTCCTCCTGTCATTATTTGACCTAGTCAATGAAATAGCTAAACGAAAAAGCAGGACCATTAGTTGTATAGACCCCATTCCTTTATCTGCGAGGTTTACTTTTTGCCCATCTGAATTTTGAATGTAAACAATATGAGCCTCACCTCCTACAGACTTAATTGAGAAGTCATTTCCGACTCCAAATTCTCTCATCCAATTAGCAATGAATTTATGCTTATAGGCGCTCCTATCTAGTGGGGCATACTCATGTATTGTGTGTGACAAATAATCATTGGTGTCTTTTGCGCTATATACAACTGTTTGAGTTACAGCATGAGCATAGATATATTCAATATCAACCATTTCTGATAAAGACATCCGTTGGCTCATATGTAATCTAAACTGTGGGTAGTCTTTTTCATCTCGCCTCGTAGAAAAACATCTACAAAAGTACTTTATAAACTCTAATGTCTCGTCTGAAATGTCACGAATAGATGGGCACATTTCCATAGCCCTTTCTAATCTTGGTGATAAATATAAGTATCGTCCTTCCGGTAATGTCGGGAATATTGTCACATTTATTGCAGTTTCAACACAAGTCAATAAAGCTCTAATAATATCAGGTTGGTACAATGACAGCCAGTAATCAGAGATAGTCATTTCAAAACTGTATTGTTTGTTAAAACCATCAAAGTATTTTCTGGTTTGATCATCTCCTTCTATGAAATCATTATCAGAATCACTTTGCGGATAAAAACGAACAGTTGCTAAGTCTTTTACTAGATTGAAATTCATAGATACATTTATTCTATCCCATAAAATTTCAATTTCTGTCACATTTGCACTTACTGCTTCCTCATCCCTTGGATTACCTGTTACAGTAATTCCTAATGTTGTATATCCAATTTTAGCCTTGAATGTGATTGAATTATCGTCTGTTTTATTATATAATGCCCTTTTGAAAGTGCCAATATGTGCCAAATAACTCGTATTGAAGAAAAATTTGACATTTTGCAAATATTTCAAAACAGTCCTTTTGCGACTATCATTTCTTTGTTTACCACTTAAATTGCTATCTTCTTCAAACAAAGAAAGATCATCAAGATTAATTGACGAACGCTTCTTCAAGAAGTCAGAAAAGGCTAATATGCCTTTAACAACAGTTGATTTTCCTGCATTATTCTCACCAACCAGCACAGTTATAGGAGCCAAATCCATAGGAGGCAAGTCAGCAAATTTTCGGAAATTCTTAAATGCAATCTGTTTCATTGTATTAAATCTGTTATATTGTTTGATGCTGCAAAATTATATCTCACCTGTGCGGTTTTACTGCGCAGGAAAATATTTTTTATAACTTTCTTCAACTTTCTTCTTAATCTGCTCACGAAAGTCCTCTGGCTCAAGCACTTCAATATCGGCGCCAAAAGAGAGAATTTTCTGCTCCAGTTCTCGGTTGATAGCGACATCTATACGCAACATGTACTGTTTGCGGTCAACGATGCGCTGCGAGTGGTGAAGGGGTTTTGAAGCGATATAAGGGTAGCGGCCCTCGTTGGTTTTGAATACCACAGTGTGCACCGTCGGGTCATCAGGGATGGTGACGCCAATGACGTTATCGAAGTAGTGATTAAAGTCAATCTCATTGTTGACCTTGAACTGAATGCTGTCTATCGGTTCCAGGCTCTGGATGCGGTCAAGGGCAACGATGGAAATCTTTTGGGCTTCTTCATTATACCCGAAAGCAAACCAGCGGTTGTTGTATTGCTTGAGGTAATAGGTATGAAGAATGAAAACCATGTCGCGACCGCCATTCTTGTAATTGCGGTAGTTCACCTTAAGCACCTTGTGCTCGGTTGCCGCATCGATCAGCGGCCCAAGATACTCCAGACCTTTGAGCAGGCGGTTCTGCTCGAAGCACACAACGCCAACACTCTTGCCATCGAGGTTGAAGCGGTGTTCCAGGTTGGTAATCACCTCCTCAATCCAACTGTACTGAGGCAAGCCACGAAAACGTGTCAGCGTCACAATAGCCTGTTGCAGTTGCTGCGCCTCGGCCTTGCTGATCGGTTGCTGGTTGATGCTGAAATCCGTGTCCTTGTAGCGGTAGTACTTGCGTTTCCCGTCATATAATTCATCCAGCTCGATGCCATAACCGGCCTCGCTTTTCATGTAGCGGATGTCGTCAAAAATCTGACGACGACTCACTCCGCCCTTACCGTTGAATCCCAATAAAGCCTCTTCACACTTATCAATAAGATCCTCGATGAAGTAACGACGTCGCTTGTCTCGGAAACACGCGTCGAGAGCTCTGTATCGTATGTTTGCGTTCTTATTTACTGGCATATCCTTACAAGATTATTTGATTTCTTCTGCCCATACAAATTGAGCGATTCTTCGGAATTCTCCATCCGGGTTGATTAGAGAGTTATACAACTCGGGCTCATTATTCTGATTGAGCGTTGTATAGAAGAAGGTGTCTTCAGTAAGACGGAATTTACGGGTCTGGCCCTTATTGCCTAAAATGATATATTTGTAGGGTTTGAGTTCGTATGATTCCTCTTGGCACATCTCGCTTGATGCAAAATACCCCAAATCGAAGTTCAAGGCCTGGTTCTCTCCAAGTTTCTCCCAGCGCTTATCATTCACAGGAATGAACAATTCATCCCCCTTGTCTTGATATTGTCTCAGTTCAACTTTATGTGACGGTGGCATATTGCGCTCCTCCATCTCATATT
>JAEEGL015794512.1_pt1 | contig 12699 bp, 13 predicted proteins | sample 9134231 | NCBI WGS metagenome assembly JAEEGL01 (sample SAMN16246548, study PRJNA631951) | gut metagenome | biome: gut microbiome; feature: rumen; material: fiber-attached | host: Bos | place: Iran: Karaj | collected 2018-10 | reverse complement strand
GACGGCCTTGCGTTTAACGGCCGCCGCATCACGCCCGATGAACTCAGCGGCCTTGCCGTCCGTTCGCGCAACACGCTGATCGTCCACATGAGCAAAAGCGGGAAGCACTACGAGCTTTCCGGAAACGCCGAGTTCAGCGCACTGAAATACTATTATCTCTTAGAAATCTTACAGGATGGAGTGATCGCTTAAATGGACTATTCCGCGGCAAATACGTCGCTTTGGAGCGCGATGCTGCAGATCGGCATCATCGCCATCACCATTTTGCTGGCCAATCTTCTCCGTCGCCGCGTCCCGGTCATCCGGCGCAGCCTCATGCCCACGGCAGTCTTGGGCGGCTTTTTGCTCTTCTTTGCCAAGCTGGCCGGGATCATCCAGATCGATCTGGCCTTTATGGAAGCGCTGACTTATCACTGCATCGCCATCGGTTTCATCGCCCTTTCCCTGCGCATCCCGGAGCAAAGGAAAGACGCAGCTCAGGACTTTGTCGGCCTGAAAAGCGGCGCCATCATCGTCGGCTCTTATATGATCCAGGCGATTTTCGGCCTGATCATTTCCCTGGTTCTTGCCCATACCATTATGCCGGGGCTCTTTGAGGCTTCCGGGATCTTGCTCCCCATGGGCTTCGGCCAGGGGCCCGGCCAGGCCAACAACATCGGTTCTTCCTACGAAGCGCTCGGCTTCGTCGGCGGGCGCTCCTTCGGCCTGGCTATCGCCGCCGCCGGATACATCTGCGCCTGCATCGCCGGCGTCGCCTATATCAACTATCTGGCCAAGGCCGGAAAGCTGCAGCGGGTCGACCACAAGGCGCTCTCCGGCTCGGTCAGCGTGAGTACCTTTCAAGATGAAGACGAGATCCCCATCGCGGAATCCATCGACCGTCTCTCCATTCAGGTTGCGCTGGTACTGGCCGTCTATCTGCTCACTTATCTGATCACCCGCGCGCTCACCTCCGGGCTTTCCTCTTTTGCCCCGGGAGCGGCAAACACCCTCAACGCACTGCTCTGGGGCTTCAATTTCATGATCGGCTCCGGGCTGGCGATCGGGCTGCGCGCCATCCTGAAAAGCCTGCGGCGGGCCAAGCTGATGACGCATCAATATCAAAACAATTACCTGCTCAGCCGCATCTCCGGTTTTGCCTTTGATATCATGATCGTCGCCGGCATCGCTTCCATCGAGATACAGGATCTGAGCGGCCTCTGGCTGCCCTTCATCCTGATGGCGCTTGCCGGTGCCGTAGCAACGCTCCTGCATCTCAAATATGTTTGCCGCAAAGTTTACGGCGACTACTATTACGAGGGTCTTGTTTCCATGTACGGCATGATGACCGGGACCATCAGCTCTGGCGTCCTCCGCCTGCGTGAGTTGGATCCGCAGCTGAAGACACCGGCCGCCAACAACCTGATCATCGGCAGCAGCTTTGCCATCCTGCTCGCCATCCCGCTCCTGGTGCTGGTCAGCCTTGCACCCCGCTCCACACTGATGGCTGTGATCACCCTGGCCCTGGTCATGCTTTATTATTGCATTCTGCTCGGCATCATCCGCCTGCACAAAAAGAAGAAGCCCGGAAAGACGCCGGCGGAAAAAAACTGAATGCGCAAAAACCTGCACAGTAAAAGCCTGCTTATCAAAGATAAGCAGGCTTTTTTGATTTTTTCTTCTCTTTTCCCGGCAAAGCCGCCGGACATCCCACGCAGCAACTCAAGGACGAAGCAGAAGGCCGTCTTTCAAGTCCTGCCTTGCCCGCTCCTTCAGGAGCACATGCTGCTTTTTGCCGGTAGCATTGTAGGGCAACTCGGAAACAAAGGCATAGTAGCGCGGGCACTTATAAACTGAGATATCCTCGCTGGCCACGCAATAGTGGTTGATCTCTTTCACCGTCAGTTCCGGGCTTTTGGGAATGATATAGGCCACCACGGCCTCGCCCCGGGAGGGATCCTCCACGCCGGTGACCATGCAGTCTGCCACCTGCGGGTGGCGGCAGATGATCTCTTCCAGGGGCGCCGGGTAGATATTCTCACCCATGCAGATGATCATATCATCCTTCCGGCCGACGATGGAGATATAGCGTTTTTCATCCCAGGTCCCGACGTCTTTGGTATAAAACCAGCCGTTGCTGTATTTTTCCGCCGTCTGCTGCGGGTCGTGCACATAAGACATGGCCGTTTTCCCGCAGGCGGAAATGATCACTTCCCCCTGCGTTTTGCCGTCCGTCGGCACCATGTCGTCCGGATCGGCTTTGCGGTCCTCATACATACGAACGATCCGGATCTCATCATCCGTGCAGGAACGGCCGGCAGTCCCCGACATCTCCGGCAGATCATAAGGCCGCAGGAAGCTGTTCCAGAAGGTCTCCGTCGTCCCATAGCCGTTAAAGATATTGGGCGTCAGTACCTTTTGATAACGGATGCAGTCATCCCTTTCCAGCGGACTGCCCATGGTGACGATCCCATGCAGCCCGGAAAGGTCCATCGGGTGCCGCTCCTGATGTGCCGCCAGATTGTTCAATGCAGAAGGCACACCGATCAGGAAAGTGACGCCATACTTACGCACACAGTCAAAGCAGGTCTTGGCGCTGAACATGCGCAGGATGACCAGCGCCGCACCAACATAAAAAGTCGGCGTGATGCCGCCGGAATGCAGTCCGCCACGATGGAACCAGGGCGTCATGTTCATGGTGACGTCCCGCGGCGTCAGCGGAAAATGCATGATGGCGTCATGTGCAGACAAGACTTCATTCACATTGTTCAGCGGCACGCCCTTCGGCGTTCCCGTGGTGCCGGAAGTGAAAAGCCGTGTCACCTCGGCATAGGCGTCCAGGGCATAATCCACCTTCGGCTCTTCTTCTCTGCCGCTCTGCATGAACGCATCAAAGAAACGATGCCCTTCCGGCAGCTGTGGACATGTGTTGCGGTAATCCACCGCCAGGATGATCTCCGGCTGCTTCCGGCAGAGAGAAAGCGCCTTCCAGGCCATCTCTTTGACGTCGCAGTCATAGACATAGACTTTGGGTTTGTCCCGATCCAGGAGCCGGGCGGTCTCTCCCGGCGAAAGATTGAAATTTGCCGGGCTGTTGATCATGCCCAGTTTCTGCGGTGCAATATAACAAAGAGCAAACTGCGGCGAATTGTAAAGCTGGTAAAGCAGGATATCTCCCTGCCCGGCACCACCGGCCTGCAAAGCGTTGGCCAGGCGGTTCACGTCCGCATTCAACTCTCGGTAAGTCCAGCTGCGTTCCGCCGCAGGATCGATCATGGCCGGCTGCTCCGCATAACGATCAACGTTGCGCATAAAGCCGCGGATCCAGGTGAAGTTTTGCTGAAAGACCGTTTTGAACTGCTCAGCATCATAAGTATATCCCATAAAACACCTCTATACACGCCCCACGATGAGGCAGGAGTTTTGCCCGCCAAAACCAAAAGCATTGGACATGGCAATCGATATATTCTGCCGTTGATTTTCCGCTGTGATCAGATTCAGCGCCAGCGACTCGTCCGGCTGCGCCAGACCCAGGTTCGGCGGCAATACGCCGCTCTCAATGGCCTTGACGCAAGCGATCAGCTCCGTGATGCCGCCGGCCGCCATCATATGCCCCGTAGCGCCCTTGCTGGAGCTGACGGATACCGGGCGATCTCCAAAGACCTTATGGATGGCAAGCGCCTCCGCCTCGTCACCTTTGGGCGTAGCCGTGCCGTGAGCGTTGATATAATCGATCGCTTCCGGCACCAGGCCGGCGTCTTTCAGCGCCAGGCGGATGCATTCCACCGCAACGTTTCCTTCCGGATTCGGAGAGACCGGATGATAGGCATCCGTGTTGTTTGCGCAGCCTAAGAGGCGGGCAAACACAGGCGCGTTCCTGCGCAAGGCATGCTCCTCGGTCTCCAACAACAGCGCACCGCCGCCTTCCCCGATCACAAAACCGTCACGATCTACGCTGAACGGCCGGCTTGCACCACTTGGAGACACAGCGCGGGTTTTATACAGGCTATAGATAGAAATTGGACAAAGCGCAGCCTCCCCCGCCATGACGACAACAGCATCCGCTCTGCCTGATTCCAGCAAAAGCGTTGCCAACGTCACGGCGTCACCGCCGGAAGAACAGGCTGTGCCCACCGTCAGGCTGGGGCCCTGTATCCCATGATGGATGGCAAACTGGGCGGCAACGATATTGCCCATGTATTTCGTCATCAACTTGGGATCGCCGGTCTTGCCGCTCCGATCACAGTCCTGCTGCATCCGGGCAAGATAATCGATGCCGTGCAGCGCCGTGCCCATGACAACGCCCACCCGACTGCTTTTCGTATCCAGACCACTCTGCGAAACCGCCTGCTCCGCAGCGGCATAGGCGTATTGCCCAAAGAGCTCCAGATCCATCGTCAAAGGCTTCGACATAAAATCTCTCGGGTGAAAATCCCGCACTTCGCCGGCCCTGTGGACAGGCAGACTCTCGCTGTCTATCCGGCTGATCTCATCGATACCGCAAACACCGGCAGCCAGCTGTGTCCAATAGTTTTCCACACCGACGCCCAAAGGCGTCACGGCACCCATGCCGCTGATCACGATCGATCTACGCATCAGCGCCACCACCGATCTTCCGGAAAGCAAGACAGGCGTTATGCCCGCCAAAGCCCAGCGAAGAAGAAAGGGCGATATCGATCTCCGCGTGTCGCGCCGCAAGCGGCGTGTAGTCCAGATCGCAGGCCGGATCCGGGACCGTCAGGCCGATGGTCGGCGGCACGATACCTTCATTCATAGCCAGGATGGAGATGACAGCTTCCGCCGCTCCGGCTGCGCCCAGCATATGGCCGGTCATGGACTTCGTGGAGCTGATGCTGATCTTCCTTGCCCGATCTTCACCGAGCGCCTTCTTGACGGCAATGGTCTCCGCCGTATCATTCATCGGCGTGCCTGTGCCATGCGCATTATAATACACTTTATCGGTATCCAGACCGCTTTCACGCCAGGCGTCGGCAATGGCCCGGGCACCGCCTTCCGCTTCCGGATGCGGCGCAGTCATATGATAAGCATCACAGGTGCTGCCATAACCGGAAAGCTCCGCATAAATATGGGCGCCGCGCTTTTTGGCATGTTCATATTCTTCCAAAACCAGCACGCCCGCGCCTTCGCCCATCACGAAACCGCTGCGGCGGGCGTCAAAGGGCAGAGACGCCGCCAACGGGTCGTCCGAAAAACTGAGCGCCTGCATGGCAGAAAAACCCGCTGCCGCCAGCGCATTCACCGTCGCTTCCGAGCCGCCGGCAATCATCGCGTCCGCATAACCGTGACGGATCAGGCGCATGGCCTCGCCGATGGCGTTCGAACCGGAAGCGCAGGCCGTCACGGCCGGCATAGCCGGGCCTTTGCACTGAAAACGCATCGCGATCATGCCGGAAGCCATGTTGCAGATCATCATGGGGATAAAGAAAGGCGAGACCCGCCGCGGCCCCCGATCCAGCAGCTGTTTGTGCTCATTCATGAAGGTTTTGATGCCGCCCGTGCCAGTGCCGATATATACGCCGATGCGTTCCGGCTCCACCGTGCCGCAGATGCCGCTTTCCTCCACCGCCTGGCAGGCCGCTGCCATGGCAAACTGCGTATAAAGGTCGCTGTGCTGCACATCCAGTTTGTTCATATATTGACGCGGGTCAAAGTCCCGCACCTCGCCAGCCACTTTGACCCGAAAATCCGTCGTATCAAATTTTGTGATCGGGCCTATGCCGCAGGCTCCTGCTTTGATCTTTTCCCAAAAAGCGTTGACGTTATTTCCCAGCGGGCCGATCAGCCCCATCCCGCTTACCACAACTCGATTCATTGCTTCCTCCTCATTTGTTTTCTGATTCCAGCAGAGAGATGATGATCCCGGACAGCTCCGGCATCCGTTTCTTCAGATTCACGGGCTTTCGCGTCTGCCCGTCGATAAAGCAATGCTCGCTCTCGCCTACCGCCAGCAGGTCGTCGCTGCCGGCCAAACAGATGCGATAAGCAAAAACGGCGCGGACCCCGTTGAAGGAAAGCAGGCGCACCGCCAGTTCCGCAACATCGCCGAAACAGGCGGATCGCTTATACGAGCAGCTGACGCCAAGCACCGGCATCATGATCCCCGCAGCCTCGATCTCCGTATAGTCCACGCCATTCAGACGCATGTATTCCAAGCGCGCTTCCTCCATCCAACGGATGTGGTTGGAGTGGTGAACGATCCCCATGCGGTCTGTTTCGTAGTATTGCACACGATGCAGATAGCTTCCCGGCTTCTTCATTTCCGCACGCCTTCTTCCTGTCCGGCCCTGCCGCCATCCTTGGGCAGCGCGTTCTCCGTAATGGCAAAAGAAAACTCCGCCTTCACGCAGAGCCGGCCATCGACAAACCCCTCGCCCGCCGCAAAGAAAAACGGGAATTTGCTGCGAACGATGCGGCACTTCGTTTCAAAGAGATCGCCGGGACGGACAGGTGACTTAAAACGCACATTGTTCAGTCCCGTGTACATCGGCATCTTGCCGGCCTGCATCTGATCACGCAGCAGAATGCAGACGGACTGGGCCAAGATCTCGCAGAGGATGACGCCCGGAACGACCGGCGCGCCCGGGAAATGACCACGCAAAAACCAGGCGTCTTCCCGGATACGGAAAAAGCCATGCGCAGTATCTTCTTCCTGCTGAACTTCGTCCAGAAGCAGCATGGCGTCCCGGTGCGGCAGTATTGCCTTGATCTCTTCCTGCTTCATTCCCGTCCTCCTATCCGGACCGGGGATAATCTCCCGATCCCGTTCAGGCACCTGCCAAAAGCTACGCGGACCTACATGGCGATGCCGCCGTCCACCCGGAGCACTTCCCCGGTGATGTAGTCCGCCTGCAGCAAGAAGCATACTGCCTGCGCCACATGTTCGACCGTGCCCAGGCGGCCAAGCGGGATGGCCTTGGCGATCTCCGCATGTTCTTCCGCCAGCGCACGGGTCATTTCCGTTTCAATAAAACCGGGCGCCACCGCATTACAGGTGACGCCGCGGGAAGCCAGTTCTTTGGCCACAGATTTCGTCAGCCCGATCAGCCCGGCCTTGGAGGCAGAATAATTGCACTGCCCCAGGTTGCCCATCAAGCCGGAAACGGAGCTGATGTTCACGATCCGTCCGCTGCGTTTGCGGATGAAGATGCCCGCGCAGCTGCGGATCATATTGAAGGCGCCCTTCAGATTCGTGTTGATCACGGCGTCAAAGTCCGCCTCCGGCATCATCGCCAGCAGATTGTCCCGCGTGATGCCTGCGTTGTTGACCAGGATATCCACCGTGCCGAAATCTTCCTTGACCTGCGCCACAAGCGCCTTTGTGGCAGCAAAGTCCGAAACATCGCAGCAATAGGATTTCGCCTGCACGCCACCGGCACTGCAGGCCGTGCAGAGCGCTTCCGCCGCTTCTATGTTGCCAAGATCGACGACCGCCACATTCGCCCCCGCTTCCGCCAGGGCTTTTACGATAGCTGCGCCGATACCGCGGGCGCCGCCGGTAACGATCGCGGTCTGCCCATTCAGCATGGCTGCATCTCCATGCGCGCCGCTTCCAGGTCTTCCTGACTGGAAACACTGAACATGCGCACGGAAGGATCGATCTTTTTGATGAAATTGCTCAGCGTTTTGCCGGGCCCAAGTTCAAAGAAGGTGTCCGCACCGGCGTCGATCATGCCGCGGATGATGCTTTCCCACTGCACCGGGTGGTCGATCTGCTTGGCCAGCGTGCTTTTCACGTCCGCATTATATTCCGTGCCGGTGTAGTTGGCATAGAGCGGCAGCTCCGGTTCCGCCAAAGTGGTTTCGTTCAGTTCTTTGGCAAAAGCTTCGGCCGCCTCGCTCATGAAAGGGCTGTGGAAAGCGCCGCTCACCTTCAGCGGGATCGCTCTGCCGCCGGCAGCCCGCACCGCCGCGGAAAAGTCCTGCATTTCTTCCGCTGCGCCGGATACGGAGACCTGGCCGGGGCAATTGTAGTTGACCGGATAAACATGCGGGAATTCCGCGCAGAGCTTCTGCACTTCTTCGTTGGAAAGACGCACGACCGCCGCCATGCTGGTCGTCTGCTGCTCGGAGGCATCCTGCATCAGTTCGCCGCGCCGCATGACCAGGCGAAGTCCCGTTTCAAAATCCATGGCTTTCCCATAACTCAAAGCCGCCAGCTCACCCAAAGAGAAGCCGGCCGCCATGTCCGCCTGGATGCCCAGCTCCGACAAAGCGGCGGCCGCCGCCATCTCCACGGTAAACAGGCAGGACTGTGTATTTTTCGTTTCTTTCAGTTCCGATTCGCTGCCTTCAAAGCACTGGTGAGAAGTGCCGGGACGAACGGCATCCGCCGTCTGGAACACCCTGCGTGCTGCCCCGGAATTCTGATATAAAGAAAGTCCCATGCCCGAGGCCTGAGCGCCCTGACCAGCAAAAACAAACGCTATTTTACCCATTGCACAGCTCCTTTCAAGATCGGTTCCGCTTCTTCCATCACTTCGCGAACGATATCCGCTGCAGGCTGCACCTTTTTGACCAAAGCCGCCACCTGCCCGGAGAGAAAACAACCTTTTTCCGAATCCCCTTCCTGAACGGCCAGACGCAGAGCGCCGCTCGCCAGCTCAGAAAGTTCCTCATCGGAAATGGCACTGTATTCCGCCTTGGCATATTCACGGGAAAACCTGGTACGCAGGCTACGGACCGGATGACCGAGCCGTTTGCCCGTCACCATGGTAGACAGGTCGTTGGCGTTCAATATCTTTTCCCGATATGTCGGGTGGAGAGAACATTCTTCCGCGCTCAAAAAACGCGTTCCCATCTGGACCCCGCAAGCACCCAGCATGAAGGCTGCCGCAACGCCGCGTCCGTCGCCGATGCCGCCGGCGGCGATCACCGGCAGATCGGTCGCATCAGAGACGAGCGGAACGAGGACCATCGTCGTCAGTTCGCCGACGTGTCCGCCGCTCTCCCCGCCTTCGGCGATCAGTGCGGAAGCGCCCAGCCGCGTCATCAGTTTTGCCATCGCCACAGAAGCGACGACCGGGATCACATGAATGCCGGCTTCTTTCCAGGCCTTCATGTATTTGGACGGGTTGCCGGCGCCGGTGGTCACCACAGCCAGCTTCTCTTCCACTGCCAGCTGCGCGATCTCCGCCGCATGCGGGCTCATCAACATGATGTTGAGGCCAAAGGGTTTGTCGGTGAGCGATTTGGCAATGCGGATCTCTTTCCGCACGCTTTCTGCCGGCGCATTAGCGGCGGCAATGATGCCGAGCCCGCCGCCTTCCGAAACGGCCGCAGCCAGTTTCCCGTCAGAGATCCAGGCCATGCCGCCCTGGAAAACCGGATAGCGGATGCCCAGCAGCTCACATAATGCCGACCGGATCATGACTTATTTCTCCAGTTTCCGTTCAATAAAGGCCACGAGCTCGCCCACGGTTTCCACTTTTTCGTCCAGTTCGATCTCTGCACCGATCTTATCTTCCAGATTCATCAGCATTTCCACGGTGTCCAGAGAATCGATGCCCAGATCAACAAATTTCATTTCCGGCTTGATCTCCGCCACATCACATTCGTTTCTGTCCGCAATCAGTTCTGCAATCGCTTCGAAAATCATCATGTACCTCCTGTAAAATGGCTGTATTGATTAGCTTGCGGCATCCGGGTTTTTCTTTCCCGCCGTCTGGCGCCCGGGAGCAATCTAATCTCTTGGATTATTATATTGCTTCTTGTAGATTATGTCAATAGTATCCTCGGACAATTTATGCTTGAAACTCAGATTATATATGTTATAATTGCTGTATCAGGAGGGATGCGCATGGAATATGATAAACGACTGATCGCCGGCAAGCTTCGGCGCTGGGAAAAATACCTGGAAAGCTACCGCCTGCCGAAATGGGAAGAGATCCCGAACATCGGCTTGTATATGGAGCAGGTCATTGCCCTGCTGAAACGCTACCTCGATTATCTGCCGCCGGAATTGAAGGAAGAACAGTTCATCACGGCAGCGACGATCAACAATTACGTGCGGAAAAAAATCATGCCGGAACCGATCAAGAAAAAATATTTCCGCCCGCACATCGCTTATCTGATCATCATCTGCTCACTCAAGCACTGCCTGAGCATCCCCACCCTGCAGACCATGATCCCCATGGGGCTCTCTGAGGCGGAACTGGAAAGGATATACAGCACCTATGTCACCCGGCATCAGGTGGCTTCCGTCTATTTCGTCAAGCAGGTGCGCCATGCGGCAGCAGAGATCCTGGACCACGAACCGGAATCCGATTTTTCCACTTCCAGCACGGAAGACCTGATCATGGAAGCGGCAGTGCTCAGCGGCTTTGCCCGGCTGCTGGCGGAAAAGCTGCTGCTCCTGAACGGAAAAACGCTGGAAAACGGCGGCAGCATCGCCCTGGAACAAAGCACGGAAAATCCGCATTTCGGCCATCTCTGATCTTAACAGAACAACAAAAAGAAGGCTCCCAAGCATCAGCCGGGAGCCTTCTTTTTGTTGCTTGGCAACAGCCCGCTGCATTCTTTCCCCCAGGCGGGCAAAGCGCAGCGGACCTGATTTGATCTGCCATCGATAAAACAGAAAAAGCTCTTGACAAGTAAGTTGAGTCTAACTATAATGATTCTTGGTTAGCCAATGCTAACCATATTTTGAGGCATACAGTTAGATTTCGCTAATCGATACGGATCGGAGGGATAAGCATGATGCCGCTAAATCTTGCAGAAGTCGGCCAGCCGCAGATCATCAGGAAAATCGGCGGCAGTCCGGAAGTCAAAAAGCATCTGGAAGATCTCGGCTTTAACATCGGGGGCGAAGTCAGCATTGTGAGCACGCTTGGCGGGAACCTGATCGTAAAGGTCCGGGAAAGCCGTATCGCGGTCAGCGATGAACTGGCAAGAAGGATCATGGTATAACACAAAGGAGGACATTACAGTGAAAACGCTCAGAGATGTCAAGATCGGTGAGACGGCCACAGTGGTCAAGCTTCATGGGGAAGGCGCAGTGAAACGGCGTATCATGGACATGGGGATCACGAAGCGCACCCCGGTTTACGTTCGAAAGGTCGCCCCTCTGGGGGATCCGATCGAAGTAACGGTAAGGAATTACGAACTCTCCATCCGCAAAGCAGATGCGGAAATGATCGAAGTCGAGTAAATGCCACGGGAGCTGTCCCGTATTTTTTCAGGCGACAGTTAGATAAAACTAATCGCTCAAAGCTATTTTCAGCAGAAAGGAAGTCAAAGGAAATGAACATACGCATTGCCCTTGCCGGCAACCCTAACAGCGGGAAGACAACACTTTTCAACGCATTGACCGGTTCCAATCAGTTCGTTGGCAACTGGCCGGGCGTGACGGTCGAAAAAAAAGAAGGGAAGCTGAAAAAACACGATGATGTAACGATCACCGACCTTCCCGGCATCTACTCTCTCTCCCCTTATACCCTGGAAGAAGTGGTCGCCAGAAATTATCTGATCGGAGAACGTCCCGATGCGATCCTCAACATCATTGACGGTACCAATCTTGAGCGAAACCTGTACCTGACTACACAGCTCACAGAGCTGGGGATCCCGGTGGTCCTTGCCATCAACATGATCGATATCGTCAACAAAAACGGCGACCAGATCAATATACCGGAACTCTCCCGGCAGCTCGGTTGTCAGGTCGTGGCCATATCCGCGCTGAAAGGGAGCGGCGTCATGGAAGCCGCCGAGGCAGCGATCGCGGCAGCGAAAAATGCAAAGACCGTCCCGATGCACACTTTTTCCGGACCGGTTGAGCATGCGCTTGCGCACATCGAGGAAGCCGCCGTGCATAAGCTGCCGGAAGAACAGCAAAGATGGTACGCCATAAAAGTATTCGAACGGGATGATAAAGTCCTCTCTCAGATGAGCATCCCGGAAGACACGCTCGCGCACATCGAAAAAGACATCCAGGCTGCCGAAGAGGAGCTGGATGACGATGCGGAAAGCATCATCACCAATGAGCGCTACGTCTATATCGACGAACTGATCAAGTCCTGCTATAAAAAGAAAAAAGCCGGCAGCCTGACGGCCTCCGACAAGATCGACAAGATCGTCACCAACCGCTGGCTGGGTCTGCCGATCTTTGCCATCGTTATGTTCCTGGTCTATTGGATCGCCATGGTCGCCGTCGGCGCCCCCGCCACCGACTTTACCAACGACAACATTTTTGGGGACGGCTTCCATCTCTTTGGCATGGATGGCGGATACACGGAGATCGCCGAGCAGTATGAAGGCGCTTCCATCATCGTAGATGGATACGATGCCTACGTTGAAGAACACGGCAGCGAGCCGACCGGCGACTTTACGTATTTTGTAGAAGACGAAGAAACCCTGGAACGCGTTGAAGAAACAGCAAGTCTTGCAGAATATAACGAAGCACTGAAAACGCTGGAAGAGATCGGGGATGAACCTGATCCCGCAGCTTACGGCACCTGGATCCCGGGTATTCCTGCGCTGGTGGAAAGCGGCCTGGATGCGATCAACGCGGCAGACTGGCTGAAAGGACTGATCCTCGACGGCATCGTTGCCGGTGTCGGCGCCGTGCTGGGCTTTGTCCCCCAAATGCTGGTGCTGTTCCTGTTGTTGGCATTCCTGGAAGCCTGCGGCTACATGGCACGTATCGCCTTCGTGCTGGACCGTGTCTTCCGCAAGTTCGGGCTCTCCGGCAAATCTTTTATCCCGATG
>JAEEGL015675642.1_pt1 | contig 12699 bp, 13 predicted proteins | sample 9134231 | NCBI WGS metagenome assembly JAEEGL01 (sample SAMN16246548, study PRJNA631951) | gut metagenome | biome: gut microbiome; feature: rumen; material: fiber-attached | host: Bos | place: Iran: Karaj | collected 2018-10 | reverse complement strand
TTTGCCTTAAACTCACGTTGAGCATCAACGGCATCAAAAGCATCTCTAATACGACCATGAATATTGATAGGGTCTTCTATGCCGTTGGCTTCGGTTACAACGCCTGTATCAACAACAATACCTGTTGCGATAGCATTTTCAAGGTCAAGGGCAAGGTCAGGGAGAGTTTTCTTAATATCTCTCTGAGGATTATATTTACAGATATAACGCATAATTAATCAAAATTAAAGGCGAGTACCGCCATTAGGGATAACTTCGGTATGAGTATTCTTAAGGTCGCCAAGAGTAGGAATAGAATAGGCAGCAAGCGTAGAAACCTTATGATAATTGAAATAGGCATCTACCCAACAACCATAACTAGAAACATCGCCATCAACCGCAGCAACTTTGTCAAGAAAATCTGTCGGAATTTCAATAAACTCCGTACCAAGTTCAGGAGCATCGCCACTTGCATCAAACGAGCGCTGCAACATAAAAGAAGCAAGGCTTTCACCATCTTTAAGAAGACCACTCACTTTATCCAACTTAAATTTGTGAAAACTATAACGCTGCTGGTAACCGAAAACAGTCTCATGCATCAAATCTAAAAAATTTTGAGAAGCCCACTCAGGAGCAATGCCTGCAGCAGAACCAGCAAGTTCAGCAAGGGTGATGGCCTCATCACCTACACCTTGAAGAAGTGGAAAAGGAAAATCAGAAGTCTTGTTATACCAAAAATCTTTATCAAAAGTCCAACTATAGACACTTTCAGGAACAAGCGAGAAAATAACCATCAAATAACCATGCTCAGTAGGGGTAAAATTGGAAACTAGTTTGCCATTTCCAACGGCAAGTGGAGAACCATACTTAGAACCAACGGAACTGAAAGGGTTATTAGTATTACTTGATGAAGTATTGCCATCATTCTGAAAGACGGACTTGTTGTAAACATCAAATACCTGTCGGCCAAGATAAATAGCACGCTGCATCGTAGCGTCAGCAGGATAAACGCCAAATTGAGCGCGAATTTGGTCTCCGTACCTTTCGCCTGCAATATTCATAGTCTCTAACCAACGTTGTAAACTATTAGCCTGACGAAGTGCAGCAATACTAATAGAACCTGCACCATCTTCAACGGAGAAAGCAACACTAGCATTATTACCCTGCTGAGGCTCATAAGTAGCATTGGTAAAATAATCCTTACCAAAATTACGCTGACGAAGGTCATAAAGATAAAGACCGTCAGCCAAAACAGGGTTAAGAAGAGAAAGATTAAGTTTGGTCTGATACGGCAAACCGCCTGCAGTTAGCGAAGAAGAATTCGTATTAACAAACACGGGAGACTGCAAACGAGAGTCGCGATACCAATCGTCATAAATCTTATGATAACAAAGATACTTCAAAGGATTAGGCACGTTAATAGTAACGGCAAGTTCGGGATAGGTATCTTCCGAAGGCAAAAGACCATAACCAAGATAATCCGAAAGACTACCCGAAAGCATCTTGTCAATAGGACACTTAAAAATAGGTAATCCCTGAAAATTGGTAATTTCGGCAGTCTGGGAATTATGAGTGATAAATTCTTGCCAACCACCGTAAACAGTACGGAACGGCACAAAGAAAGCCTCAAAGTGAGCCTTAACGCGTCCATAGAAATCCGTAGCCATTGGAGGCAACTGAATCTCAGAACCAATATCTACCGAAACGGTATCATTGGGAAGAAGCATATCCGTCATACACGGAACAAGAGTGCCTACCTTGGCTGTAAAACCATGCTCGTGGCTTTCATCAAAGCCACTCCTGTTAGGAACTTCAACAGGCAACTTTTTAAAAAGGTCATTAACGGCCATAATAATTAAATTTTAGAACGGTTATAAAATTGTTTATGAGAGGCAATAGCCTCTTTTTCTATATCCATCTTTTCGGAAACATCTTGAAGATGAACCAAAGCATAGGCCTCATGAAGTATTTCTCGACTACCGAGTTCGGATGATACTTCGACCAATTTCGCCTGATTGTCGTCAAGAAGGCATTTACATACGTAATCCGAATACTGCATCTGTAACGAAATCGACTTTGCAAATATCTTCTCACGATAATATCGCGGCATGTGGTAATCAAATCCACCAAGAGGGACAACAAGACGCTTGCGGACTTCTGCAAGATAATCGTCAGACAATTTGCCGTCAGAACGATACTTACGAGAAACAGGAAAGTCTTTAACGAGATAATAATCATATCTTTGTTTTGTAAGGAAAGATTTACCTAAACCATTTGAAATAAAATGAAAATTCTTTTCGACAAAACCTTGACCGACATAGGGATTTTCAAAATCACCTTTAGAGCAATACTTGGCAACATAACGGCAACGCCTTTGAGCAGAAGCAGTATTACAATAATGTAACTCGTCAAAGGAGACAAAACCAAATTTTTTACGCCAACTCTGCAAAAAAGGCATACAATCTTTAAGACAAATGCCATGCAACAGGCCATGATAGTGAGGGCGTCTAGTGCGAGGGCCATACTCGGAAGTAATGAAGTACTTGAAATCCGTTGAAAGTCCATTGCGTCTACGATACTCACGGAATAACTTAAGGAACTTTCGGACATCTTCCTTGCAGACGCTTAAACATGTCAACTCGTCATCGAAATAACCAACAGGCACAGTACTTTCGTCATAGGTCAAAGTAAAGAAAACCGCAACCTTTGTATCTTGGAGTTGATACCAATTCCTAAGCATCCAATCGTTTTGGTAAGTCTTTACACAATCTGCACATTTACCACAAGTTACAAGGATTGATTTAAAACCCGTAGCCTCAGTTTTCAAATTCGAATAACGAACCACTTGCGTGTACCTGCACATCTTCGTAATAATCCAACTTCTCCAACGTACGGCCATGATTACGCTCATACAAGAAACGAGCACGAGAGGCAGCACGACTTTTAGCCTCGTGAAAATTCTCATACTCCTGCATAATAAGCATACTTTCGTAATTCTTGGGAACAAGGCCTAAATCGTCAATAAGGGCAATCACTTCGCCTAAAGGAAACTTATTCATAGACCCAAAGACTATCAGGTTTATCAGAATCCATATCAACATGGACAAAAGTCTTAGCAACGCCAATACGCTTGAATCCGATACCAAGAAGACAATAGACAAGTTTTAGCCTATCTAATCCATTATTAACGGATATATCAACAGCCAAACGCTTACAATGAGAAGAATTGCCACTACGCTTTTTTGAAAGTTCGTAGTCAACAGTACGATAAGCAGACGTAACGACTAAGTCTTTACCGTAGACTTCCGCAACCTTGCGGAGTTTCCGCAAAAAAACAAGGTCAAGGTCATTGGCCGAGGATTGCGGATTACAATGTGAAAAGTTCAGTCCCATAACCTCGCGCACTTCTACAGGGTCAACGAATGAGACACGGTGGAAAGATCGTGCAAGGCGTCCTCAAAGTTCTGAATCACGCGGGGAAAAACATCCATCCACTCAGGGCGAGGGGCGGAATCATTAATCATGCCATCGTCAACAAGGTCAACAATGCAATAGACAAGGCGAACAATCTTTTCGCCAAGGGTGAAAATCACGCGAAGAAGCGTGAGAATCGCTGAAATTGTAATTTGGGACATAGAGCATTTGTTTTAATGCTCTATTCGGAAGCCCGCTTGTTAGCACAATTGCGATTATGTTAACCGATGGTTAACATAACCTTTGACATTGTGTAACAAGCGGGGATTATAAGGACAGTTTGGATTCTACCGGCCCGGCGTAGATGCCGAGGAAGATCTTGCGCAGTTCCTCGTGATCGAGGCGACGCTCGAGTTTTCCGAGTTTGTGGGCGGTATATATCAGGAAGGCCGCGACATCTTCTTCGCTGTAACGGTCGGCGTAATCGCGGGTCCCGTGCAGCAGGTCGTATGCGATGTAGTTGGTCTTCCAGAGCCGGTAGCCCGAGATGATGCGGCAGTCGAGCGTGTGGCGTATCGTCTGGTAACGGTCGTTCTTCTCACATTTCGCCGCTTCGGCGATCTCTTCCACCGTCAGCGGCGCACCGATCTCCAGGTGGATGTGCCCTTTCTGCTGACGGATGCCGGTCAGGATGCTGTGCAGGTCCTCCTTCGGCTTCTTGACATACGGCCCTTCGCGGCGCAGCAGCACCTCGCGGGCCTTGCGGGAATCGCAGGATTCGTATTCGTAGGAAATGCTCATCGGTACGATGTGCAGCTCGGCGAAATTCTGCTCGAAAGTCCCCGTTCCGCTCATGTCGAACATTTTCAGCAGGCCCTGCTCGGTCGTATCCAGGCCGTTCTTGGTCCGTCCTTCGCGCTGCGCCACCCAGATGGAGGCGCGACCGGAGACGATGCTTTCGCGGATATAATCGGACAGGATGCGGGAACTCAGGTACAGCTCCCGGGCCTGGATACCGCGGATGACCTTGATCATGCGATTGATACGCATCAGGTCCTCTATCAGCCAGTTGGAGAGCAAGTTGGAGCCTACGCAAATCTCGGTGTACGGCAGTCCCCCGCATTTCAGGGCGTACTGGATCAGGGCGGGATCCATGACGATGTCGCGGTGGTTGGAGACGGCCAGGAACTTCCCGTCGATGGCGGTCAGGTTCTCGATGCCGTTGTACGTGAAGCCCGTAGAGGTCGTCATGATCACCGATTCGACGGCGTCGGACATGATTTCGTCCTGGAACTGGTCCACGCTCTGGATGCGGCGCAGCCGCTCCCGGAGCGCATTGGCAGGCAGATACGGGAAAAGATACTTGGAGATCGTGGGAAGCATCGGATGGCGGGATATCCGCCCCAAAGCCTCCACGGCTTCCGCGTCGGTATAAGGTCGAATATTGTCGAATTCGTTCGGGCCCATGGTTCTAGTAACCTGCGAATATAGCAAATCAGCGGCGGAAAAGCAAAGATGAATCGCCATAACTCAGAAAACGGAAGCCATTTTCGAGGGCGAAATCATAAATCCGCCGCCAGTCCCCGCCCACGAAAGCGGAGATCAGCAGCAGGAGCGTGCTCTGGGGCTGGTGGAAATTGGTCACCATCGCATCCACGATACGGAAACGGAAGCCGGGAACGATGATGATGCGCGTCCCGAGCCGGAGCGCGTCCTCCCCTTTCGCATCCAGGTACGCCACCAGGGCATCCAGGGCGTCACGGCGGCTGATGCGGTATTCCCGTTCGTAGGGATCCCACTGGCCGACATCCTCCGGATGACCCTGCTCCAGGGTCTGTACGCCCGCATAATACAGGGATTCCAGGGTACGCACGGAGGTCGTCCCCACGGCCACGACGGGCTGCGTGGTATCACGCAGCTTGCAGAGCAGATCCCGGCTCACCACGAAGGGCTCCCGGTGCATCGGATGCTCCGAAACCAGGGAGCTCTTGACCGGGAGGAAGGTTCCCGCACCCACGTGCAGGCAGACGTTCGCACGCTCGATCCCCCGCGCGTCCAGCGCATCCAGTACCTGCTGCGTGAAATGCAGACCGGCGGTCGGCGCCGCGTCAGAGCCGCGTATGTGGGCATACAGCGTCTGGTAGCGCTCCAGGTCCACGGCCTCCGTCTCACGGTTCAGATACGGCGGAATGGGGATGCGGCCGCAGAGTTCCAGGACACGCGAAAAAGGCATGCCGCTCTCCCATTGGAACTCCACGATACCGGCCTGGCCATCCCGGCCCAGCAGACGTGCGCGCAGATCCAGGGAACGCAACTCCCCTTCCGCACCCTCCAGATGCAGGATATCGTCTTTCCAGCGCTTTGCGTTGCCGATGACGCATTTCCAGCGACAGCGCTCCGTGGTGGCAAAACAACGGTTGTATTCCGCAGGCGTGTCAGGTTCCAGACAGAAAATTTCGATATGGGCTCCTGTCTCCCTGCGGAAAAACAGACGGGCGGGGATGACTTTCGTATCGTTGAAGATCATCAGGCTCCCGGCCGGCAGCAATTCCGGCAGCTCGCGGAAAACATGCGCATCGACCGCACCGTCGCGATAACGCAACAATCGGGACGCATCCCGCTGCGGCAAGGGATATTTGGCGATGCGTTCGTCCGGGAGCGGATAAGAATAATCTTCGATATGAATCTCAGGTACCACGTTGCAAAGTTACATTTTTTCCGCGGGGTGACAAAGCGCTCAAGTTGTAAACAAATGCAATCTGAGCGTTGACGAATTGTAAATTATACAAATGTGAACACGTCGCCGGACAGCGCGGTTAATAACAATCATAAGAAATTATTATATCGGAAATATGAAATGACTATATAAAGTAATATCAATGTATTACAATAATTATATGAAGTAAGTAAAAATGTTGAAAACAGGGAAAAAGGTCCATTTTGGCCGGAAAATGAGAAAGGAGGAAAAGTATTGAAATACATTAGACATTGAATATCAATAAATGATACGATGTATTATGAAGTATTAATCCATATCCAACTCCCCCACTCTATCTACAGACTGTTGAAAAGTCCTCCAATCCGCGCTTGCTGTTGTCAATTAGATTTTTTACTTTTGTGAACAAGCAGTATAGAAAATGAATCAGCGATTGCAACAGTTTTTAGCGGCCGAAAACATCTCCCAGTCCCAGTTCGCCGACCGGATCGGCGTGGCCCGCGCCAATATCTCCCACATTCTCGCCGGACGCAACCGCCCGGGCTTCGATTTCCTGGAACGCATCGCACGTTCCTACCCCGACCTCAGCCTGGAGTGGTTGATCACCGGTCGCGGACGGATGTTTAATCCCGCAAAATCGGCCCTGGAAGCGGCTGAGAGGCCGATCGGATCCGATACCGAAGAAATTGCTTCCGGACTGTTCGACCCCCTCCCCTCTCCTCAAAATACTTCAAGTATCACTAAAGTTGAAGATACGCAAAACACGAAAAATCAAAAGTATATATCAAAGATAGTTGTCTTTTATTCGGATGGATCTTTCCAGGAGCTTGAATAAAGATCAGAAAATTCTCTCTATATTTGTGCTGTCATGGGTTTATACAGCATACTGGTCCGTCCCTGGGTCCGCAATGCGGATATCGACAAGGCTTCCCGCATCGCCCTGCGTTATTTTGAATTCGTAGAGCGTATTCCGGGCGGCCGTCTGCTGAGCCGCTGGATCCACAACAACCGGCCGGCGGGCCTGCAGCGGGAGGTCTTCGGACTCCCTTTCTACAACCCCGTCGGACTGGGCTCGGGCCTGGACCTTCATGGTGAGCTGTACAATGACCTTAACAACTTGGGATTCAGCTTTGTAGAGATTGGTCCCATGGGGGCGGACGGGGTACGCAGGGCCATACGCAAGATCCAGGATGACCCGCAGAACGACATCCTGGCGGCCTGTATCGACCGGGATTTCCTGACGGCTTTCACCCTCGCTTACGACTTCTGCGACTTTTTCGTGATCGATATTACGGAAGATCCCGGCACGGACGTCCTGGACCCCCTGCTGGATGCCCGTCTGGCCGAAGAAAACTACAAACCTATCGTCGTCAAGCTGCCCCGGCATATTCCGGCCACGGACATCAACGAAATCCTCGATTATAGCCAAATAAGCGGCATTGACGGCATTGTAGCCGTCAGTCATGAACAACTGCTCCAGGTCATCTCCTACTGCGAAGGAAGGCTTCCTGTCATTGCCGATACGGGTATCGAGACGCCGGAACAGGCAGCGGCGGCCCTCGAAGCCGGCGCTTCGCTGATCGAATTGCGTGGCGGCCTGGTCCGCGAGGGACCCGGATTCGTCTCCCGCATCCTCAAATACCTCCTGAACCAGAGCAAAAATGAGAGAAAACGTCCAAATCCGGATAGCCCGCCTGCTCAAGCATAGCGGACAGACCCTCAGTACGGCCGAATCCTGCACCGGTGGCCAGATCGCCCACCTGCTTACCACCGTATCGGGCTCTTCCGCCTGGTATCTGGGCGGGGTCGTTTCCTATGCCATCTCCGTCAAGGAGCAGGTACTCGGGGTTTCGGACGAGCTGATCCGCGAGCAAGGCGTCGTCAGCGGAGAGGTGGCTTCGGCCATGGCGGAGGGAGTTCGCAAGCTGACGGGCAGCAACTGGGCCGTAGCGACCACGGGTCTCGCCGAAGGTGGAGACGGGCGCTATCCGGAGGGAACGGTATGGATGGCCGTCAGCGGTCCGACGGGGATTTTCACCCGAAAATACCACTGCGATCTGGGTCGGACCGGCAATATCCGCCGTTTTGCGACGACAGCCCTCCGTTTTTTGGCCAAAAAAATCGATGGTTTTATAAAAGATTGATAATGAGAAAGGGAAACAAAAAAGTTCAGAAAAGTAACATCTTTGTTAACCCCTATTTTCTCATATCAAGCTCCCCCATTCCTCCGTTTTGGCGTCCAAATCACGCTTGAATTCTAGGTAACTGCGCGTGAGTTCCATCACGTCGTCCTGGGGCCCCGGCGCTGAGAGGACCGTCTCGATTTCCTTCATCTTCGACTCCAGTTTTTCGATCTCGCTTTCGAGGTAGGAGATACGGTTTTTCTTCTTGCGGTCGAGCCGGCTCTCCTGTTTGCGCTCCTCGTAGGCGAGCTTCCTGGCTTCCTCCTTCGGCGCGGCCGCCGGCTTGGGAAGCTTGCGTTCCAGCTCCTGGAGGGTTTCCAGTTTCCGGGCTGCGAGAAAGTCCGTCACCGAGCCCAGATGTTCCTTGACCGTCCCGTCGCGGAATTCGTACATCTTGTCCACGAGTCCGTCCAGGAAGTCGCGGTCATGGGAGACGACCACCAGGGTCCCGTCGTAGGCCTGGAGCGCCTGCTTGAGGATATCCTTGGATTTGATGTCCATGTGGTTGGTCGGTTCGTCGAGGGCGAGCAGATTGTAGCTCTGCAGCATCAGTTTCGCCATGCCGAGCCGGGCCCTTTCGCCGCCGGAGAGCACGGACACGCGTTTGTCGATGTCCTCGCCCCGGAAGAGGAACTGGGCCAGCAGGTCGCGCAGGCGGGTCCGGATATCCCCTACCGCGATCCGGTCCAAGGTGGAAAAGACGGTCTCGTTCTTGTCCAGGATGTCCTCCTGGTTCTGGGCATAGTAGCCGATGTGTACGTTGTGCCCCAGGCGGGCCTCCCCTTCGAAGGGGCTGAGTTCCCCCGTAATGACGCGCATCAGCGTGGTCTTGCCTTCTCCGTTCCGCCCGATCAGGGCCACCTTCTCCCCGCGCCGTATCTCCACGTTGGCGTGGCGGAATACGGTCTTCTGCGGGTATCCTACGGTCAGGTCCGTCCCCTTGAAGGCCACGTCGCCGGAACGCGGCGCCGGGGGGAATTTCACGGTCAGGCGCGCGTTGTCCGTCTCATCGATCTCGATGCGTTCGAGCTTCTCCAGCGCCTTGATGCGGGACTGGACCTGGTTGGACTTGGTGGGCTTGTAGCGGAAGGTGTTGATGAACGCTTCGGTTTTCTGGATCATCCGCTGCTGGTTCTCCCAGGCGGCGGTCTGCTGGGCCAGGCGTTCCCGGCGCAACTCCAGGTATTGGCTGTAAGGGACCTTGTAGTCGTGGATATGCCCCAGCATGACCTCGACGGTACGTGTGGTGACCGTGTCCAGGAAACGCCGGTCGTGGCTGACCAGCAACAGGGCGCAGCGGCGCGATTTGAGGTAGTCTTCCAGCCATTCGATGGATTCGATGTCCAGGTGGTTGGTGGGCTCGTCCAGCAGCATCACGTCAGGCTGGCGGAGAAGAATCTTGGCCAGTTCGATGCGCATGTTCCAGCCCTGCGAGAAGGTCTCCGTCCTGCGCTCCAACTCTTCGTCCAGGAAGCCCAGTCCGAGCAGGGTCCGGCGTGCCTGAACCTCGGGCGGTTCGCTGTGGTTCATCTCCAGGCGGTCGTGCAGCGAGCCCAGATGTTCGATCAGGGCGCTGTAAGCGTCGGATTCGTAGTCGGTGCGCGTTTCGAGCTCCCGGTTCACGCGGGCGATTTCTTCTTCGATGCCGGCCGTGCTCACGAAGGCCGTCATCGCCTCTTCCAGCACGCTTCTGCCGCGGTGATGCTCCATGATCTGGGGCAGGTAGCCGATACTCAGTTCCCTGGGTTTGTCCACCCGGCCGGATGTAGGATTCTGTTGGCCGCAGATCAGTTTCAGGATCGTGGACTTCCCCGCCCCGTTCTTGCCCACGAGGCCGATCTTGTCGGTCTCGCCCACATGGAAGTTGATCTTGTCCAGCAAGACAAAACCTCCATACGCAACAGTTACATCCTCAATGGAGATCATCTCTCTTATCTTATTCTTGACAAGGACGTTGCCTTACCGACAAATCATAAAAACACGATGGAGTCAAAGTATTCCGGGCGGTGGAAGTCGGGCTTCGGGGTCCGGACCGGAGCCCAGCTCAGGTAGTGCGGGACCGGCAGGCCGTCGCCGCATTTGTAGAAATTGCCCCGGGCCCGCAGGCCTCCGAAGTCCGCCAGGCCGTAAGTCGCCGCCGGGATGTCCAGCGCCACCGACCATGCCGTAGGCTCCTCCCGCAGGCCGAAAGGTTCCGTCCCCAGCGAGCAACGGCGGCGTATGCCGGCATAAGCCTGCTCCGGCAGGCTGCGGCGTCCCTGACGCCCGCTCCCCTCGCAGAGGAGCAGACGGCCGGTACAGCTGCACTCCAGGTTGTAATAGATCCCGTCCTCGCGCGGCGCGAAGAAGAACTCTACGCAGGAATCCTGCCAGACAGGGTCCCCGTCCGCGGCGCAGACGGCCCGGACGGCCTGTTCCCGTACCTGGAAGCACAGATGAAGCGTCTCCCCGGAATGCCCCAGGGAAAAACTCACTTCCGGACGATACGGGAAGTCCTCCGGCCAGTTCAGGCAGCCGATTCTTCCTCTTCGGAGTCCTCCTCGGCCGGCTTCGAACATAGCAGGATGGCGATTTCGTACAAGATATAGAGCGGCGCCGCCACGATCATCATCGAGAGCGGATCGGCAGGCGTCACGATGGCTGCCAGCAGCAGCACGCCCACGAGTGCATAGCGGCGGCCCTTGCGCAGCTGGTCACGGGTGAGCAGGCCGATGCGCGAGAGCACCCAGATGACGGTCGGGAACTCGAAGGCGATACCGATCATCAGCACGGTCGAGGTAAAGGTCGACATGTAGGAGCTGATGGTGATCGTATTGGCCACGGTATCGCTGATGGTATAGTTCATGAAGAACTGCACGCAGGCGGGCAGGACCAGGAAATACCCGACAGCCACGCCTGCATAGAACAGGCCGGAAGCCATCAGGAAGGCCCCGCGGGTCGCTTTCTGCTCCTTGGCGTACAGGGCCGGGGCAATGAAGCGCCACAGCTCCCAGATCACATAGGGGAAGGCCATGATTAGGCCCGCGCCGAACGCGGCCTGCAGGTGGACGAAGAACTGCGCCGAGACTTCCACGTTGATCAGCTCCAGCTCGAAGGACCAGCCCAGCAGGCGGTAAACGATGAAACCCGGCGTCGTAGGACGCAGGATGACATAGAAGAGCGGGCCCTTGAAGATAAAGCCCAGGATCGCAAAGAAAACGACGGACAGAATCGAGCGGAAGATGGTTCCCCTCAATTCCTCGAGATGATCCCAGAAGGTCATCTCCTTGCTGTTCTCAGCTCCGCTCACGCCTTACTTCTCCGCAGCGTCGTCCCCTTCTTTCTTGGCAGGGTCCTGCTTCGGGGTCTGTTCAGCCTGGTTGGTCTGGTCGTCGATCTCGTTGAGGCCGCTCTTGAAATTCTTGATGCCCTTGCCGAGGCCGCTCCTCAGTTCAGGAATCTTGCGCCCGCCGAAAAGCAGGAGCACGATGAACAGGATGATTACAATTTGCCAGGGACCGATAACTCCCAGTGGATAAATAGCCATAGTATTCTTATCTAAAGTGTTAATTCAATGTTTTCAGGGAAGCTTCCAGGGCTTCGATACGGGCCAGGCAGTCGGCCTCTTTCTTGCGCTCGCCGGCGATGACGGCCTCGGGCGCATGGGCGACGAACTTCTCGTTCGAGAGCTTGCCGCGCACCCCGGCGAGGAACTTGCGCTGACGCTCCAGTTCCGCCTTCAGACGGGCCTTCTCCTCTCCCGAATCCACGAAACCGGCCAGGGGGATGCTCATCTTGACCGTGCCGATGAGGAACGAGACGGCGGCACCTTCCGCCACCCCGCTGCGGATGTCGCCCAGGTTCGCGGACTTCCGGAGGACCGGGAGCAGCTCCGCGGGGAAGGCGCCTTCAATGCAGAGGTCCAGGCTCTCTTTCGGGGCGATCTGCTTCTGGGCGCGCACGGCACGCACGGAAATGATGGTCTCGCGGGCCTGGTCGAAACTGCTGAGGAAGGCGGCGTCGTAGGGACCGGCCACCGGCGTACGCTGGTACATGATGGTCTCCCCTTCGCGCCGGGGCTCCATCGCCTGCCAGAGTTCCTCCGTGATGAAGGGCATGACCGGGTGGATGAGCTTGAGCAGCTTCTCGAAGAAGAGCACGGCGGCCTCCTGCGTCCGGGCGTCCACGCCCTTGCCGTATTCCGGCTTCACCAGCTCCAGGAACCAGCTGCAGTAGTCGTCCCAGAAGAGCTTGTAGATGGCCATCAGGGCGTCGTTGATGCGGAACTTGGCATAGTGGTCCTCCACCGTCTCGATGGTGCGGGAAAGCAGGTTGTCGAACCACTTCACGGCCACGCGGGCGGCTTCCGGCTGCTCCGCGGCTTCGTTCACGTTCCAGCTGCTCACCAGGCGCCAGGCGTTCCAGATC
>JAEEGL015476289.1_pt1 | contig 12699 bp, 5 predicted proteins | sample 9134231 | NCBI WGS metagenome assembly JAEEGL01 (sample SAMN16246548, study PRJNA631951) | gut metagenome | biome: gut microbiome; feature: rumen; material: fiber-attached | host: Bos | place: Iran: Karaj | collected 2018-10 | reverse complement strand
TTAGTTACATAATATCTAGAAGGTCTTAAGCCATTTCTATCTAAAGATGCACCAAGCTTAATACCATCTGTAAATAAAATAGCGGCAGGACCATCCCAAGGCTCTAGGAATGTTGAATGAAATTCATAGAATGCCTTTAGGTTTTCATCCATCTTATCATTTTTATTCCAAGGTTCTGGAATCATCATCATTATTGTTTCTTCTAATGTTCTACCATTTAGATATAAAAATTCTAAGAAATTATCAAACATTGCTGAATCTGAAGATTCCTTTGGAATAAGTGGAATAATCTTTTTTAAATCATCATTAAATATTTCAGACTCAAATAAGCCCTCACGGCTTCTTACATTATTAACATTACCTCTTATGGTATTAATTTCACCATTATGGCATAAAAATCTATTAGGATGAGCTCTTTCCCAAGAAGGGAATGTATTAGTTGAAAATCTAGAGTGAACAAGCGCAATAGCTGTTTCTACATTTGTATCCTTTAAATCAAGATAAAAGTCTCTAACCTGTGTAGATACAAGCATACCCTTATAAACAATAGTTCTAGAAGATAAAGAACAAAAATATAGCTTTAGCTTTCCTTTAATTGCGATAGTTTCAATTACTCTTCTTACAACATAAAGCTTTCTTTCAAAAGGTAGACCTTCTTCTATATCAGCTGGCTTCTTAACAAAAATTTGCATAATATAAGGCATATTCTTTAAAGCAGTTTCACCAATACCATATGTATCAACAGGTACTCTTCTATAGCCTAATACCTCTAAGCCTTCACTTTTGAATGTTTCATCAATTAATGAAATTTCTTTATTTCTAATTTCCTCATTTTTGCTTAAGAAAATTTGACCAACACCATAAGAACCTAATTTTGGCAAAGCAAAATCAAGCTTTTCACTTCTAAAAAACTTATCAGGAATTTGAAATAAAATACCAGCACCATCACCTGAATTATCCTCAGCACCAGTACCACCTCTATGCTCAAGATGAATTAAAATATTTAAAGCATCCTTTATTGTTTGATGAGTCTTAATACCCTTAATCTGGGCAATTGCACCAATACCACAAGCATCATGCTCATAGCCTGGATCATATAAACCTACCTTCTTTTCAACCATTTTTAAACCCTTCCTTCTTAAATAAAAAAAGGGGCATTCGTCCCATTGAATGACGAACACCCTTGTTCTTATGTGTGTATCATATAATAATTTAGGCTATTAGTCAATAGAAAATAACAAAAATTTATTTTTCTATTAATTTTATTAAATTAAATTTGATTTTTACGCTCATTTTGAAATTTTAATCAAAAAATTTGTTGACATCAATTTGTTGTTGTAATAGAATAGATGCATAGAGGCAAGGAAGCCAGAGGAAACTCACTTCCTGCCTTTTTTTGTTTTTAAGGAGGATTATTATGGAACAAGTTACAGATTATTTTGGATCATTAGTCTTCGATGATAAGACAATGAAATCTAAGCTTTCTAGTGATGTTTACAAATCACTAAAGAAAACCATCCAAGATGGTAAAGAATTAGACATTAGTGTTGCAAATAGCGTTGCTCAAGCAATGAAGGAATGGGCAATCGAAAAGGGAGCAACACATTTCACTCACTGGTTCCAACCAATGACTGGAATTACTGCAGAAAAGCATGATAGCTTCATTTCACCAGAATCTGATGGAAGAGTTATTATGGAATTTAAGGGTAAAGAGCTTGTTAAGGGTGAACCTGATGCATCATCATTCCCATCAGGTGGACTTCGTGCAACATGTGAAGCAAGAGGCTACACAGCATGGGATCCAACAAGCTATGCATTTATTAAAGACAAGTGCTTATGTATTCCTACTGCTTTCTGTTCTTATAGCGGTGAAGCTTTAGATAAGAAAACTCCACTTCTACGTTCAATGCAAGCAATTAATAAGCAAGCATTAAGAGTATTAAAATTATTCGGTCATACTGAGGTTACATCAGTTAAAACTACAGTTGGTCCTGAACAAGAATACTTCTTAATTGATAAAGAAGCTTATTTAAAGAGACCAGATTTAATCTATACAGGAAGAACACTATTTGGTGCAAAGCCTCCTAAGGGTCAAGAATTAGATGATCATTACTTTGGTGTTATTAAACCAAGAGTACAAGAATTCATGAATGATTTAAATAAGGAATTATGGAAATTAGGAATTCTTGCTAAAACAGAACACAATGAGGTAGCTCCTGCTCAACATGAGCTTGCTCCTATTTTCTCTACAACAAATATCGCAGCTGATAATAACCAATTAACAATGGAAATTATGCAAAAGGTTGCTAAAAAGCATAATATGGTTTGCTTATTACATGAAAAACCATTTAAAGGGGTAAATGGTTCAGGTAAGCATAACAACTGGAGTATTTCAACAAATACAGGTCTAAATCTATTAGAACCTGGTGATACACCAATTGAAAATGCTCAATTCTTATTATTCTTAGTTGCTGTTATTAAGGCAGTTGATGAATATCAAGACTTATTAAGAATTTCAGTTGCAAGTGCTTCTAACGACTTCCGTTTAGGTGCAAACGAGGCACCTCCAGCAATTATTTCAATGTTTGTTGGTGATGACCTAGCTTTAGTATTAGATTCAATTGAAACAGGTAAGCCTTTAGCTCATAAGGGTTCAAATTCATTAAAGATTGGTGTTGATGTATTACCTAAGCTTCCTAAGGATGCAACAGATAGAAATAGAACTTCTCCTTTTGCATTTACTGGTAATAAATTTGAATTTAGAGCAGTTGGTTCTTCTGAATCAATTTCTTGTGCAAATATCATGTTAAATACAGCAGTTGCTGAAGAATTAAAGAAATTTGCTGATATATTAGAAAAATCAAAGGATTTCGAAAATGATTTACATGACCTAATCAAAAAAACAATCATTGAACATAAACGAATTATATTTAATGGTAATGGTTATGATGAATCATGGGTTAAGGAAGCTTCTAAGCGTGGATTATTAAATTTAAAATCTACACCAGAGGCATTACCTCATTATTTAAATCAAAAGAATATTGATTTATTCACATCTCATGAAATTTATTCATTATCAGAAATTAAAGCAAGATATGAAATTGCTCAAGAGCACTATACAAAGGTTGTAAATATTGAAGCTGAAACAGCTTTAGATATGATTAATAAATATTATTTACCATCAATTACTAAATTTTCTAATTTCTTAATTGATTCATATAAGAATAAAAAAGAATTAGGCTTAGAGTCAGCTTATGAATATGATACATTAAAGACTATTTCTTCTGCTGAAGCTAATATTTATTCTTTAAAGGCTAAGCTTGAAAAGGCATTAGAAAAGGCATCAACTATTTCTAAGGTTGAAGATTTATCAATATATTTAAAGGATAACGTACTAACAGTTATGGCTGAGGTAAGAGATGTTATTGATAGTCTAGAATTAATTGTTTCAAAAGAATATTGGCCATTCATTTCATATGGCGACATTTTATATAGTGTAAAATAATATAAGAAAAACATAAAAGTTTAAACAAAATATAAGGGTTTAGGAGAGATTAAAAATGAATACAGGATGGGATTTCCAAATTTGGAAATTGATTGCTATTGCTTTGATATTTTTCATGCAAGCTGGTTTTGCCATGTGTGAGGCAGGTTTCACAAGAGCTAAAAACACAGGCAATATCACAATGAAGAATTTGATGGATTTCTGTTTAGGTACAGTTACATTTATTTTAATAGGTGGACCAATCCTATGTGCGGAAAACGCCATCGCAGGTGGATTATTTGGTGATGCAGCCCAAGTATATAAAGGAATGTTTTTAGATGCATCAACATATAATTGGACTGATTTTATCTTTAATTTAGTATTCTGTGCTACAACAGCAACAATCGTTTCTGGTGCTATGGCAGAAAGAACTAATTTTAAAGCATATTGTATATATTCAATGATTATTTCAGCTATTGTTTATCCAGTTGAAGCTTATTGGAACTGGGGTGTTGGAAACAATGGTTGGTTACAAAGATTAGCTGATAGCTGGGGTTTAATTGATGGCACAGCTCAAGGCTTCATTGATTTATCTGGTTCTTGTTCTATTCATATGGTTGGAGGTCTTACAGCCTTAATTGGTGCATATATGGTAGGGCCAAGAATTGGAAAATATACTAAAGATGAAAATGGTAAGATTACTAGGATTAATGCTATTCAAGGTCATAATGTTTTAATTGGTGCATTAGGTGTATTCATTCTATGGTTTGGTTGGTATGGATTTAACCCAGCCGCATGTACAACATGGGATGGATATGAAGGTATGGGTCAAGTATTTATGACTACTACTATTGCGGCATCAATAGCCACAGTTACAGTAATGATGATTACTTGGATTAAAAATGGTAAACCAGATGTTTCAATGACATTAAATGGTTCTTTAGCAGGACTTGTTGCAATTACTGCAGGATGCTCAAGAGTTGATTTAGTTGGTTCAATCTTCATTGGTATTATTGCAGGCTTCATTTTAGTATTTGGTGTTGAATTCTTTGATAAGGTTTGTCATATAGATGATCCAGTTGGTGCTTGTTCAGTTCATTTCTTAAATGGATTATGGGGAACAATTGCTTGTGGATTATTCTCAACAACTACAGGCTTATTCTATGGACATGGCTTTGCTCAATTAGGAATTCAATTTATAGGTGTTATTGCTGTATGTGCTTGGACTGCAGCATGGGCATTCTTAATTTTCGGTGTCATGAAATTAATTAAACATAAAGATGGTAAAACTCCATTCTTACGTGCTACTCCTGAAGAAGAAATTAGAGGTCTAGATATCTCAGAACATGGTTTAATTTCAGCATATCCTGATTTTGTTGCACAGGTTGAATCAATTGATTATACAGGTGCAATCGAGGTTACAGGTGATGTTCCTGTTGCTGAGGCAGTATCTGTTACACATTTAAGTGAAACAGATGTAAAGGTTCCTGATGCAAAATCTAAAGAAACTAAGTTTACAAAGATTGAAATCATTTGTAAGGAACGTATGCTTGATAAATTAAAGGATGGACTTCTATCGCTTGGTATTACAGGTATGACTGTAACACATGTGATGGGTTGTGGACAACAAAAGGGTAAGCCTGAATACTACCGTGGTGTTCAAGTTGAAGCAACACTTCTTCCAAAGATTCAAGTTGAAATGGTTGTAGCTAAGGTGCCAGTTCGTGACGTTATTGAAAAAGCAAAAAAGATTTTATATACAGGTCATATCGGTGATGGAAAAATCTTCGTATATGATGTATTAAATGTCATCAAGGTTCGTACCGGTGAAGAAGGATACGATGCCTTACAGGATGAAGAATAATTAAAGAATTATTATATGTGCCACTGAGATAGTGGCACATTAATCTCATATAAAGGAGCAGCAAATATGTGTTCAATACTAGGATATTTAAGTTTAAAAGATTTTGATAAGGTAAAAAAGGGCTTTGATGAGGTTACCTCTCGTGGTCCTGATATGGAAAGATATTTAGAATTTGCAAACGCTAGATTAGGTTTTAAAAGATTAGCAATAATGGGTATTGAAGAAAATGGTATGCAACCATTTAGCTATAAGAATTATCATTTAGTTTGTAATGGAGAAATATATGGTTTTAGAAAAAGAAAGAAGGAATTAGAGGAAAAAGGCTATGAATTCAAATCTGGTTCAGATTGTGAAATACTGCTTCCACTTTATGAATTATACGGACCAGATATGTTTAAAACATTAGATGCTGAATTTGCATTAATTATTTATGATGAACTAAATGAGGACTTCATTGCGGCAAGAGATCCAATTGGTATTAGACCTCTTTATTATGGCTATGATAATGATCATAAGATAATTTTTGCATCCGAACCAAAATGTCTAATAGGTATCGCTAATAAGATACTCCCTTTCCCACCCGGACATTATTATAAGGATGGCAAATTTATTTCTTATAACGATATTACTGAATTTGATAAAGAAGTTAATGATGATTTAGAAAATGTTTGTAAAAATATCCATGACCTATTAATCGAAGGTGTAAATAAAAGATTAGATGCTGATGTACCTGTTGGTTTCTTACTTTCAGGTGGATTAGATTCTTCTTTAGTTTGCGCTATCGCAGCGAATAAGCTTAAATATCCTATTGAAACATATTCTATCGGTATGAATACCGATGCTATCGATTTAAAGTACGCTAAACAGGTTAGTGATTTCATTCATTCTAACCATCATGAAATAATAATTACTAAAGATGATGTTATTAATGCATTAGATGAAGTAATTAAAATATTAGGCACATTTGATATTACAACAATTAGAGCCTCAATAGGAATGTATTTATTATGTAAGGCAATCCATAAGGAATCTAATATTAAAGTACTTTTAACAGGCGAAATTTCAGATGAATTATTTGGATATAAATATACTGATTTTGCACCTAATGCTAAAGAATTCCAAAAAGAATCAATTAAAAGAATTAAAGAGCTACATATGTATGATGTTTTAAGAGCTGATAGATGTATTTCTTCTAACTCTTTAGAAGCCAGAGTACCATTTGGAGATTTAGCATTTGTTAATTATGTAATGAGTATAAACCCAGAAATGAAATTAAATCATTACAATATGGGTAAGTACCTATTGAGACATGCTTTTATTTATGATAATATTTTACCGTATGATATATTAATGAGAGAAAAGGCAGCATTTTCTGATGCCGTTGGACATTCAATGGTAGATTATCTAAAGGAATATGCAAATTCTTATTATACTGATGAAGAATATAGCCAATTAATCTTAAAATATGATCATGCAAGACCATTTACAAAGGAATCCTTACTTTATAGAGAAATATTTGAAAAATACTATGAAGGCCAAGGTCAAATGATAGTAGATTTCTGGATGCCTAATAAAAATTGGGAAAACTGTGATGTTAAAGATCCTTCTGCACGTGTCTTAAAAAATTATGGTAACAGTGGTAAATAATTATGTTTAATTCAATTCATGAAGAATGTGGTGTCTTTGGTATATTTGAACCAAAGAAAACAAATGTTGCAAAAACTACATATTTTGGACTTTATGCCCTTCAACACAGAGGACAAGAGGCTTGTGGTATTGTAACATGCGATGACGGAGTATTCCGTTTACAAAAGGGTGTAGGCTTAGTAAGTGATGTATTTACAAAGGAAAACCTACAAGCAATCGATGGAGCTAATATGGCTATAGGCCATGTTAGATATTCTACTACTGGAGGAAATAACATTAATAATGTTCAACCTCTTGTTGTAAAGCATATCAAAGGAAACCTTGCCTTAGCTCACAACGGTAATTTAACTAATGCTGATGAAATAAGAAGAAAGTTTGAGCTTAATGGTGCAATTTTCCACGCAACATCAGATACAGAAGATATTGCCTATCAAATTGTTGCAGAAAGATTAGAGACTCATTCTATTGAAGAAGCTATTAAGCGTTCAATGGATAAAATTGAAGGTGCATATTCTTGTATAGCTATGCCACCTACAAAGCTAATTGCCTTCCGTGATAAGCAAGGCTTTAGACCATTATGCTTAGGTAAAACTAAAAATGGTGGCTATATAGTAGCATCAGAATCTTGCGCAATTGATTCAGTTGATGGTGAATTCATAAGAGATATTAAGCCAGGTGAAATATTAACAATTTCAGCTGAAGGCTTAAAATCAGAATTTGTAAAATCTGAAAAAACATCATTATGTGTTTTTGAATTCATTTACTTTTCAAGACCAGATTCAATTATTGAAGGTGCATCAGTTCATAAAGCACGTTTAAATGCTGGTAAAATTTTAGCACAAGAATCTCCAGTTGATGCCGATATAGTAATCGGTGTACCTGATTCAGGAATTGATGCTGCAATGGGCTATTCTATGGAATCTAAAATACCATATGGTATGGGTTTTGTTAAAAATAAATATATGGGAAGAAGCTTTATTAAGCCAACTCAGGAAGAAAGACAAAACACAGTTAAAATCAAATTAAATGTTGTAAAAGAAACAGTTAAGGATAAAAGAGTTATTCTAATTGATGATTCAATTGTAAGAGGTACTACTTCTGCCCATATCATTAAGTTATTAAAGGATAGTGGCGCAAAGGAAGTTCACCTACGTATTTCTTCTCCAGCATTTAAGCATCCTTGCTACTTTGGTACTGATATTGATTCAGAAGAAAATCTAATCGCATGTAAATACGATAATGTCGAAGATATCGCAAAATTCATTGGAGCCGATTCTTTAGCTTATTTATCAATTGAAGGTGCACATAAGCTTGCAGATACTAAATGTAATTTCTGTGATGCATGCTTCTCAGGTAAATATCCAGTAGAAATAAAAAACACTAATTATAAAAATAAATTTGAAGAAAAAATAAATAAATAATTACTGAAGGAAGTTATTAATTTAACTTCCTTTTTATATTTTGTTTAATTTTTTTCACTTTTTAGCCTACATAATGTAGAGGATGTATTATATAAAATTAAATTTTTTCGTGTTATAATTAACAAAAGGGGTGGTTTTATGAACAGAATTGCCGAAAGATGTCAAAAAGATAGTTCTGCAAAATTTTACTATTCTTCTAAAAAACTATTCAGAGAAACCAAGCTAATAAAATTAACCTTATATTTATTATCTACAGTTCCAATCATTTTCTCAATTATTCCAAAGGTTAATGAAATTCCTAATTTAACATTCATTGTTACAATGAGTGTATTCTTACTTAATATTATTGCCGAGCTAGGATCATCATTACTTTCTTCTCATAAAGAAAAAGGTATCCTTCTTCATCAATTATATGAGGCAGAAATTACAGGAACCTCATTTTCTAAAATAGAATATGATAGAGAATTAACTAATGAATTAAATGAATTAGCTATAAGAAAAGCATTGTCTAAGATGCATAGATTAAAAAATAAATCTTATCATACAGTTGATGTACCAGATAAGATTTCAGATGAATATGTTTATCTATATCTATGTAGAACTAATTCTTCTGCCATTTTATATTTAATGAGTAGAATGTTTTATATTTATGTAGCATTCTTAATCTTCTTAGTTACAGCATTCATTAGCTTTTCTTTTGTAAGATATGATGATACTAAAGAATTCCTACAATTAATTATTCAATTCTATCCATTAACCCTTCCTATTATTAGAAACATCAATAGCTGTAGAAAATCAATGAAGTATTGTGCAAAAATAGATGCTGATATTGATAACTTCTTCGCTGATGGTGATGATTCTATTGAGCGTTTAGCAAGATTTCAATATTATGTTCAAAACATTGAATTTGAAATGTTAATGCTAAACCCAGCTAAATATGCAATATTTAATGTAATGTTTAAGCGTGGAACACACGTATTAACAGAAGGTGTAACACAAAGATTTATTAAAGCTATAGAAGAATTAAAGAAAAAAGCCTTAATGGCTAAAGGTGTTACAGTTAAAACAACTAGAAAAGATATTTTAACTCAAAGAGAAATAGATTTAGAAGCCTTAGAAAGAAAAGAAAGACTTCTAAGAGAACGTGAAAAAAAGAAAGTTGGAGAGGATGAAGCTTTAAAAAAAGAAAAAGAAAAAGCAATCCAAAAACTTGCACAAGCAAAAAAAGAATCAACAAAAACAAAGGCTAAGAAAAAATAATTTCTTAGCCTTTTTTATTTTATTCTTCATTTATAACAGAAATCTTCATTGTTACTTCTTCTAATACATCTAACAATACCTTTACTGTATCTAGACAAGTAAATACAGCAACATTATTATCTATGGCAGCTCTTCTTATAATCTTACCATCATTTGAAACAGAGCCTTCTCCTTCACTTGATGTGTTTAATACATAAGTTACATAGCCTGCCTTAATTGAATCTAGAATTTCTTCAGATCCTTCAGATATTTTCTTTCTAATCCTTGTTTTAATGCCATGTGATTTTAAGAATTTAGCTGTACCTGATGTTGCTTCAATATTAAATCCTAAATCATAGAATCTTTTAATTAAAGGTAAAGCTGCTTCCTTATCAGTATTAGCAATAGTAGCAAGTATTGTACCATAATTTGCAACTCTTGTTCCTGATGCCTTTAATGACTTATAAAGTGCTCTATTTAATGAAACATCATAACCAATTGCTTCACCTGTTGATTTCATTTCAGGAGAAAGTACAACATCTAATCCTGTAATCTTTGTAAATGAGAAGGTAGGTGTTTTTACATACCATCTCTTTCTTCTTGGAGCTAAACCAACATATCCTAAATCCTTTAATTTTGCACCAAGCATTACCTTTGTTGCGATATTGGCAACAGGAATATTAGTTGATTTAGCTAAGAATGGTACAGTACGGCTTGATCTTGGGTTAACCTCGATAATTGATACATTATCTTGTTTATCAACAATGAATTGAATATTAAATAGACCAATCATATTTAGCTTTAAACCAATCTTAATTGTATAATCAACAATTGTTTGTTTAGCATGCTCTGATAAAGAATATGGTGGATATACACTCATTGAATCTCCTGAGTGAACACCAGTTCTTTCAATATGCTCCATAATACCAGGTATAAAGACATTTTCTCCATCTGAGATGGCATCTACTTCACACTCTTGTCCAAGCACGTATTTATCAACTAAAATAGGGTGCTCATTATCAAATGCTAAAGCTTCTTTAACTTTTGATTTTAATATTTTTTCATCATATACAATATGCATCATTCTTCCACCTAAAACAAATGATGGACGAACTAAAACTGGATAACCAATTTCTCTTGCAGCCTTTAATGCTTCATCTAGGCTAAATACACCATAGCCTTTAGGCATTGGAATATTTATTTCTTCCATAGCCTTTTCAAATAGTTCTCTATCTTCAGCTAAATCAATTGAATGAGATGATGAACCAAAGATTTTTACTCCAACCTTATCAAGCTTTGATGCAAGGTTAATAGCTGTTTGTCCACCTAAGGCAACAACTACTCCCTCTGGCTTTTCTAAATCAATGATATTCATAACATCTTCAAATGTTAATGGCTCAAAATATAATTTATCTGATACTGTATAATCTGTTGATACTGTTTCAGGATTACAGTTAATAATGATTGCTTCATATCCAGCTTGTTCAATACCCCAAATAGCATGTACTGTTGTGTAGTCAAATTCTACACCTTGACCAATTCTAATTGGACCTGAACCTAAAACAACAATTTTCTTTCTATCTGATCTAATTGATTCATTTTCAGTTTCATATGTTGAATAAAAATAAGGAACATATGCTTTAAATTCTGATGCACATGTATCAATCATTTTATATACTGGATAGATATTATATTTTTTTCTATATTCATACATTTCATATCTATTTAAATTCCAAATACGACCTAAGTATGAATCTGAAAAACCCCATTTTTTAGCATATCTTAATGTGTCTTCTGAAATAGGTAAAGACTTTAATTCACGCTCCATTTCAACGATATGCATAATCTTATCTAAGAAGAATTTATCTATCTTAGTTATTTTATAAATCTTATCAGTACTTACTCCTCTTCTAAAGGCTTCAGCAACTGCATAAATTCTTTCATCTGTATTATCATCGATGAATTTTAATAATTCATCATCTTTCATTTCCTTACACTTGGCTAGTTCTATATGATCAACCTTATTTTCTAATGATCTTATAGCTTTTAATAATGATTCTTCAAAGGTTCTACCAATTGACATTACCTCACCTGTTGCCTTCATTTGAGTTGAAAGCTTACGGTTTGCATCTTGGAATTTATCAAATGGGAATCTTGGAAATTTACATACTACATAATCTAGAGTTGGTTCAAAAGAGGCGATAGTTGATGAAATTTCAATTTCATCTAATGTTAAGCCTGCCGCAATCTTAGCTGAAACTCTCGCAATAGGGAATCCTGATGCTTTAGATGCTAAGGCTGATGAACGAGATACTCTAGGGTTTACCTCAATTACATAATAATTAAATGAATATGGGTCTAATGCATATTGAACATTACAGCCACCTTCAATACCTAATGCTCTAATAATTCTTAATGCTGAATTTCTAAGCATTTGATATTCCTTATTAGTTAATGTTTGAACAGGGGCAACAACAATAGAATCACCTGTATGTACACCAACAGGGTCTAGGTTTTCCATTGAACAAACAACTATAGCTGTATTATTCTTATCTCTCATTACCTCAAGTTCAATTTCTTTAAAGCCTTTAATTGATCTTTCAACTAAAACTTGAGTAACAGGAGATAGCTTTAATGCATTTTTAACAAGTGGACGAAGTTCTTCTTCATTATCTGCAAATCCACCGCCAGTACCACCTAAGGTAAATGCTGGTCTAATAATAATTGGATATCCAATCTTTTCTGCAGCTTTTACTGCTTCATCAATTGTTGTTGCGATAGTAGATTCACAAATAGGCTCATTAATAGATAGGCAAAGCTCTCTAAATAATTCTCTATCCTCAGCTCTTTCAATCGCATCAGCATTTGTACCTAAAAGCTCAACATTACATTCTTCTAATATGCCTTTTCTAGCAAGCTTCATACCAAGGTTTAAGCCTGTTTGTCCACCTATTGAACAAAGTAGTCCATCAGGGCGCTCATATCTAATAATTTTAGCAACATGCTCTAAATCAAGTGGTTCCATATAAACCTTATCAGCAATG
>JAEEGL014973225.1_pt1 | contig 12699 bp, 14 predicted proteins | sample 9134231 | NCBI WGS metagenome assembly JAEEGL01 (sample SAMN16246548, study PRJNA631951) | gut metagenome | biome: gut microbiome; feature: rumen; material: fiber-attached | host: Bos | place: Iran: Karaj | collected 2018-10 | reverse complement strand
TAAGAGTGTCGCATACAGAGCACTTTTCAGAGCAAAGGATAACGGTAAGAATTGTTACAGATTATATGATGCTGCGCTTATAAAGCTTCTGTATCATGATTATATGTACGATAAGACATCGTACGATAAGTTTAAGGACAAGGATCTGTATACAATTGTCAATAATAAGGGCCTTTTGGAAGCATGTTCCAATATGCTTAAGGATGATAAGGACGCGATGAGTGCCATGAATTCCATCCTTGAGTTGGGCTGCCTTTATCTTGGTTTTTCAAGAGTATATTATTATGCTCCTTCGGGTGTAAGAGCCGATGTCAGAAAGAAGTTAACGTATGCCAATCCCGGCTTTGAATATACTGCCGAGAGTGATATAATGAGAGCCTTAAGGGAAGACATGCAGATCAGAATATCCGAGAGTTATAATACAATAGCTCTTATTGATGCGGATGATGAAAGTGTTGAGGAAGAGGTAAGGCTTACACTGCATGATAAGGACATTACGCAGATCCTGTATTTCCCTCTTAACAGTGGAGAGATATTCAGGGGAGCGTTTATATTTGAGAATCTTGGCGGTGATAAGGTAAAGATGTCTTTTGATGAGCTTGCGTTGCTTGAAGAGCAGATGCGCTCGGTTCAGTCATATTTCTTCAGTTCCCATGCCAAGAAGTTTGCCAAAGAGAATCTTGCCAAACTTGAACTTTTTGAGAATATTCCTGCTTCTGTATATATTATAGATGCGGAGACTCATGTTATTGAATTTGCCAATTTAAGAGCTAAAGAACATGTGGACGGCGGGCATATAGGCGAACTGTGTTATCATGCCTTTGCCAATAAGAACGTTCCGTGTAAGAACTGCCCGTTGACCAATATGGATCCTGATGATGATCATGCTAACGGAATGTTTGAGTATTATAATTATGCAACCCGTGAGTGGACCAAGAATCTTTATTCCTGGATGGGAATATATGATAACAGGAACAAGGTGATCATGATATCGGTTGATGTCAGTGATTACGTAAGCGATATGGATAAAGTGGCCAAGCTTATGCTTGGAGATGACTTTAAGGATCTGTGATGATTATTTTGGTGACTATGTGATATAAGGTTATGGAGTTATTCCTTATTCACCGGTTATATAAACAATTTCTGAAAGGAGTTTTTACATGATCTATTCAAAAGAAGTAGAAGAAATGTGCCCCGTAGCACAGGGTGTTAATCACGGTTGTGCTCCTATCCCCGAGGAAGCTAAGTGGGTAAAGGCCAAGGAGGTTAAGGATATCAGCGGATATACACACGGTATCGGCTGGTGCGCACCTCAGCAGGGAGCTTGTAAGCTTTCTCTTAATGTTAAAGACGGTATCATTCAGGAAGCACTTGTAGAGACGATCGGCTGCTCAGGCATGACTCATTCGGCTGCAATGGCTGCTGAGATCCTTCCCGGCAGAACCGTATTGGAGGCTCTCAATACTGACCTTGTTTGTGATGCTATCAATACAGCTATGCGTGAGCTTTTCCTCCAGATCGTATACGGACGTTCACAGTCTGCATTCTCAGAGGATGGTCTTCCCATCGGTGCTGGTCTTGAGGATCTTGGTAAGGGTACTCGTTCAATGGTTGGTACAACTTACGGAACACTTGCAAAGGGTCCCAGATACCTTGAGCTTACAGATGGTTATATCACAGGTATCGCTCTTGACGAAGATAATGAGATCATCGGTTATAAGTATGTCAACTTCGGTAAGATGATGGAATTCATCAAGAAGGGTGATGATGCTAATACTGCTCTTGAAAAAGCTTCAGGTCAGTATGGTCGTGTACAGGATGCAGCTAGGATCATTGATCCCAGAACTGACAAGGAAGTTAAATAAGGAGGATTAAGAGATGGCTTTATTTGAATCATATGAAAGAAGAGAAGCTCAGATACTTGCCAAGCTTAAAGAGTATGGCATTTCATCTATAGAAGAGTGTAAAGAGATTTGCGATGCTGCCGGTATCGATGTATATCATCTTATAGAAGGCATTCAGCCTATCTGTTTTGAAAATGCTAAGTGGGCTTATACAGTAGGTGCTGCTATAGCTATCAAGAAGAATTGCAGACGTGCTGCAGACGCCGCTGCTGCTATCGGTGAAGGTCTTCAGGCTTTCTGTATTCCCGGATCAGTTGCAGATACACGTAAGGTTGGTCTTGGTCATGGTAACCTGGGCAAGATGCTCCTTGAAGAAGAGACAGAGTGTTTTGCATTCCTTGCAGGTCATGAGTCATTTGCTGCAGCAGAGGGTGCTATCGGTATAGCTGAGAAGGCCAATAAGGTTCGTCAGAAGCCCTTGAGAGTTATTCTTAACGGTCTCGGAAAAGACGCTGCACAGATCATCTCACGTGTCAATGGATTTACATTCGTTGAGACAGAGTATGATCCTTATACCAATACTGTTAAGGAAGTATCACGCAAGTGCTACTCTAAGGATGCCAATTCGCCTCGTGCAAAGGTTAACTGCTATGGCGCCAACGATGTATGCGAAGGTGTTGCCATCATGTGGAAAGAGAATGTTGATGTCTCTATCACAGGTAACTCTACCAATCCTACAAGATTCCAGCATCCCGTTGCAGGAACTTACAAGAAGGAGAGAGTTGAAGCAGGCAAGAAGTATTTCTCAGTTGCTTCAGGCGGCGGTACAGGACGTACACTTCATCCCGATAACATGGCTGCAGGTCCTGCATCATACGGTATGACAGATACAATGGGCCGTATGCATTCAGACGCTCAGTTCGCCGGTTCTTCATCAGTTCCCGCTCATGTTGAGATGATGGGACTTATCGGCGCAGGTAATAACCCGATGGTTGGTATGACTGTTTCAACAGCCGTTTCTATCGAGGAAGCTGCAAAGGCTGGCAAGTTCTAATATTTTCATAATGCGATTTTTGGAGCCGGATATGTATATCCGGCTCTATTTATTTATTGCAGCGCATAGTCGAAATATACCATCCGTAAACGCTCAGACTGCACTAAGCTCACGCATTATCCTCATATACGCGCCGATTATCTCGCAAACTCGCTTCGCTCAAACAGTTGCTCGAAATCGGCTAATCGGATAATGTGTTTGCTAAGTGCTGCTGGCTAATTGTTTACGGATGGTATATTTCGGCTATGCGCAGAAGTAAAAAAGGATATAGATGATATATACAGTTGGGATTGAGAAAAAGGTGAAAATGTGATAGATTTTATAATGATGATCAAATAGGAGTTTTGACATAATGAAATCATTACGTAGATTGATATTTGCAATTGTTTCGATATGCTTGACTTTGAGTCTTACAGGTTGCGGGAAGAATAAAGATACCAAAGAACTGGATGCTTATTATGATTCCATGAGCAGATTTGCAAGCGGGATGACGAAGATCAAGAATGATCTGGAATCTGTCGATACGAGTGTGCCGGGCGCATACAAAGAGGTATTGAGTTATCTTGATAAGATGCAGGAACAGATAGAGACTCTGGCGGAGATGGAAGTTCCGGATGAATTCTCAAGTAATGAGGAACTTGCTGATGAAGCCAATGAGTATATGCATCAGGCGGTCAGTCTTTTTCATCAGTATTACGAGGATCCTGACTGTGAGAGGGCTGTATTTGAGGCGGCCAGTGAAAATTATTCTCGTGCGATGAAGCGAGTCAATTATATTTCTTATATCCTTCGCGGAGAATTGCCGGAAGGTGAAGATTATGAAGTTATTAAGAATGATACCGATTTTAAGCCTGTCACGGATGAATCTTCGGAAAATGGAAATGATATGGGAGTTGATGATACATTTGGCGAAGATATAGTAGATGACTCCGTAATAAGCGATGAAGTGTTGGAATAGGCTTTGTGACATAAGGGTATATGACGCAGGGTAAGGATAAAGATAAGAACAGAACAGCCATAGCGCTTGAATATAATCCCAATGAATCGGAGGCACCCAGAGTCGTCGCATCCGGTAAGGGAATCGTTGCGGATAAGATCATTGAAGAAGCCAAGAAGGCTGATGTGCCTGTACATAAAGATTCCAAATTGGCCGGGACACTTTCCAAGCTGGAGATCGGAGAGATGATACCTCCGGAGCTTTATGAGGCTGTGGCCGAAATATTGGTCTTTGTGGATGCAATGGAGAAGATCCAGGCCAAAGGCGGTATGTAGAGACTAAAGAAAGAAGGATAGTATATATGGATATGTCAGAGGACAGAAAACTGTATGATACCAAGAGTGTAGAGCAAAATGAGGAATTGCAGACCGGAATACTTAATGAGTTGCATGAACTGCAGAAGAAGACTCTTATGTATCAGAGGATATCTGCCGGGCTTATGTTGGTATTCGTGATAGCGGTCCTGTGTGTCATCCCTTCGCTTTTAAGTACACTTAAGGCTACGAGGGAGACCCTTGCGGGCGTTGATGCAGCGGTTGCTCAGGCCAATGAAGTCATAGCTGAGGCTAACGGAGTGCTTAATGAGGCCAATAATGCAGTGGCTGAAGTCGAAGAGGCCATGAACGATCTTTCGACTTTTGTTAACACTGCCGGAGAGGACTTGAGTTCCGTCACTGACGGAATTTCCAAGGTGGATTTCGATACACTCAATCAGGCGATACAGAATCTTGATGCTACGGTTGAACCGCTGGCCAACTTTTTTAAGAAGTTCGGAAGATGATAAGAAACAGGGGATAATAGTATGAATGGTGCGGATATAATGGTTAAATGCCTTGAGGCGGAAGGAGTTAAGGATATCTTCGGATATCCCGGAGTTGCGATCGCTCCTTTTTATAACAGTGTACTTGATTCTTCGGTAAGAAGTATACTGGTACGTACGGAACAGAGCGCGGCACATGCCGCAAGCGGATATACCAGAGCCAATAACAATGAAAAACCGGGTGTATGTGCGGTTACATCAGGCCCGGGTGCCACGAACCTTATAACGGGTATTGCAACGGCTTTTGCAGACAGTATACCGCTTGTATGTATCACGGGACAGGTAAAGAGAGAACTTATCGGCACGGATGCATTCCAGGAGGCTGATATAACCGGAGCATGTGAAAGCTTTGTTAAATATTCGTATCTTATCAGAGATCCTGAGGATATCCCGAGAGTGTTCAAGGAGGCCTTTCACGTTGCAAGTACCGGTCGTAAGGGCCCTGTACTTATAGATGTTCCCATAGATGTTCAACAGGCGTCAGTTAAGAATTTCAAATATCCTGAATCTGTCGAGATGAGGACATATAAGCCGACGGTAAAAGGTAATGCGGTTCAGATAAAAAAAGTCATACATGAACTTGAGAAGGCAAAACGACCGGTACTTTGTGCAGGCGGAGGTGTTCTCTTAAGTAAAGCCAAGTATGAGGTGCTTAGCTTTGTCGAGAAGCATCATATTCCCGTTGTAACAACCATGATGGGAATAAGCGTTGTGCCTACCGAACATGAACTTTGTTACGGAATGGTAGGCAATAACGGCAAACCATATGCCAACCGTGCCATGAATGAAGCGGATCTTCTCATTATGGTAGGAGCATCCGTTGCTGACAGATCTGTCACACAGCCTGATCTTGTGACAAAAGGAAAGGTTGTCATACATATAGATGTCGATCCTGCAGAGATCGGTAAGAATGCAAGCTCCAATATCCCTTTGGTCGGAGATGCCAGAGCAATATTTGAAGAGCTTTGTGATAAAGATTATGAAGCTGATTACAGTGAGTGGCTTAATACTCTTAATGAATATAAAAAGACCATGGCTGTTAAGAGATCGCCTGATCCTAAATATGTCGATCCTGCGAGCTTTATCAATATGTTAAGCCACAGCATGGATAAGGATGCCATCTATATCGCGGATGTCGGTCAGAATCAGATATGGAGCTGTGATAATGTCTGCGTTAAGGAAGGTAAGTTCATGACTACAGGCGGTATGGGAACGATGGGTTATTCTATCCCTGCTGCAATAGGGGCCAAGCTTCGTCGCCCTGAGCGTCAGGTGGTTGCCGTATGCGGCGACGGTGCATTCCAAATGAGCATGTGCGAATTTGCAACAGCCAGACAGCATGATATCCCGGTAAAGGTTGTTGTGCTTACCAACAACTATCTTGGAATGGTACGTGAATATCAGCATTATACATATCATGACAGATATTCGGTAGTCGATTTGTCCGGTAATCCGGATCTTTCGCTCATCGCCAAGGCTTATGGCATGTCATATATTAAAGTGACAGATATGTCAGATGCACAGTCATCGATCGATGAGTTCCTTTCGTCGAAGGAATCGTGCATACTCGAAGCAGTCATCGATCCGATGGATCTTGTAAAGATATAAATATATAAGAGGGTTTATATGAAGAGAATTTATTCGGTGTTGGTTGAGAACAGATCCGGCGTGTTGATGAAGGTGGCAGGTTTGTTCTCCAGAAGGAATTTTAACATTGATTCGCTGGCGGTAGGTGAGACTGATGATCCCGGAGTGTCAAGGATGACTATTGTAAGTTCCGGTGACGACAGGACTATTGAGCAGATCGAGAAACAACTAAATAAGAAGCTTGATGTCATAAAGGTCAAGACATATGAAGAAGGTGTGGGCATCAACAGAGAGATGATGCTTGTGAAGGTTAAGTACAATAAGAATAACCGCAGGGACATCATGGAAAACTGTGAGATCATGGGAGCATCGATCGTTGATATGTCCAATAATCTTATGATCATCCAGATATGTGATACGCCTGAGAGAACGGCGATGTTCCTTAAGATGCTTAAGGGTATAAGTATACTTGAAGTAGCTCGCACAGGAACGCTTTCGCTTACAAAGTGTGCTGAGTCTGAATAAACGGATAGATGGCGTAAGGAGGAGATATGGTTAGAGTAATAATGCATGGCTGTAACGGCCGAATGGGTCAGATGATCACTAAGATCGCTGAAGATGAGAAGAGCATACAGATAGTTGCGGGTGTTGATAAGTTTGGCGGCAAGAAGAACGATTATCCTGTTTTTGAGGATATTAAGGACTGCGATATACAGGCTGATGTTGTCATAGATTTCACCAATTCAGAAGCAGTTGATGGCCTTCTTACGTATTGTAAGGAGAAGAAGCTTCCGATAGTGTTATGTACAACAGGCATGTCTGAAAAGCAGCTTAAGGATATAGACGAAGCATCAAAGGTGATCCCGATCTTAAGATCAGGTAATATGTCACTTGGGATCAATACTCTTATAAAGGTACTTAAGGAGATAAGCCCGGCGCTTGCAAAAGCGGGCTTTGATATTGAGATTGTAGAGAAGCATCACAGACATAAGCTTGATTCGCCGAGCGGTACGGCAATCCTTCTTGCAGACAGCATTAATGACAGTCTTCCGGATAAGTACGATTATGTATATGACAGGACTGAGAGAAGAGAAGAGCGTCCGGTAAATGAGATAGGAATATCTGCGGTACGAGGCGGTTCTATAGTAGGTGATCATGATGTGATCTTTGCAGGTCTTGATGAAGTTATCACACTTTCGCACAGAGCTTATTCAAGAAGCGTATTTGCAAAGGGCGCCATCACGGCAGCACTGTTCCTTGCGGATAAGAAGTCAGGAATGTATTCAATGGCTGATTGCCTTTAAAGATTTATAATTGGGGGAATTTATATGTCTAAACTCGGATTCAGGATATGCGGATCTTTACTTACAGTGATCGGGCTGTTTATGATATTCAGATCGGCTACCGTAACTGATTTCGGATTCTACCGTTTCGGAAGAGTAAGCACAGGCGGTATTCTTGTTGTACTTTTTGCAATAGCGCTTGTGGCTGCATTTTTAAAGCCCAATGCACTGACCAAGGCCTTGGTGCTTGTTGTGCTCATTCTTATGGTGGTATCCATATTGCTTGTTATGAATATATCTTTCTATGGTATTACGCTTGCGGACGTACTTCTGATGATCATTCCCATAGCTCTTGGCATTGGTTTTCTGCTTAAGGCACAGCTTATGAAAGAATGAGAAGCAGTTGTTCATATTGTGTTTGACAGTTGTAAAAGATATTGATAAAATAGGAGATTGTCATGGATGGTAAGATGAAGAAAAAAGTATTTCAGTTGCTTGTAGAGAATACATCGGGTGTATTAAGCAGGATCTCGGGCCTTTTTGCAAGAAGAGGTTATAACATCGAGAGCATTACCGCAGGTACTACCGCGGATCCGAGAGTAACACGTATCACTGTTGTTGCTACCGGTGATGATGAGATCCTTGACCAGATCGAGAAGCAGCTTGGTAAGCTCGTTGACGTATGCGATATCAGGGAACTTAAGCCGGAGAACAGTGTCTACAGGGAGCTTGCGCTTATTAAGATCAAGGTTAAGCCCAAGGACAGATCGGATGTCAGCTCGCTTGCAGATGTGTTTGGCGCCGACATCATAGACGTATCCAAGGAAGGCATGATAGTTGAGATGACGGGCAAGCAGAGCAAGATAGACGCATTCCTGGAGCTTCTGGACGGATATGAGATACTTGAGCTTGCAAGAACGGGTATTGCAGGACTCAGAAGAGGAACTGACGATATAGTATATCCGAAGTTCAATTATTAAGGGTACATTACCGTTATCAGGTATAGTATATTATATGTTTTTGTAGGAAGGAGTCATGGAAATGGCAAACAAGATTTATTATCAACAGGATTGTAACTTACAGGCACTTGACGGCAAGACAATAGCTGTCATCGGATACGGCAGCCAGGGACATGCACATGCTCTTAATGCCAAGGAGTCAGGATGTCATGTTATCATCGGTCTGTATGAGGGCTCTAAGAGCTGGGCTAAGGCTGAAGCACAGGGCTTCGAAGTATATACTGCAGCAGAGGCTGCCAAGAAGGCAGATATCATCATGATCCTTATCAATGATGAGCTTCAGGCTGACATGTACAAGAAGGACATTGAGCCCAATCTTGAAGCAGGCAATATGCTTATGTTTGCACATGGCTTTAACATTCATTTCGGATGTATTGTACCTCCCAAGGATGTCGATGTTACGATGATCGCTCCCAAGGGACCGGGACATACTGTTCGCAGCGAGTATCAGGCAGGTAAGGGCGTTCCGTGTCTTGTAGCAGTTCATCAGGATGCTACAGGCAAGGCTTTGGAGAAGGCACTTGCATATGCGCTTGCTATAGGCGGCGCAAGAGCAGGCGTGCTTGAGACAACGTTCCGTACAGAGACTGAGACAGACCTCTTCGGCGAGCAGGCAGTTCTTTGCGGCGGAGTATGTGCTCTTATGCAGGCAGGTTTTGAGACACTTGTTGAAGCTGGATACGATCCCAGAAATGCATACTTTGAGTGCATCCATGAGATGAAGCTTATCGTAGACCTTATCTATCAGTCAGGTTTCGCAGGCATGAGATATTCAATCTCAAATACCGCTGAGTACGGTGATTATATAACAGGTCCCAAGATCATTACAGAGGACACCAAGAAGGCAATGAAGAAGATCCTTGCAGACATCCAGAGCGGTGCATTTGCAAAAGATTTCCTTCTTGATATGTCTCCTGCAGGTAAACAGGTACACTTCAAGGCTATGAGAAAGCTCGCAGCCGAGCATCCCGCTGAGAAGGTGGGCGAAGAAGTTCGTAAGCTCTACAGCTGGAACAATGAAGAGGATAAGCTTATCAACAACTAAGATTTATGTACGCATATTTTATTGGAAAAGTTGCCTTCATTAACAGTGACAGTATAGTGCTGGAGACAAATAATATCGGCTATAATATTATCATGTCCGGAAGGGATTTAAATGAGCTCATACCGGGAGATGAGATTAAGGTGTACACTTATACAAGTGTTCGCGAGGATGCCATATGTCTGTATGGATTTTTAGACCGCGAGTCTCTGGATTTTTACAGGCTGCTGCTTACTGTTAATGGTGTTGGCCCCAAAGGAGCCATGGGTATTTTGTCCGGTGCAAGTCTTGATGATATTGAAGTTGCGATCATAGCACAGGATACCAAAGCTCTAAGCAAGATGCCGGGGATAGGCGCCAAGACTGCTGCACGTATTATTTTGGATCTTAAAGACAAGGTAAGTGCCGCTGATATACTTGGAGGGCTTAACAGTAAAGAAAGTGAGACAAAAGTCCAAAAAGGTTCTTCAAAAGTTGCTTCCGGCATAAAAGCTGAGGCGACGGAAGTTCTTACGGCTTTGGGATACAGTGCATCCGAAGCGATGCGTGTGATCGAAAAACTGTCATTTGATGATTCGATAAGTGCTGAAGAACTTGTAACGATGGCTTTGAGAGAGCTGTAGAAGATGTGTTAAAATGGTGCATGTTTGATTGACAGTGTTTACATGGCTTGGTAGAATAGGGATTGTGCAGGATTGCGCAATCCCTTGTTTTTTGGGATGATCAATGAAAATTGTAATGGGCGTTTTTCATTACAGGAAACGGAGAATGAGATTACTATGGGAATGACGATGACACAGAAGATCCTGGCGTCACATGCTGGACTTAATAAGGTTGAAGCCGGACAGCTTATCGAAGCTTCACTTGATTTGGTACTCGGCAATGATATCACTTCGCCGGTTGCCATCCATGAGATGGACAAGATGAAAGTGAACGGAGTTTTTGATAAGGATAAGATCGCACTTGTGCCTGATCATTTTGTGCCCAATAAGGATATTAAGAGTGCAGAACATTGCAAGTGTGTCAGAGAGTTTGCGAAAAAGAACGACATCACCAATTACTTTGAGGTGGGCCAGATGGGTATAGAGCATGCGCTCTTGCCTGAGAAAGGACTGACAGTTGCGGGAGATGTGATAATAGGAGCGGACTCGCATACCTGTACATATGGTGCTGTAGGAGCATTCTCTACAGGTGTCGGAAGCACGGATATGGCTGCCGGAATGGCTACCGGCAAGGCTTGGTTCAAAGTGCCTGCTGCCATTAAGTTCGTCCTTAAGAATAAACCTGCCAAGTGGATAAGCGGAAAAGATATCATACTTCATATCATAGGCATGATAGGTGTGGATGGTGCGCTTTATAAGTCTATGGAATTTACCGGAGACGGTATACAGTATTTATCAATGGATGACAGATTTACCATTGCCAATATGGCTATAGAAGCCGGTGGCAAGAACGGTATATTCCCTGTAGATGATAAGTGTATTGAGTATATTAAGGCCCACAGTGACAGAGAACCGGTTGTATTTGAGGCGGATGAAGATGCCGTATACGATCAGGTGATCGAGATCGACTTGTCAACACTTAAGCCTACGGTTGCATATCCGCATCTTCCCGAGAATACCAAGACCATAGATGAAGCCGTGGCAGATGATATTAAGATAGATCAGGCGGTCATCGGATCTTGTACCAACGGACGAATTGATGATCTTAGGATCGCTGCATCCATCCTTAAAGGTAAAAAGGTTGCCGACGGAATGAGACTTATTGTTATTCCGGGTACACAGCAGATATATCTTGATGCAATGGAAGAGGGCCTTATACGTACATTCATAGAGGCCGGAGGTGTTGTATCAACTCCTACCTGCGGTCCGTGCCTCGGCGGCTATATGGGAATTTTAGCCGAGAATGAGCGTTGTGTTTCTACGACCAATCGTAATTTTGTCGGCCGTATGGGACACATTACTTCAGAGATTTATCTTGCCAGTCCTGCAGTTGCCGCAGCAAGTGCTATCGCAGGCAAGATCGCCGACCCTGAATCTGTATAGAATATTCGATAGTAACAGAAAGGAATACATACATGGAAAACGCACATGGAAAAGCGATAAAATATGGGGATAACGTAGATACGGATGTGATCATCCCCGCAAGATATCTTAACAGCTCAGACCCTAAGGAATTGGCTGAGCATTGTATGGAAGATATTGATAAAGATTTCTTAAAAAAAATCAATCAAGGTGATATAATGGTGGCTAAGAAGAATTTTGGCTGCGGATCATCAAGAGAGCATGCGCCGATAGCCATTAAGGCATGTGGTATCAGTTGTGTGATAGCAGAGACATTTGCCAGGATATTCTTCCGCAATGCCATCAATATAGGATTGCCTATAATAGAGTGTCCCGAGGCTGTTGAGGGCATTGAAGAGGGCGATGATGTGAGCATTGATTTTTCGACAGGTACCATTACCAATATTACGAAGGGTGCTTCTTTTAAGGGACAGCCTTTCCCGGAATTCATGCAGAAGATCATAGATGCCGAAGGTTTGGTTAATTATATTAACGCAAAATGACAGAGCGTAAGATATTAAATACAAAGATCCAGGGTGAAGATATACGTAATGAGAATATCTTAAGACCGGAGTTTTTAAAGGATTATATTGGGCAGGAGAAGGTCAAAGCATCGATGCAGGTATATATTGATGCAGCCAAGGCAAGAGGTGAGAGCCTTGACCATGTTCTTCTTTACGGACCTCCCGGTCTTGGTAAGACGACGCTGGCCTGTATACTTGCCAATGAGATGGGTGTTAATATCAAGATCACTTCGGGACCGGCTATTGAGAAGCCCGGTGAACTTGCTGCCATATTGAGTAAGTTAAGAGATGGCGATCTGCTCTTTATAGATGAGATACACAGGCTTAACAGGCAGGTGGAAGAAGTTCTGTACCCGGCGATGGAAGATTATGCCATAGATGTGGTTACCGGTGCCGGACCTGAAGCGAGAAGTTACAGACTTAAGCTTGCCAGATTTACTCTTGTGGGAGCGACCACGAGAGCCGG
>JAEEGL014665195.1_pt1 | contig 12699 bp, 12 predicted proteins | sample 9134231 | NCBI WGS metagenome assembly JAEEGL01 (sample SAMN16246548, study PRJNA631951) | gut metagenome | biome: gut microbiome; feature: rumen; material: fiber-attached | host: Bos | place: Iran: Karaj | collected 2018-10 | reverse complement strand
GCCTTGGAAAGGGTCGCGACCTTCTTCTTGTTCGGCTCGCCGGAAGCCTTCTGCAGCTTGCATGCTTTCTTGATCAGGACAGCAGCCGGCGGGGTCTTGCAGACGAATGAAAAGCTCTTATCTGCATAGACGGTAATGATGACCGGGATGATCGTGTCACCCTTGTCCGCCGTCTTCGCATTGAATTCTTTCGTAAACTGTACGATGTTCACGCCCTTCTGGCCAAGTGCCGGGCCAACAGGCGGTGCCGGGGTTGCTTTTCCGGCAGCAATCTGTAACTTAATGAATCCTTCGATTTTTTTTGCCATTTTAGGCTCCTCCTCTGTGGTGATTTTCGCAGGATCTTGAAACCTGCTCCCACGTAAGACCTTTTTCGGTCTTACTTTCTTTTGACTTCCGTGAATCCCAGTTCGACCGGGGTCTCTCGTCCGAACATTTCCACCATGATCGTAACCGTCTGGTGCTGCTGGTTGATGCTGCGAATGACGCCGACGGTATCCCGCCATGCGCCGGTGATCGCAACCACCTCGTCACCGACTTCGAAGTCGATCTTCACATTCTTTCTCACGCCGCCCACGCCAAGCGCGTTCATCTCAGCGTCAGTCAGCGGTACAGGCTTCGATCCCGGACCCACAAAACCCGTTACGCCGCGGGTATTGCGGACCACGTACCAGGTTTCGTCGTTCATGATCATATGGACCAGAACGTAACCCGGAAACAGTTTCTGTTCCGAAGCCTTCTTCACGCCGTCCTTGACTTTGACTACGTGCTCTGTGGGGACCATGACTTCCATGATCTGATCGCCCAGGTTACGGTTGATGATGGTTTTTTCAATGTCGGCCTTGACTTTGTTCTCATACCCGGAATAAGTATGAGCAACATACCATTTAGCCTCTTCCATGCCTTTCTCCTTAACCGAAGATCGTGCTGACAAATCCGACAAGATACTGTCCGATCACATCAATTAAGCGAATGAAGCCGCTCAGGATAACGGAAATGACGACGACTGCAGCCGTCTGCTTGATCACCTGGTTCCTGTTCGGCCAGGAAATCTTTTTCCACTCCGCTTTGAGGCTTTTGAAGAAATCCGAAAGGAACTTCTTCTTTCCCGCGTTTTCAGCCATAATTAACTCCTTCGCACCTTAAGAGCCGGAATTATTTCGTCTCTCTGTGTGCTGTGTGTCTCTGACAAAATCTGCAGTATTTCTTCGTTTCCAGACGTTCCGGATGATTCTTCTTTTCTTTTGTCAGGTTGTAATTACGCTGATGGCACTCGGTACATTCCAAAGTAATTCTTACGCGCATGTCTCTACCTCCATCAATGTTTTTTCTTATGAATAGGCAATTCAAAAGACGCCGTCCGAAGACGGCGCCCATACAATATAACATAAGGTTTTGCACGCGTCAAGTACTTTCTTTATGACTTTCCGCGGTTTTTGCAATGAGTTCCCGGACCTCTCCGATCTCCTTTTTCAAGGTGAACGCAAGCTCCGAATACAGGGCATGTTCGGCCGCTTTAAAACACCGTTCATCCATGACCGTGACCTTCTTACCGGCGCTCTTACGCTCCTCACACCGATAATACAGGCTCTTGATGATGCCTACCAGCCGCTCCGGATCATTTGAACGGAGCGCGTCCTTATAGACCTGTTCGCGCATCTTGTCGTTCTCGATCGCGGTGCAGCAGATCCCGGGCATCCTGCCTATCAGCGAGAACGCTTCCTCCTCAGTCATGACCGGCCTGACGTCGCGGTACTCCTCCTGCTCCGGCAGATAGACCTTGATGCGCGGATCGGCGACCGGACGCAGAAGGAAATACGGGCGCTCGACATTGTCGAACGCGCGCATCGACACCCGTTCTTCGATCCGGCAAACGCCTTCATTCGATTTGACGACGTAATCTCCGACCGCAAACATGCGAACGACCCCCCTGTCAGAAAAAGCGCAAGGCCAATCCGGTCTTACGCTTGAGCTGCACGATCTATTAATTGTATTTTAACATCGTTTTCGCGCCTTGTCAAAGCCAAATTCTGCCAGACAAGACGCGAAAAACGATTTCGCTGAAAGATTTTTACCGGGGTTCAGGCGCCTTCGGTCGTCTCGCCCGGCTCTTCGCCCGCGGGCTCTCCTTCTCCGCCGGACGGTGTCTGTATCTCCGGCAGTTCCGAGATCAGCGCATCGATGTCTACCGGCGCGATCTGGGCAGCTGCATCTACGCCCGCAGGAAGCCCCTGGACCTCCGGTTCACCGGTCAGAGAAAGATAGCGGGCCTTCGATTCAGCGGCTTCATTCGTTTCCGGAAACAGATTGGCGACCTGCCAGTAGCGGTTGACGGCCTCCTCGGCATTCCCCGCATTCTCGTAAGCAAGGCCGGCATTGAACCGGTAAAGCACCTCTTCCGGATGGATCAGTGACAGCTGGTCATACAGCCGCGCAGCTTCCTCGATCTTCCCCTCATTCGTATAGGCTTCGATCTTCGCATTATACTTTTCAACGCAAAGACCGGATGCTATCAGACTGGCCAGATTCCTGTAATGCTCCTGAACCGAATCTGCGATCAGCGTCGGATTGATCTGAAGGAAATGCGTGACCATCTCATCGATGTTCAGGTCCTCGCTGTTCCATTCACCGACCATGTCCAGGACAAGTCTCTGGTTCTTCGACCAGCTCGTCATCTGCTGCGGCTTCTCCGGCAGCTGGCGCTGCTCGGGATCGATACGCGTCTCGTCCTCGATCGACGATTCAGCCGAGCGCGATTCGCTCTCCTCGATCGACGAGGCTTCCGCCGACTGGCTCGCGCTCTCCAGTTCCTTTACGGCAAGTGAATTCTGCAGATCCGCTATCACATCTTCATAGGAATGGATCGCCGCCTTATACCCTGCGTTCTCGCTGTCGACCTTGCCCGGCACGATCACGAACCAGGCGATCGCAATGCCGAGGAGCGCGCCGGCAATGATGTAAACGGCATTTGCCAGATACGACCCGTAATCACGGAACCGTACCGGAATGATCAACTGCTCTCGGTCCTCTTCACCGACGACGCCGACGGATCTCATGCCGGTCTTTCCCTCGATCTCATCGAGCTCCTTCAAGTAGGAAAGCGCCTGCGGGTTGCCCTTGTCGACCTCCAGGCACCGATTCAGGATCTTGCGGGCCTGATCGTACTTCTCGCTTTCAATGTACAACAGTGCAAGAAGTTCATAAGCCTTCACCATGTTCGTATGGACCGAGATGACCTTCTTTAACTGGATCACTGCCATATCGGTCGCACCGTTCTTCGCGTACTCGAGTGCCTGATTGTATTTCCTGATTCCATGCGCGTCGGAATCCAGATCGCGCATGTTCTTCTTCATCTGGCTGATGAAGCGGTCGGCAAGGTTCATTCCGCTCGTCATGTTCTTGGAAATGACCCAGTGTTTCAGCGCTTCAGCGGATTCGCCCATCTCATACGCAACGAGCCCCAGAAGGTTCCGCGCATTGATATTCTTCTTATATAAATGAATGCTGGTCTTCAGCGCCTCGTAAGCACCGGACAGATCCCGTGCCTGGGCTTTCAAAAGGCCTTCATTATAATATCGGTTCGAGGCATAGACGATCTTCTTATACATCCGGATGTCCGTCCCGCACCTGGAACACGTGTTCTTTTTCAGGTCCAGCGTTCCGTTGCATCTGTAGCAGTACATGCTTAGCGTCCTCCGGTCAGCGGTTCTCGCGGTATTCGTTCATCAGCTCGATCATCAGGTCGACCATGTCGTTCTCGTCGTCCTTCATGATGGCTTCCTCGGTATCGTCGATCTCGAGGCTCTTTTTAAACTTCTTTAATTCTTCTTCGAAATTGATCATCGGAATGACTCCTCTTCGTTATTCTTCGAAATACCGGCGGATGGCCCGGCTGTAGATGGCCTTTGCCAGTTCGTAGTCTTCGTCAGACTGTCTGGCGAAATGCTCCATCATGACGCCTCCGTTCACTTCAAGCACCTTCGGACCGTCCTTCGTGATGACAAGATCCACCGAGCAGAAACGCATGTTCAATGTTTCCATGGTCTTAAGGACTTCAGGAAGCAATGCGTCAACGAGCGTCTTGTCCGTAATGCGCACGCCCTCGGCACCTTGGCCAAGATTATGCTTCCACGTCGTGTAGACCTTCTTTCCGCGTTCGTCGACCGTAAACGGCCGTTCCTTCCGGATCACGAGCTGCGGCTCCTTATCCAGCATGACGAAGCGGTACTCGTTCAGGATGTCTGTAAACGGCGACAGCGCCGCCGCATAAGACGTCGAATGGATCTTTTCCAGCGTCTCATCAAATGCTTCCATGGATTCCACGAGATAGACCTGATTTCCGCCTGTCCCGTAATTATCCTTCAAGACCGCCTTCCCGTCTCTTCTGAGCAGTTCTTCGGCAAATGCGCGGTCTTTAAACGGAGACGGTTCGGTCTTCGACGGAAAAGCGGGATAGAACCAGTGCTCAATCGCGGGAATGCCCGCACTTCTCAGAACTTCATACGTCAGGGCTTTGTCCTGACAGAGTTCTTTCGAGGATGCCGGATTCAGCGGGCACTGGTAACCGACGATGAAAAGCGTCTTCCTTCCGTCTGTGATCCGGTGCCCCCACAGATCCGAGTAGCTCTCGATCCCATAACCAGCCTCTTCGGCGATGTCATATAGAATTGACGGAAAAGCTGCCCTGAAACGCATGCTTCCTGCCCTTCCCTTCATGCCGGGACGCGCAGGTCCCGGATTCTTCTCTTACTTCTGCGTCTGGCGCGCCGCCTTGACTTCTTCCAGCCTGTTCTTCCGGCGGTTTTTCACTTCTTCCGACTTCTCCGTGATGTCTCCGGACTTGATCAGGGCATCTCTTGTCAGTAAAGGACCGATCAGTTCATAGACCAGGATCGCAAACAGCGTGATGTTCCGGATCGTTCTGCCCTGTTCGCCGAGACTCATCGCCAGCGTGCACATTCCCAGGGCGACGCCCGCCTGAGGGAAGAGCGTGATGCCCAGATACTTCCTCACGTTTTCGGAGCAATGCGTCATGGCCGCTGATATGCGCGCGCCGGAATACTTGCCGATGCAGCGTACAACGATGTAGACTGCGCCGACCGCGACGATGAACAGGTCCCCGAAGACCGAAAGATCCAGTTCAGCGCCAGAAACGACGAAGAACAATGCAAGAAGCGGCGATGTCCACTTGTCGGAAGCCTTCATCATGTCGTCCGACAGCGGGCAGATATTGCAGAATACAGTTCCGAGCATCATGCATGTCAGAAGCGATGAAAAGGCGATCTTTACAGGTCCTGCCTGGATCTCGATCTGCGAAAGCGCCGCGGTCAGGAATACCAGAGCGATCGTCATGTTAAGACGGTTCGTGTTCGAATTGAACAGCGTCTCCAGTTTCGTCAGGACCCAGCCCATCAGGGCGCCGAGCGCAAGTGAACAAACGATCTCGATGATCGGATTGCAGATGATCGCAGTCAGATCCGCATTTCCCGTCACCAGCGTTTTTGATATGCCGAACAGCACCGCGAAGACGACAAGACCGACGGCGTCGTCCAGGGCAACGATCGGCAGCAACAGACTCGTGACCTCTCCTTTCGCCTTATACTGGCGGACGACCATCAAGGTCGCCGCGGGGGCCGTCGCCGTGGCGATCGCACCGAGTGTGAGCGCCTGCGGGACCGTGAACCGGTCCGGAAACAGCGCCGCCACTGCAAGAAGGACGCCGCTGACAAGGATCGCCGCCGAAAGCGCCTGGAAGACGCCGATCACGAAAGCCTGCCGTCCGGTCTTCTTCAGTTCGCTCATGCGGAACTCCGCGCCGATCGAAAAGGCGATGAACGCGAGCGCCGCGTCAGAAAAGGCAGAAAGCGCGCTGACGGATTCCTCCGTCGTAAAACCAAGGCCGCGAATGCCGGCGCGGCCGAGCACATACGGGCCGATCAACACGCCCGCGATCAGGTAAGCGGTCACGGACGGGAGTTTAAACGGTTTGAATACCCGGGTCATCATCAGACCGGCGAGTATCGCGACCGACAGTGATAACAGTTCATACATACGTTACAGATAACGCCTCGATTCCAACAGATTATCCGATACGCCGGAACACGGTCACGGTCCGGCTCGGAAGATAAGCAAGAAAGCCCTTGCTGCCGCCCTTCTCCCCGGCGGCGTGATAGATCTGGTCCGGCGCGATCCGGCCGAAACCGCCGAATCCCGGATCATCGCTCGTGAAGACTGCCTGATAATCGCCTGTCTTCTTTACCGGAACATAATAGCCGGCAAACGAACGGGTCGGATGGAAGTTGAATACAAATACCAGACTTCCCTTCTGGAACGCCAGGATCTTGTCCTCCTCCTGCAAAAGCAGGAACTGTTCCCTGGCGTTAAGGATACGGTGCTTCTTTGCCAGTTTCAGCATCGCGTTGTCGAACGCGTTCAGAAAACTGTACCGCAGATAGCCGTTGTCGCACAGACTCCACTGGCGCCTGCAGTAATAGTGCGACCAGCCGTTTCCTTCCCTCGGGAAATCGATCCACTCGGGGTGGCCGAATTCATTGCCCATGAAGTTCAGGTAGCCCTCTCCTCCCAAAGTCAGCGTAATGAAACGGATCATCTTGTGGAGAGCCATGCCGCGGTCAATGACGGCGCTTTGGCACGCGCGGTCCATCTCCGTGTACATTTCCTTGTCGCAGAGCCTGAACATGATCGTCTTGTCGCCGACCAGGGCCTGGTCATGGGACTCCGCGTACGCAATGACCTTTTCATGCGGACGCCGCGTGATCAGATCGTAGTGGATGCGGCCGAGATCCCAGTCTTCATCTTTCTTTTCTTTCAGGTTGCGGATCCAGAGATCGGGAATGCCCATGGCCAGCCTGTAGTCGAAACCGACACCGCCGTCCTGCACCGGCAGGCACATGCCGGGATAGCCGGACATCTCCTCTGCGATCGAGAGCGCGTTCGGATCGACCTCGTGTATCAGGTCATTCGCGAGCATCAGGTAGACCAGCGCCTCCATGTCGGTGTTCATGGAGAAATACTGCTTATAGCCCATGAATGCGGTGCCGAGACCGTGGTCATGGTAAAGCATGCTTGTCACGCCGTCGAAGCGGAAACCGTCAAAATGGAACGACTCCATCCAGTACTTCAGATTTGACAGCAGGAAATGGAGCACTTCATATTTACCGTAGTTGAACAGCCGCGTGCCCCACGCGGGATGCCAGCCGGAAACGCCCTCCAGGAAATACTGTCCGTCAGTACCGTCCAGGTGGTTCAGACCCTCCGACGTATTTGCGCAGGCATGGGAATGAACGACGTCCAGCAGCACGCGTATATGATGCCTGTGCGCCTCATTGATCAGATCGCGGAGTTCATCCGGTTTTCCGAACCGGGAAGACGGAGCGTAGAAGTTCGACACCTGGTAGCCGAAGGACGCGTAATACGGATGCTCCATGACTGCCATGATCTGGATCGTGTTATAGCCGTCTTTGATGATGCGCGGCAGGACGTTTTCCTTGAATTCCGTATAGGTGCCCGTGCATTCCCTCTCCTGCGCCATTCCGATGTGACATTCGTAGATCAGAGGTGTTTCGGAAAAGCTGCGGTCCCAGTCGGTCCAGGGGAAGCTCTTCTCCTCCAGATAGCATGCCGACCATACATAAGTCTTCGGGTCCTGCACGACATAAGTCGCATAAGCCGGGATGTGCTCTTCGGTGCGGCCGCCTCTTGTGACCAGGATCTTATAGTGATCCCCGTCATGCATGGCGCCTTCCTTTGGCAGAGTGATATCGAACACGCCGTCCTCATGCTTTGTCAGCGGATGCGAGAAGCGGTCCCAGCCGTTGAAGTCACCGGTCAGGTGCACTTCGTCCGCGCCCGGAAGCCATTCGCGGTATACCATCGACCCGTCATGGCATAGATGCAGACCGTAATACATGTGCGCGTTCGCGAAATTCGAGACTGATAGATTTCCGAGCAATCCCTGCCGCGTCCTTTGATACGTCTCCATCCGCAGCCGGATGTCGTCTTCAAACTCTTTCAGTACAGGATCATACTCAATAATCGGATAAGCCATTTTTACGCCTCCGGCTTTGTCGTTTCTTCGATATTATCTGTCGCATCTTCTGCTGCCTCGCTCTCTTTTTCATCCGCTTTCGCGGCATCTTCTTCCTGTTTAACGGGAGAAGCCTCCTTGCTGAACGGATGGTCCTGATCCAGTTCTCTGCTTCCGAACGGTGAAAGATTCTTCGATGCACAGATGATCAAAAGAAGCAGTCCGCCTGCGAAAATGAAGAGCGAAATGAACTGGGACGTCGACAGCGCGCCGACCATGCCCCGTTCCTCGTCGCCGCGGACGAACTCGATGAGGAAGCGTCCGACACTGTAAAACAGCATATAAAAGGCCGTCGCCTCACCGCGGAATTTCTCCCTGTGGGAGATCGCCCACAGCAGGAAAAACAGCAGCAGATCGCCCGCAGAGGACAACAGCTGCGTCGCGACCAGCGGAACGCCTGCCGGCGCGCTTGTCAGCGGATTGTCCGGGAACACGACGGTATACCAGGCGGCAGGGACCTGCTTTCCGTAGCAGCAGCCTGCCATGAAGCAGCCAAGACGGCCGAACGCCTGTGCCAGGGACACTGCCGGGATGCAAAGGTCCAGTTTGTCCAGGAAAGTCTGCTTTTTGATCAGTTTGACATAAAGGAACGGCGCGAGCACGCCGAAGATGATTCCGCCGTAAAAGACGAAGCCGCCGTCCAGGCTCAGCAGAAGTTTCGGGTTCTTAATGATCTCATCCAGTTCGACCAGCCAGTAGAACACCTTCGCACCGATGACGCCGGCAACGATTCCGACGAAGCCCGCGGTAAAGATCAGGTCCGGATCGACATTGTGCCTCTTGGCGCGGTTCGTTCCGAAGATCACTGCGGCGATCATGCCTAGCGCGATGCAGGTGCCGTACCCGTAAATGTTCATGTTCCCAATGGAAAACAGGATCGGATGCATATGTTGTACTCCTTTTTAAGTCAGAATGCGGAACAATTGCCGGCCGTGTCCGGAAGATCACAGGAAGACCACCCGTCCGGAACCAGTCAATTTGGATTACATTATACACCGAAACAGGCTCATTCTCAAGGGCTTCTTGAAAAAGAAACCGTTTTACATTCCGCCTGATCCGTGATAGTATAATGCTAAGCACCGATGAGTGCAAGTGGAGGTTTTTATTATGGCAGAGTACATCATCAGCTGTGAGTCCGCAGTCGACATTGCGCCGGAGCTTGCAGCTGAAAAAGGGATCCGAATGATCAGTTTCCATTACGCACTGGATGAAGACGAGTATGTTGACGACTACTACCGTTCCATCACCCAGCACGATTTCTTCCAGCGCATTCTGGACGGGGCCGTCAGCCGCACGTCCGCGCTCAACACGGAAGACTATCTCGAATACTTCGAGCCGATCCTCAAAGAAGGAAAGGACATCCTGCACATCACGCTGTCATCCGGACTTTCATCGACCTACCAAAACTGCTGCCTTGCGCAGGAAATTCTCTGCGAAAAATACCCGAACCGTACGATCCGTGTCCTTGATTCTCTGGGCGCAAGCTCCGGCTACGGCCTGCTGGTCTTAAAGATCGCCGAAATCAAGGAAAAAGAAAAACTGTCCATCACCGAACTCTTTGACCGCGCAAAGGAACTGCGCATGCATGTGAACCATCTCTTCTTCTCAACGGACCTGACGTTCTACATCCGCGGGGGGCGCATCTCGAAGACGGCGGGCGTATTCGCCCAGGCCCTCTCCATCTGCCCTCTCTGCGACATGGACGACATGGGATTCCTGATCGTGCGGGAAAAAGTCCGTACGAAAGCGAAGGTCAAAAAGCGCATCGTCGAAAAGATGCTGGAACTGTGCGACGGCCGTGAAAACTATGACGACCTGTGTCTGATGAGTCATGCCGATTTTGAGGATGACGCAAAAGACATCGTTGCCATGCTCGAAGATCGGATACCCGCACTCAAAGGGCGCATCCTGTTAAGCCCGATCGGTCCGACGATCGGCGCGCATACCGGTCCCGGCACGATCGCGCTCTTCTTCATCGGCGCAGAGCGGCAGGTCTCGGAAAAGTCGCTGAAGGCTCGCACAAACCGCTAAGGCTTCACGGATCAGTCCCGCCGCAAACAGCCCTTCTGCAGGCATTGCCTGATGCCAAAGTCTGTTCTGCATATGGCATAAAAAAAGGCATGATGTTCATCATGCCTTTTTTCTTGCCGTCGGAATATCCGGACGAATGAAGGGTTGTCAAGACTTCCGCTTATTTCGCGATGTGCACGTCCAGCTGCTCGCCCGGGACCGCGATGCCGTTCTCACCGAGCGCATGCTTCGCGTTCTCAAGGATGCTGAAGAACGCATCCCAGTAGTTCGCGGACTTGACCCATGCACGGCAGGTCAGTTCGCAGCCGTTCTTGCTGCCGCCGGACACGCGGACCGTCCACGCCGGGTCCTTGAGGACGAGTTCTTCCTTGTCCAGAACGCCCTCCAGGATCTTCTTGACCGCTTCGAAATCCGCCTCGTACGGGATCGTGAACGTATGATCCACACGGCGCAGATCCTTCTCGGAGAAGTTCGTGATACCGGAGGAAGACACCGTGCCGTTCGGCACGTATACGACCTTGTTGTCGACGGTAACGAGTTTCGTGCTGATGACGTTGATCTCCTCGACGGTGCCGTCATAGCCTGCGACCGACACATAGTCGCCGACTTTGAACGGACGTGTGATCAGCAGCAGTATGCCGCCGGCAAAATTGCCGAGCGCGCCGTTGACAGCCAGACCGACGCCGACGCCTAAGGAAGCGATCAGCGCCGTAACGGCACTTGTATCGATTCCCAGATATCTGACGATGCAGAGCACGACGAGGATCTTCGCGATGATCCGGATCGCGCTTTCAAGCGCGCGGAAGACAGTCGGATCGAGCTTGCCGCTCTTCTCGTTTGCCTTCGCTAGTTTACGGGTCAGCGCGTTGATGACTTTGAACGCGATGAACAGGATGATGATCGAAACGATGATCTTAATACCCGTGTTCGCACACCAGTTGCCGATCGTGGCCATGATCTGATTCCAATCCATGATGATTCTCCTTTTATATGTATGTTATTGGATAACATCTTTTCAGGGCAATGCCCGTTCAATGCCTATTATAACTTCAGGCCCTTTAACAGACTTCCCAGAGAAGTCGTTGCTTCGCCTCCGTCGGAATATTCCTTCGGCTCGTCGGCGCGTTCCCTTTCGATCTTCTCTTCTTCGAGAACACGTCTGGACAGGCTGATCTTCCCGTCTTCGATCTTCGTGATCCTTGCGGTCACGCTGTCGCCCTCCTTTAAGACCGCGCGCACGCTCTTCACGCGGGCGGCCGAGATCTGGGAGATGTGAAGCAGTCCCGAAACACCTTCCGCAAGCCGGACGAATGCGCCGTAGTCGCGGACAGACTCGACTTCACCGGTGACGATGTCGCCGGCTTTGAACGCATTCAGCCGCTCTCTGCGTTTCTTCTCCTCTGCTTCACGCAGCAGTTCCCGGGCTGACAGGATAAGCCTGTCCTGCTCTTCGTCTGCCTCGATGACGCGCACTGAGATCGTTCTGTTCAAGTATTCGTCGGGTTTTTCGACATACGTCAGCGCCAGACGCGACGTCGGGATGAACCCGCGGACGCCTTCCACGACCATGACCGCGCCGCCCTTCGTAACTTCGGTGATCTCGCCGGTAATGACGGTCTCATCCTCCTGCATGCGCTTCAGTTTTTCCCAGGACAGGGAATTCGCGTTCACGTCCTCGCCTGTACGGACGGTCTCGGTATCGACCTTCACGAAGGAATCATTCAGTTCCTTCTCAAAATCAGCCATCGTCTCCTGCGGAAGGACCGCGTCTTCGGCTTTATTTGAGATCGTCGAGCGGATCAGAGCGTGCGGGTTTTTCTGCCGTTCCATGAGCCTGTCGGCTTCATTTTTCCGTTCCCGGACGTCAGCTTCCTGTGCTGCCGCCTTTGCCGCTTCTTCTTCCTGCTGCACGATCTCCTCGAGGTCTTTTTTGTCTTCCATTACTTTCCCTTCTGCCGGCCGGCGGCCTGAATCTCCTGCTCTTCAGCTGAAGAACGGAACATATTCCGCACGCCTCAACGAAAAACGCCGTTTCGGCGTTTTCTGTAAACGGAAAGCCGGGCGATAAGCCGGGTTATGTCGTGAATGATCATCTGTCTAGGCCTGCCGTTACCGGCAGGCTCGAGCGACCAACCTGGAACAGACGGGCCGCCTTATGTTCCGTTTCGGTCTTGCTTCGGGTGGGGTTTACATGGCCGCGCATGTTACCATGCGCGCGGTAGTCTCTTACACTGCCATTTCACCCTTACCGGAGTATGACGGACCGGTCTTGGGGAATCGTCAGACGTGTTCCCTGCGGTCCTCCTCCGGCGGTGTATTTCTGTTGCACTTTCCCGGGAGTCGCCTCCGCCGGCCGTTAGCCGGCACCCTGCCCTATGAAGCCCGGACTTTCCTCACCTGCTTTCGCAGCCGCGATCATTTACCCGACTTTCCGGAAACATTATAGGCGCTTTTTCTTCATCCGTCAATGAATCCGCAGGAAAACCTCGAAAGGCTCCGGGGTCTGAATCTTTTCACGCTTCCTGACTCCCAAGAATCTCCTCAAGCATCCTGAGCATATG
>JAEEGL013857412.1_pt1 | contig 12699 bp, 13 predicted proteins | sample 9134231 | NCBI WGS metagenome assembly JAEEGL01 (sample SAMN16246548, study PRJNA631951) | gut metagenome | biome: gut microbiome; feature: rumen; material: fiber-attached | host: Bos | place: Iran: Karaj | collected 2018-10 | reverse complement strand
TACCAAGTATTAGTTGTTTTTCCTCTCCTAAAATCCATTTCAAAGAAGCTATTAATTGGTTTTGTATAGGAATTTCTCTCATTTTCTACCTCCAAAGTAATTTATAGTGTTCCCATGAATTGTATAATATTGTACACTTGTTCATTTATATTTTCAAATATGTTGTCTTTTATTTAGTTTTTGATATAATTTAATTGAGCTTAGTTCTGTGAATTATTTATTGAAGTAAGTTCTTATTTCGGGAATAGTATAATTTTGTTTTACAATGGTCGCATTGTACTATTTCTTTTTTTATTTGATTTATTCTGACAAATAATAAAAGAGTCTATTTTGACTCTTTTATTATTTTCTTTGTAAGTAAAGCAGTAACTGCATATAAAATTAATACATATACTGCATGGTAGTTCATTAATGTAGGATCTCCTTGATATAAGAAGCTATTATACATACCATGAATAAAGGTTGGTACAATTAAACTTAAACATAAGAATAAATATTTCTTTTTACCTTTACTTTTATTAATTAGAATAAGAAAGTAAGCCATCCAAATCGCATTACAAATATGATTAGGGAAAGCAGTAAACATTCTTCCTACGATTGAGAATATTCCATATTTAAAAGTATAGAAAACAATATTTTCAAACCAAGCAAAACCTATACTAGCAAAAACAGTATAAATTAAGATATGTCTTGGTTTTACTTTCTTATCAACAAATATAGCTCCTAAAGAAACTAACCACTTATAACCTTCTTCAAAAATAGCTACTCCAAATAAAGCATAAAATAATGTTTCAAAATATGTGGATACAGCCACCTTCTTAAAATAAGAACCAAAGTGCATTTCAAACCTATAACAAATATACGAACCAATAGCTCCTACTACTAAGATAGCTAATAACAGTGCCCATTTTTTACGAATTAACTTCTTATCTAATAAAGCAAATACAACTATAAATATAATGGCTGGTAAAGAAGCAAAAAATAATTTAACTAGCATAATGCTATCACCACACCTATTATTGCTAAAACTAAAAGAGTTGCATCTATTATAATTGCTAAAGTTAAAGTGCTTGTTACTCCACTATTATCATCATTTTTAACTAATACTTTTGGTTTTTCTTTTTCAGGAGCTTCTTTTTCATTTTCAAGTTCTTGTTCTTTTTCAGAACTTTCCATTAACATCATACTTAATTCAGCAGAAGATGAATCTGTTTTAGTCTTCTTATAACCATCTATGTATCTTTGAGCAGCTTCCCTTTTTTGCTTATTTGTTTGAGTTTTACTTTCCATATGATTTCTTATATAAGAAACCATTTCAGTATTTGTTTGACAGCCATTATTTAAAGCCTCTGTAACTCCTATTATTCCTTCTTTTAATGTACCTTGCATTTTTGCAAAAGACTCAATATCTATTTCTTTTACATCTGGCTTTTGAGAAAGTTGATCTAGTATTTGTTGTAACTCACCTATAACAACAGTACTATAGGTTTTTGTATCAGAATCATCACTATACTTCATTGCCGTTGCAGCAATTTGAGTAATCAAATATGTCTCATAAGTAATTGATTCTGAATCAGTCTGTTCTAAAGCATCTTGTAATTTTTTGTTTCCTTTTCTTGCAGTTGCTGGATTATAGTCTAGTCCAACATTATTTAATGGCACATTACCAATCAATTCCTTGGCCTTTTTCTGATCCTCCACCATTGTTGTTAACTGCTCAGGACTATGAGCATCAGCTCCACTAAGAGTTTTTACTCCAAGTTCGCTGGCAATCTTCCAAAAAATTTCATTAGGATATCCTTTTCCTTTTTTAGCCCCATAAAGATTTAATTCTACTGGAATACCCATATCGTTTGCAGCCTCACAAATGTTTTTACTGGCAAGAGCTGCATTTTTTAAGAATTCTTCTTTATCTTCATCACTCTTCATATTATGATATTCAGACATAAATACATCTGGATGCGCAACTATATCAAATAATCCAGTCCTAATTGCTTCACATACTGAATCCGCATATTTCAATGGATAACTAGGATCCTCTCCTGAAATTTCTACCATTCCATCTTTTACAAAGTGTTGTCCTAAAATCATATAATCTACTTTAGAACGTAATTCACTTAAAAATTGCCTTTTAGCTGGATCATACTCTGCTTCATATCCTACTAAAATCTCCATGTCAGAATTAGCATTTTGTAATTCTCTCATTGATTCCAAATATTCTTCCACTTCACTAATATGCATTCTTGATTCTTTGTTTGAAAATTCTGCATCTGTATTTGGAACATGATCAGAGAAGCCTAAAGTTCTTATACCAGCTTTTCGAGCTGCTGCAACATATTCTTCATCAGTTTTCTCAGCATGACCACATCTATTAGTGTGTGTATGATAATTATATACAGGATGATTTTTTGATTTCATTTCTTCTGAATAATATCCACCATGTAATGTAGTAATTGGCTCTTTACCCTCTCTAATCAATTCTTCATTAGCTAATGTGACTCTAAAATTCTGAGAATCAGTTTTACTCCAAATAGTACATCCTCTAATATTACATTCATCTTTAAGCTCTGCGATACATTCAGCAATCTCTTTAAGCTTCGCAGCACGCATTTCTTCAATCTCTTTATCACTTAAACCTTCTACATTTGATGTCATTGCTAAATCAAATTCAGTAATTTCTATAGGTAAGCCTAATTCACTTAATACTCTAAATTCATTAGCTATTTCTTCTACTGAAACATTATTATCAAGATGCATCTGTGTACCGATACTATTAATTATTTTTACATTATGCTTTTTTTCATACTCCTGAATTGCTTTTATCTGTTTAATAAATTCTTCTAACTTTTTAGGGTCCTCTAAATGATCATCATTATACATAAAATCCGTTTCTGGCATGTTTTGTCTAGCAACACTAATTACATCACATAAATCCTCTAAAGATAAATGCTTTAGCCAACCAGCTTTAGTATTATCAGTTGCTTGTGTCTGATCAATATCTCCACGATACATGTATGGAGTGTCTCCCTCCATAGGAAATCTATTTAATAATTCATTAAAGACATCGATACTTCTAACAGTATCCCCATAACCAGCTTCCACAATATGTTTAGTAATTGCATCAACATAATCAGTTAATCTATCTTTGACTATTTTACTATTTTCTTTACTCTCTTCTAAATTATATAAAGCTTCTGGACAATCCATGTAGAAAATAAGAGCATTTAATCTAACCTCTTTACCTAAACTTTTAGCAAACTCTAAAGATCTATCTAGTCCCCTAAAATCAAAACTTCTATCAGGTAAAATAACCTCTCCATATTTAGCTTCTGCATCAATAGTTATTGAATTATAATCATTTTTAACTAAGTTAATTAAATTTCTAGTTGCTTCTCGATCAGTATCTTTAATACCCGATCTTTCAACAGGTTCGCATTCCGCAATAGTCTCACATAAATTATGAATTCTACCACTACCAAAAGCCTCACTTAATCCAACTAGTAAATCTCTAGCACTATTAGAATTAGCTAATATTTCATTTAAAACCTTCATTTCATCTTCATTAAAAAATCCAGAACGCATTAAATACTCTATACGTTTAATTAAAGTAACACTTTCACCTTTAATAAATTCTTCCTTAAAAGTACCTATTTCTGAATCACTAAAAAAACCAGAAGATTTTAAATACTCTACCCTCTCATCAAATTCTAAACCTGCATATTTAATATAGTCTTCTTTAGATATTAATTCATCTTGATACAAACTATATATTTGTTCTTTGACATTATCTAATTCATCATCAAAATTAATACTATCAAAAAAACCTTTATTACCTATATTACTTACAACATCCTTTAATTCATCTACAGATGTAGCACGTTCTATTAACATTAAATCAATATCTTGAATATTCAATGTTATCCCAGAATAATCTAAAGGAATATCTTCTAATTGTATACTATCATCCATAGACTCACCTTCTATCTACATTAATATTATAACATAATTATTTTAAGATAAACTCAAATATGTTATAATTTTAAGTAATCAATGGAGGTATAACATGAAAATTAAAAATAATTATTTCTTTACTTTAAGAGAAGATAGTAAAGATGAAGAAAGTAAAGTAGGAAATTTATTAATAAGAAGTGGAATGCTTAAGAAAGCAGGTTCTGGTACTTATATATATTTACCTATGGGATTAAGAGTTTTAAATAATATAGAAAGTATTGTTAGAGAAGAAATGAATAAGCTTGGTATTCAAGAATTATCTCTTAATGATGACAATTTATTAGGAGAAGTTGCTTCTTTAAACTTAAAAAGTTATAAAGATTTACCATTTAGTTTATATAGTATTAATACTAGTATTAATAAAGTAGAAGATGATCGCTATAGTTTAATTAATTCTAAAGAATTTATTAAACAAGATATTTATTCTCTTGTTAAAAGTGAATCTATGTTAACTGATATCTATGAAAAAACATATGAAGCTTATAATAATATTTGTAAACGTATTGGAATTGATTATAAAGTAGTTAATGGAATTAATTCTAAAGAATATCAAGCACTTACAGATATTGGAGAAGATACTATAGTTTCTTGTGATAAATGCGATTATAAAGCTAATTTGAATGCAGCTAGTCATGAGATTGAAGAAGTTAATGAAGAAGAAAAAGAATTAGAATTAGTTCATACTCCAAATGCACATACTATTGAAGATGTTTGTAATTTCTTAAAGCTTGATATTAAACATTCAGTAAAAGCATTACTTATGAGTGTCGATAATAAATTAACTATTTTCTTTGTTAGAGGAGATAGATCTTTAAACGAAGCTAAAGTTTTAAAATTACTAGATGGTAAAGAAATGGGTTTTGCTACTGATGAACAAATTGCTGAATCTAATGCATTCCCTGGTTTTACTGGACCAGTTGGTTTAGAAGGTTGTCAAATAGTAATTGATGAAGAAGTATTACAAATGAAGAATTTCTGTGTTGGAGCTAATAAAGAAGATTATCACTATATCAATGCTAATGTTAAAGATATTAATTATGATTTAGTAGGAAATATTGCAGATGTAATAGAAGGAGATACTTGTCCTAAATGTGGTAATAAGCTTAAATTTGAAAAGAGCGTTGAAGTAGGAAATTTATTTAATTACTGTGACATATTAGACATTACTTATATTGATGAAAACAATAAGGAACAAAGTCCTTTACTTGGAAGGTTTAATCTTAATTTAAGTAGATTATTTACTACTTATGTAGAACAAAATCATGATGACTTTGGATTAATACTTTCAAAAGATATAGCTCCATATCAAGTGGCTTTAGTACAAATAGATTTAAAAGATAAGAAACAAACAAAAGTAGCTGAAAAAATATATAATGATTTAACTAAAAAAGGTATTACTGTTTTATATGATGATAGAGAAGAAAGACCAGGAGTTAAATTTAAAGATATGGATCTAATTGGAATACCATTAAGAATTACTGTTGGTAAAAAGATTGTAGATAAAAAAGTAGAATTTAAAACAAGAACTGATAAAGAAGCAACTGATGTTGAAATAAAAGAGATTGTTAAAAAAATAACTGATTATCTAAAATAAGGAGTATATATGAAACTATTTATACAAGCTTTAATTAAATTTATATTGGGTTTAGTACTTGTAGGAGGATTACTATTTATACCTGCTGGTACATTTGATTATTGGAATGCTTGGTTACTTATAGGATTATTATTTATACCAATGTTTATAGTTGGAATAATCTTAATGTTTAAAAATCCAGATTTATTAAAAAGAAGATTAGATGCTAAAGAAGAAGAAAAAGAGCAAAAAGAAGTTATTGCATTAAGCGGTTTAATGTTTATTTCAGGTTTTGTAGTAGCTGGATTAAATTACAAATATAATTGGATTACTTTATCTAATACTACTGTTATAATAGCTTCTATTCTCTTCATAATATCTTATATACTATATGGAGAAATATTAAGAGAAAATACTTTTCTTACTCGTACTATTAAAGTAGAAAAAAATCAGGAAGTAGTTGATACAGGATTCTATGGAGTAGTAAGACATCCTATGTATGCAATAACTATTCTATTATTCTTATCAATGCCAATAATATTAAACTCCCCTATTTCATTCATAATCTTCTTAATTTATCCATTTATAATTGTTAAAAGAATAAATAACGAAGAAAAAGTATTAACAAAAGAATTAAAAGGATATAAAGAATATAAAAAGAAAGTTAAGTATAAATTAATACCATTTATTTGGTAATGGAGGTGCTTTATGGCTATTAAAAGAGGAATTGTAGTAGCATTAGGTTTACTTTTACAAATACTGTTTTTCTTATTCTTATACATTGATTTAGCAGAACATTTTATATTAATAAGTGGTATTTTAAAAGCCGCAGGATTTTTACTTGTATTATGGTTAATAAAATATAGTAAGAGTTATTCTTATATATTACCGTGGATAATTATTATTATATTATTCCCATTAGTAGGAACTTTATTATATTTAATTATTGGATATAATAAAAAATCCAGCAAATTATTAAAAAGAATAGTTTCTAGTGAAATTAGTAATAAAAAATATTTAGTACAAGATAAAAGTATTAGAAAAGAAATATTAAATAATAGTAGAATTAGATATATTACTGATTATATTAATTATCCTGTAACTACAAATAATGATGTTAAATACTATCCTCTAGGAGAATTAGGTTATAAAGAAATGTTAAAAGAATTAAAAAAAGCTAAAGAATTTATATTCTTTGAATACTTTATAATAAAACCCGGAAAAATGTGGGATTCTATCTTAGAAATTTTAAAAGATAAAGCTAGTAAAGGTGTAGATGTAAGAGTAATGTATGATGACTTAGGTTGTGTAGGTTCTCTTAATCTAAACTATTATAAAGAATTAGAAAAGCAAGGTATAAAATGTATTCCTTTTAATAGATTAAGTCCTATAGCTGGGATTATTATGAATAATAGAGATCATAGAAAAATACTAGTTATAGATGGAAAAATAGCTTTTTCAGGAGGTATTAATATAGCTGATGAATATATTAATATTAATTCTCCTTATGGTCATTGGAAAGATAATGTTATAAAAATATCTGGTGATGCTGTATGGAACTATACTGTTATGTTTTTAACAATGTGGAATTCATATAAAAAAGTTGATAAAGATTTTAATGTATTTAAACATAAATTCCCTAAAGAAACAGAACATAAAGGATATGTTGCTCCATATGGAGAATCACCTTTAGATGATGAAATATCTGGTCAAAACATCTATTTAAATATTATTAATCAGGCAAATGATTATGTTTATATATGTACTCCATATTTAATCATAGATTCTGATATGATAAATGCTTTAACTTTAGCAGCTAAAAGAGGAGTAGATGTTAGAATAATTATTCCTGGAATTCCTGATAAGAAACTTGTTTATTCATTATCTGAGAGTTATGTAGAACCTCTTGTAAAAGAAGGAGTAACAGTTTATAAATATTCTCCGGGTTTCGTTCATTCTAAAGTATTTGTTGCGGATGATAAAATCGCAACAGTAGGAACAATTAACTTAGATTATAGAAGCTTATACTTACATTTTGAATGTGGTATGTATATGGAAAATACATCTAGTATTAAAGATGTTAAAGCAGATATGTTAGATACAATGGATAAAAGTCACAAATTATCTAAAAAAGAAGCAAAACCATCTTTATTTAAAGCTATTTTCCAAGCATTACTAAGATTATTTGCTCCATTAATGTAATAGAAAAAGAGGTATAAAATGAAAGATAAAGAAATGTGGGATTTACTTATTAGTAAAGCAAAAGAAGTTCAAAATCCTAGAGTAATATCTCCTTTCATTGAAGGAGGAGCTGTTGGTGCAGCAATACTGACTAAAGATGGAAACATATATACTGGAGTATGTATAGATACTGCATCAACTCTTGGAATATGTGCTGAAAGAAATGCAATACATACAATGATTACTAATGGTGAATCTAAAATTGATAAAATTGTTTGTGTTGATTCAAGAAATAATGTTGGCACTCCTTGTGGTGCTTGTCGAGAATTAATAATGCAACTTGATGAATGTTCAAAAGATATTGAGATTTTAATTGATTCAGATAAATATGAATCTATAACAATGGAAGAATTGATGCCTAAATGGTGGGGATATTATAGATTTGAACAAGAAAAAAACACTAATAATTAATTAGTGTTTTTATTTTTCTACATTAATTTCAACTGTACCAGTAACATCTTCATCTGTTACTTCAATTACAACCTCATATTCTCCTGCAGGAAAATCTTCTGATAATGATTCCCCTTCTCCATTCAAATATTCAGAGTCAGTTTCTTCATCACGGTCAGAACCCGCTTTATAGTAATATACTGTTATTCCAGAAGCACCCTCTAATGCTGTCTGAGTTCTAAGATCTTCTCCATCAGTAACTACTAACTTAGCTTCTTTCTCTTCTCCTTGCTTGGCATTATCTAAATTAATCTTAATACTTTTATCACTCACTTGTTGAACTTCAAATACTGTTTTAATACTTTCTTCTTTTTTTTCTTTCTTCTTTGAAGCTTCTTTTTTGTCACATCCAGTTAATAAGAAAACAAAACTAATAATTAAAACAGATAACGTAATTAATTTTAAAAACTTTTTCATAATTAACCCTCCTAATTAGATTATAACATAAAAAAACACTAATTTTTTAGTGTTTTTTATCTTGCAGTTAATTGATGCAGAGCAGAAGTAGTATTTCCAAGTAATTCTGAAATATCACATTTACCCTTTTCTTTTATATTTAAAGAATCAAAGCTATTTTGACTATTTCCATCAATGGTTTCAGCAACGTTTGTTGTCTTTTTAGCAATAAATCTTTTTTCACTATTACCATTATTCAAACAAACAAATCCATGTACATTTATTATACTATCTCCCATAATAAGGATTATATAGCCCTTTCCATCAAAATATCCCCTATCTTTATCATCTTTTGGAGTTAAAGGGTGTTCTTTATCTTTAATATCATCATCGATTAATACGTAATAGAATTCTCCAGCAATAGGATCTCTTCCCTCAGATACTAATATTTTAGATTTAGTTAAAAGAGCAGCTGCATTAAAATAAGTTTCTGATTCTTCTTCAAATTCCTCTTGAGCTTTTACTTTCATTTCCATTCTTTCTTGAATTATTGGTAATCCAAAATAAGCTCCTACTACTACTATTGGGATTAAAAGAAGCAATAATATCTTTTTTCTTTTTTCTCTTTTTTTATATTCTATTACTGATGCAGATGGTTGTGATGTAGCAGGTGCTTGAGGAGTCGCAACTGGTTGCATATTAGTACCTTGTACTGCATTATTTTGTACTGGTTGTTGTACTGGATTAACTCCTTGTTGCAAAGAAGTTCCACAATACATACAAACTGTCGCATCATCTCTAACGTTCATATTACATTTTGGACATTGCATATTAATCACCAATTAAATTATATCAATTGTTATTCTAAATTATCAAAAAGATTATTATTTTTCTTGTAATTGACTGTAAAAAAGATTATTACAATAAGGTATGCTATAATACTTATAGGTGATAATAATGAAAATAAGCGAGTATGATGATAAATACCTGGAAGATGTTAGAGATTTACTAGTTGAATTAGAAGAATATATATTAACTATAGATGAAGATGAATTAGATCAATTACATCCAGAATATCGTGAAAAGATGGCATTATTAGATTTACAAGAAGTAAACAAAAATGATGGAAAATGCTATTTAGCTATAGAAAATGATAAAGCTATTGGCTTAATAATGGGAATTATAATTAAATTTGATGAATATGATTATTTAGATTATAAATGTCCTAAAGAAGGAGAAATAACAGAACTAATTGTAACATCAAAGACAAGAAGTAATGGTGTAGGACAATTACTGATGAACAAAATGGAAGAATATTTTAAATCAGTAGGATGTGAATATATTTTAGTAGATGTATTTGCTTATAATAAAAATGGTATTAATTTCTATGATAAGCAAGGATATCATCCTAGAATGCATACTGGAATAAAAAAAATAAAACACTAACAATTGTTAGCGTTTTATTTTTGAACAACCTGATTTTTTATTATCTTTTTCTGGAATTAGTTTTAATGTACGATTCTCTTCATCCGCAACAAGTCCAAATTCTCTTAAAATTGCTTCCTTATCCATAATTTCTCGATAGTCATAAGCAATACTTAAATAACCCCTAAAACCATCCATTTCTATTAATTCTGTATCATGTCCTCTTCTTAGATCTTCCATCATATACTCAATATAACAATCTTTTAATGCTGATATTTGTTTCTTAAACTCATTTACCCTAGTTAAATTACGTAATTTAATTGTTTTGTCATAAAATGGTTGTAGTTTTTTATTCATAAGCTTTATTTTTTCACTACTGTTAAGATCAAAACCTGCTTCCTTAAAAGTTACATTAGTTCCTCGATAAGTAGTTGTCACATCTATTACATCATCCCAATCAACTTTATGTACACCGGCAGACTTAAAATATCCATTTTCATATTCTGCCCATTCATAGTAGTCTTTTCTTTTAATAGAAACACTCAAGGCTCTTTCTGGAAATCTTTTTGTAATCTCTCTAATCTTACTTACTATATCGATTACATCATTTTTATTATAATCAAATTTATTGTCCATATATTCTTCGAACTTTTGCTTAATACTAGGGTCATATTCACAATCTTCTTGACTATAATATTCAATTGTTACATTTGTACTTTTATCCAAATTTCTTCTATCAGAATAATCTTTATTATAATTATAAAATTGCACTATTTGTTGCATTATTTGCATCCCTCCAAAAATTTGTTTCCTATTATAACACAGTAAATCAATTATTACAATAAAAAGTCCTCATAGTAGATCTTTTGTCGAATTTTGTCGAATGAAGACAATGTGTTATAATATAACCACAATTTACATTATCAAGAGCAAGGGAGAGAATTGGCTCAATGAACTTGCACCAACCTATTAAATTAGGTGGTAATACCAACAAAGCAAAAGCTTTGAATGATAAATACGAATTAACTCTATACTATTCGTATGGAGTTTTTCTTTTCTTGATAGTGTTACCCAAGAAAGGAGGAAACTATGAAAAGTAAAGCACAAATATTAATAGAAGAAATTAATAAACTATGTGAAGAAAGAGGATTACAAAAACCAAAAGAAGTAAAAAAAGAAGGTAATTTTACCTATATACCTTCAAAAGAAGATAAAGAAGAAAGGAAATAAAAAATGGAAAATTATATGAGTTATGGAAATAGCACTATAGCTATTAGAGATGATGAATTATATAAGAATTGGGATTCTGACTTTATATCTTATTTAAGAAAAAAAGGATTTAGTAATTGGGAACGTAAAGGCTATTTTTGTGGTAATGTTTTATATGTTAATTTAACTAGTAAAAGATTTGCATTTTCTTGGCCCGGAGTAAAATTCACTAATCCTATAGCACATAAGTATATATCTATAGAAGATTTTAAAAAAATATATGAAATATTTGAAAAATATGATTAAAAAATAAGCATAGAGGAATAAAGAAAAGAAACTCTTGCCCACACCTATTAAGAATCTGGCTTTTAATTATAATTACTTAACAAAAAAAAGCACTAACTTATGTTTGTGCTTTTTTATTTCTAAATGGCACCTGTAGTTACCAATTCTAAAACTACTTATATGCTAGCAGTTGCTAAAAATAATATATTACCATTTACTCATTAATTTCAATATTATCTTCATATTGATTTATCTTTTTATAATCAATTATTTCATATATTTTCTTTTTAATTTTATGAAATTTTTTGTTTTTAATCATATATCCGCCAATTTCTTTGATTTGACCATCTTTTAGTTTAATCCGTATGCTTGAACTGCTACCATCTAGAACGTCTTGATCTTCGTTAGGTTTTTCAGCAAATAATGAAAAATTTTCTTTTATAAAATCACTTAATTCATTATATTTACTTTGATCAATACTAAATGTTTCTGTATAGGAATTATAACTGTTAGATAGTTTTACTATGCCATCTGGGGTAAAAGTGATCGTTTTATTGGAAGTATCAACAATAGTACCAAATCCACCGCCATGTGAATAACTTATTTCAATAATTTCGTAATTTTTGTAATTATTGTTTTTCATTGATGAAATAATTAATATAGTAGCAATAATTATAACAGCAAAAGAAACGAAAAGGATTGGTAATATCTTCTTTTTCATATGCTACATATCCTCCTAAATATACTATATCACAGGTTATATAAAAATAAAACTCTATCTCATAAGAGTAGCGTAAATATTTAAGGCGGGGGATGAGAGAATCGAACTCCCAACAGTGGTTTTGGAGATGATGTCAATACTTTAATAGACCTTTCTTCACCTTTTTTGGGGCTGGAGCGCGAGAGCCCCAAAAATTCGCGGGCTTCGCCTGTAAGTTGTAGGATGGAAATAGTCCTTATTTTTACTAAAAGTAAATAAATCGTAAAAAAAATCAAAACAAAAGAATCGCAAGGGGTGCGGGGGAAGGCGATTCTTTTAGTTTGGGGGTTGCTGAAAAAACAAAAAGGAAAGAACTTTTTAACTAAATTTAATTGCAAGAAAGGTAGAC
>JAEEGL012632137.1_pt1 | contig 12699 bp, 12 predicted proteins | sample 9134231 | NCBI WGS metagenome assembly JAEEGL01 (sample SAMN16246548, study PRJNA631951) | gut metagenome | biome: gut microbiome; feature: rumen; material: fiber-attached | host: Bos | place: Iran: Karaj | collected 2018-10 | reverse complement strand
TTGCTTTTTATCAATCTGCTGATGTTCACAGTCGCTGCGATAACCGTCGCGTTTAACAAGCCGAAACGCAATCAACTGATTCTGGTGGCATTGATCAGCATATTCGGACTGTTTCTTTTTGAATGTCTATGGGAGGCAAGGAGCCGTTACATATTCAATTATCTGCCGGTATTTCTTACGGTTACCAGCACCTGTTCGGGCAACATTCTGAATGCCAGGAAAAAATGAATCGAAAAAAGAAAAGCATCATCCTGTTTTGGATGATGCTTTTAAAAACGCTTAGCAAAAAACCGAGCGTTTTGGTGAGACACCGGAGATTCGAACTCCGGACACCCTGCTTAAAAGGCAGGTGCTCTGCCGACTGAGCTAGTGTCTCATCTGCGTTAGACGCAAAAAGAATTATATAAAAATCACCTGGAAAAGTCAAACCTTTTCTTGGATCGTATTCGAGAAAAACAGGACTTTAAGGGGAAATACCATCAATTCTCCGGTTCAACATAGGGCATGACAGAAACTGAGGAAACGACGATGTCCTTTTTGGGACGGTTGTACTTGTCAACTTTGACGCCGGAGATCTCCTGAACGAGATCCAGACCCTCATATACCTGACCGAAGACGGTATATTCATAATCAAGGGAAGGAAGACCGCCGAGTTCCTCATATGCGGCGATAACATTAGCGGCAAACCCGGCGTCTTTCATCGCAGCCACGTATTCTTCCGAAACAGGAGCGCCGGCAACGATGTAAAACTGACTGTATGAGAGACCGTCGGGACCGGCGGCCATACCGAGCGCACCGGTGAAGTTGTGCAGCATCTCGTTGTACTCCATCGGAAGTCCTTCTCCGGAAAAGCTCTCTCCGCCATTTCCTGTCAGAGTCGGATCGCCCATCTGGATGACGAAATCCTTGATGACTTTGTGAATGAGCATACCGTCATAATAGCCGCTGTCCGCCAGTTTGATGAAATTGTTAACCGTATCGGGGACAAGTTTGCTGTAGAGCACGGCACTGATCGTTCCGCGGGAAGTTGTAATCGTAACAACAGTATCTCCGGGAGAAGGTGGGTTCAACTGGTAGAGCGGGTTTCGGACAACCGGAGTTTCTTCCTGTTTTTTTCCGCAGGAAACAAGTGTGAATGAAAAAATCAGCAGAAGTATCAGCGCGACAGCACGTTTTTTCATTGCCAGAATACCCTCCCAATGGAACCTTAATCAAATTCATTATACGATAAAGAAAATGGAAAAGAAACTACCTGAACAGTTAACTGTAACCGCTTCTTAATCCTTTAGTATTTTCGACAATTCTTTGCCTTCGATTTTGGAAGGATGGTCCGTTGACGCTCGTTCCTGCCGAATCTATAATGGAATCAACAAAAGGAAGGAAACGGGTTGGGCAATGGCTGATGATAAGAAAACGGATCTGCCGGGCGAATCGGAATATGGTCCGGATTATATCACTTTGACGAATGACGAGGGTTACGAAGAAACATTCGAACTCGTCGATACGATGGAATATGAAGACTGCACGTATGTTGCATTATTGACGGCATCTGAAGATCCTGAGGAATATCTGAATTCCGACGGTAGAATGATAATCATGAAAGTCACGGAAGAAGATGGTGAGAGATACCTTGACGACGTGACTGACGATGATGAGTTTGATACCGTGTCTGAAATGTTTCTGGCGCGTCTTGCCGATCTATATGAATTCGGTGATGACGAAGAATAAATGAAATAAGAAATCCCTGCTTTGTTCGATTTGTTGTGCTCCTTTAATTCCGACTAAAGAACTTTATCGGGAATCTTGCTCGCTTCGGGGATTGCAGGCCTGAGTTAACAGGAAGCGTGAAACGCAGCGGAGGATTGACCCAACGTCTACAAATGGCGGGTTCTATCGGAGCACAGACGGCATAGCGGGGTTCCTTTTGCCCATTGGCTGAGCAATCAGACAGTGGCACTTTTTTTGAGGTCATTTGCGATTATGAGCAACAGATCAAAAGCTGCGGAGATCACGGAACTGATCCTGCGCCGTACGAAGGTCAAAGAAGAATATGCGAATGAAGAAATCCTGAAGCGCGTCCTGATGGCAAAACGTGCTGTACCGGAATTTGAACTGCCTTTGGGGAAAAGGCGGTTTATTCACGAGATCACTCTGGATTGGTGGGAAGGGATCCGGATCATCCATATCTGTCCGGAAAAGAAAAAAACGGCCGCACTGTTCCTTCATGGCGGCGCATATATCCACACACTGAATGCCGGGCATCTTCTTTATCTGGACGAATTTGCCCATCAGGTTGGAATTGAGATCTTTGCGCCGTTGTATCCACTGGCCCCTAAACATACATGTGAAGAATCATTCGCCTTCCTTCCGGATTATTGGGATCATCTGTCAGAAGAACAGGGCTGTACTCTGCTTATGGGTGATTCTGCAGGCGGAGGGCTTGCTGTTTCGTTCTGTCAGTATCTGCAGAAGGAACAGAAGAAACTGCCCGAAGCGCTGATTCTTTATTCTCCCTGGCTGGATGTCAGTCTTTCCGATCCGGACTGCGAACAATATCAGGACAGCGATCCGGTTCTGGATATTCAGGGGCTTCGGACCTGCGGGAAGATCTGGGCAGGTAAATACGATATGAAGGATGAGCGGGTCAGCCCGATTTTCGGAAAGACGGATTTCCTGCCGCCGGTACTCATGTTCAGCGGTACAAAAGAACTGTTCTATCCTCAGATCTCCAAGTTCGGTGACAGACTGAAATGTGAAGGAGTCGACGCTACCCTTATCTTAGGGGAGGACCTATTCCACGATTATGCCATGTATCCTATTCCAGAAGGAAAGGAAACGATGGTAACGGTGCGGAATTGGCTGGAAAACCGTTCTTTGATTGCATAATTCAAGACCCCGGTGTATACGGGGCCTTTTTGATTGGTGTTGATCACAGTATTTTTGATATGGAATGTCAGGTTGCTGAAAACAACGGATTGTTTTTGTCCAATCCGACGAAACAATGGGAGGGAATCGCTTCGGTGCACCTAACTGGAGTGCTTTTCCTTGACATCGAAAAGAACAAAAATCCATAATACATTTATAGACAATTATTTTCATCACATAGAAAGGATGGATACTGCGTTGGCAAAGAAAAAAGAGGGTACAAAACTCAACAAGCTTGAGCTTTCCTGGGTCCTGTATGACGTCGGAAACTCTGCTTTTACAATGATTGCCTGTTCACTGATTCCGATCTGGTTCAAGGAACTTGCCCGCCTCGGCGGAGAAGAAGCATATTCGCATGCAACAGCAAACTGGGCGTATGTCACAGCAATCGTTACGGTGATCACCGCTGTGATTGGGCCGGTGCTTGGCGCGGTCACAGACAACAAAGGTTTCAAAAAACCGATTTTCACAACGGCTCTGGCGATCGGTCTAATCTGCTGCATCATCCTCGGCTTCATCGATGACTGGAAGACATTCCTTCTCGTATACATCGTCGCTAAAGTCGCGTATTCTTCCGGAAATACATTTTATGATTCCATGCTGACCGACGTCACGACCCCGGAACGCAGTGACCAGGTTTCTTCTTATGGATATGCCTGGGGTTACATCGGATCCTGCCTCCCGTTTACTGTTGCGCTGGTCTTCTTTATGGCTGGCGAGGGAATGCTCGGAGGATTTGTCGTTACAAAAGCGACGGCAAGGATCGCAGGATGCATCGCAACGGCAGTGTGGTGGTTGCTCGTAACGTTGCCTTTGCTCAAGAATTATGAACAGAAATATTACGTCGTTTCAGAAAAAGGTGCCGTTCGGGAAGCTATCAGCCGCATTTTTGCTACCCTGAAGCGTATCGGAACACAGGAGAAGCAGATCTTCTATTTCCTTATCGCGTTCTTCCTTTATATCGACGGTGTCGGCACGATCATTGATAACTGCATCAACATCGGCACTGACCTCAATCTAGATACTGTCGGGCAGGTCGTTTTCCTTCTGGCGACACAGGTCGTGGCATGGTTGTTCTCTCTTGTCTTCTCCAAACTGTCCAAAAAGTATGAAACAGTGAAACTGATTCTGGTCTGCATTGCGGGTTATTTCTGCGTTTCGATCTATGCGTTTTTCCTGCAGAATCTCTGGCAGTTCGGCATCATGGCATTTGGAGTCGGCATGTTCCAGGGGTCCATCCAGGCGCTTTCCAGAAGTTATTTCTCCAAGATCATTCCTGCGGAGAACTCCGGAGAATACTTTGGACTGTACGATATCTTTTCCAAGGGCGCTTCTTTCCTTGGATCTTTCATGATCGGGATTGTGAAAGATACCACCGGAAGCATTCAGATCGCTGTTGCGACTCTGGCAATCTTTTTCGCTCTAGGCTTCTTCTTCCTGAAGAAGGCTGATGCGGTCAAGCCTGTGGAATAATCCGTTTTCACGGCATTTTTTGCGCCCCTGTGAAGGGGCGCTTTTTCTGTAGTGTGTCAGTTGCGGGAAGACATAGAAAAACAAGCATATTGTATAAAAAAGGAGTAAAATGGAATCAGATACAGGATCGCACAGTGCAACTGTATAATTCGCTGAGAAGCGTCTGCACGGCGGATCCTGCGTAGAAGATGCGGATGGATATGTCCGCATTTCTGTGTGCATAGAATTATTAAGTCAATCATATCAACGGAGGATCGAAAATGGAGACGAGACCTTATGTGTCATGGGACCTGATGAACAGTTTCATGATCGATGTGTTTAAAACTTACGGTGTTCCGGAGGAAGATGCAAAGATCTGCGCGGACGTCCTTCTGGAGTCGGATCGCCGTGGGATAGAGAGCCATGGCTGTAACAGATTCAAACCCATCTATATCGACAGGATCGTCAAGGGCACCCTGCTGCCCGTGACAAATCTTGAGGTTGTGAAAGAGACTCCGACCACGGTTGTCATGGATGCCCATGACGGTATGGGTATGGTTGCTGCTCACGCAATGATGGAAAAATTGATCGAGAAAGCAAAGAAAAACGGAATGGCCGGCGGCGCGATCCGCAATTCTACCCACTACGGAATTGCCGGCTACTGGAGCGACATGGCTGCCAAAGAGGGACTGATCGGAATCACCGGAACGAATGCCCGTCCTTCCATTGCACCGACATTCGGTGTTGAGAACATGCTGGGGACGAACCCGTTGACGATCTCACTGCCGACGGATGAGGATTTCCCGTTCTGCATCGACTGCGCAACATCCATCGTTCAACGGGGAAAGATCGAGTTCTATGCGCGTTCCGGAAAAGAGACTCCCGCCGGTATGGTCGTGACCCATGACGGAAGTACCGTGACAGATTCCCAGGCGATTCTGAAAATGCTCACTGAGGGTAAGGCAGCCCTTGCACCTTTGGGCGGCGGTCCCGGAGACGAGATGTGCGGATATAAAGGGTATGGTTATGCGACTGTCGTTGAGATCCTGTCTTCCGCACTTGCCGGAGGAGAGTTCATGAAGGCGCTGACCGGCGTCAGCCCGGACGGAAAGCCTCAGATGTACCATCTTGGCCATTTCTTCTTCGTTGTGGATCCTGAAGCATTTATGGGCATCGATACGTTCCGCAGAACTGCGGGCAGCATCTGCCGTGCACTCCGCGCCAGCGAGAAAGCTCCAGGATATGACCGGATCTATACTGCCGGTGAAAAGGAACACCTCGTCTGGCTCGAAAGAAAGGACAAAGGCGTTCCTGTCGGCGAGGCTGTACAAAAAGAACTGATTGCGTTGCGCGACAAGCATAATCTTCCCTATACATTCCCGTTTGAAGCATGACCAGTCTGGAGGTGTCAGATGGATTATTTGAAAGAATCCCTGAAAATGCATGAGCAATGGAAGGGCAAGATCGAAGTCACGGCGACTGTGCCGGTAGGAACCAAGGAAGACCTTTCCCTGGCATATACGCCGGGTGTAGCGCAGCCATGTCTTGAGATTCAGAAAGATATCGAGAAAAGTTATGACCTGACCAGAAGACACAATCTTTGCGCGGTTATCACTGACGGTACTGCCGTTCTGGGACTTGGTGATATCGGACCGGAAGCCGGCATGCCGGTTATGGAGGGCAAATGCGTGCTCTTCAAATCCTTCGGCGGTGTCGATGCGTTTCCGCTTTGTGTCAAGACCAAAGATGTGGATGAGTTCGTGAACACGGTTTATCTGATCTCAGGTTCTTTCGGCGGAATCAATCTGGAAGATATCTCTTCTCCAAGATGCTTTGAGATTGAAAGAAAACTGAAGGAAAAATGTGACATCCCGATCTTCCATGATGACCAGCACGGGACGGCGATTATTACGCTTGCGGGTCTTACAAACGCGTTGAAGATCGTGGGGAAAAAGAAAGAAGAAGTCCGTGTTGTGACATCGGGGGCAGGAGCAGCTGCGATCTCAATTGTGAAACTGCTGCTTTCCGCAGGATTTAAAAACATCATTATGACGGACAGAAAAGGCGCGATCTATAAGGGACGCGACGGCCTCAATTGGATCAAGGAAGAGATGGCGGAAGTCACCAACCTTGGTCTGAAAAAGGGATCGCTCTCTGATGTCATAAAAGGGGCGGACATCTTTATCGGTGTTTCCGCGCCAGGCACTCTTACTACGGAAATGGTCCGGACCATGAACCATGATGCCATCGTATTCGCTTGTGCGAACCCGATGCCGGAGATTTCCGCTGAAGACGCCAAAGCGGGCGGGGCAAGGATCGTTGCGACAGGACGCAGTGATTACCCCAATCAGGTGAACAATGTGCTGGCTTTCCCGGGTGTTTTCCGCGGTACATTTGACGCCAGAGCGAGCGATATCAATGAGGAGATGAAGATGGCTGCAGCAGCTGCTTTGTCCGGACTCGTTTCCGATGAAGAGCTGTGCGAGGATTACATCCTCCCGCTCGCATTTGATCCCCGTGTCGGAAAGACAGTCGCTGCGGCAGTCGCTGCGGCGGCGAGGGCGACAGGTGTTGCCAGACTCTGACCTTTATCAAATAATAAACATCCGGACCTCGAGGAGGATCCGGATGTTTTTGTATAAGAATTGTTGTTATTCCTCACACAGGGCGATAAACTCATCGATCTCATCTGCAAGAATCTGCAGCGATGCGCGCCAGAACTCCTTGTCCGTGAGGTCGATTCCTGCAACTTCTGCCGCACCTTCGACCGTCGTCGTTCCGGTAGCTTTCAGTAACTTCTTGTAAAGCTCCACAAAAGGCTTACCCTCGCGCAGGTATTTTGCATAGAGTCCGCGGGCGAACAGTCCGCCGAACGCATAGGGGAAGTTGTAGAAACTGAGTCCGCCGCTGTAATAGTGGCTCTTGCATGCCCACATATACGGATGGAGGTACTGGGGATCAAGGCCGTCTCCGTAGGCTTTCTTTTGTGCGTCCAGCATGATCTCACACAGCTGATCTGCGAACATAAATCCGTCCTGCCTGTTTTCGAATACGGCAGTTTCGAAAAGATATCTGGAGTAGATGTCGCAGATGATCTGGTTTGCATCCATCAGCTGGCCTTCTATCAGAGCGCGGCGGGCGATGGGGTCTTTTTCTGCGGCGATTGCCGCGTTCATTGCGACGACTTCATTGAAGGTCGAGGCCGTTTCGGCGACAGGCATAGAGACATCAAGATTCAGGCAGCTGTTGTCACGCAGACAGTGATTGTGGAATGCATGTCCGAGTTCATGAGCAAGTGTCACAACATCGCCCAATGTGCCTCCAAAGTTGGTAAGTACGCGGCTTTCTCCGATGGAATGGATACCAGCGCAGAAAGCGCCGCCGACTTTTCCTTCATGAGGGTAGAAATCGATCCAGGACTCGTCAAAGGCGCGGGCAATCATCTCAGTTTCTTCCTGATCAAAGCCGGAGAAGAGTTCAACAAGATAATTGCGTGCGTCTTCAGTAGTGTAGACTTTGTCATTGCCTTCAAGCGGTGCAAAGAGTTCAAAGAAAGGAAGACCGTTCTCATAGCCCAGCAGTCTCGCTTTGGCTCTCATATATGCCCAGAATTTCGGCAGATATTCTTCCATTGCGCCAAGGAGCGCATCCAGCGTCTCGCGCTTCATATGATTGCCCTTCAGCGTTTCATCCAAAGGGGATTCATAGCCGCGGAGTCTGCAGCGGTTGATGACTTCCATTTTGATGGAATTGAGGGAGAAGGCAATCCCGTCCTTGATCCGGTCATAGGATTTTAATTCTGCTTCATAAGCGGATTTACGCACTTCCGGATCCGGATCATAGGCTTTATTGCGGATATCTGACAGTGTGGTTGTTTCTCCCTTGTATTCGACCGGAACAGTTGAAGTAAGGAAACCCTGCAGATCAGACCAGGCGGAAGAACCGCTGATCTCATACAGACTGATGACTTCTTCCACTTCTGGAGAAAGGGTGTATTTTGCTTCCTCCTTGATATTATTCAGCATGAACTCGTGTTCTTTGAGCAGTTCATCGCTCTCGATGACAGAAGAGAGATCTTCGATTCCGGCTACATACTTTACCAAAGCAGTCCGTGGCGCGGCGATGGAAGAGAACTTCTGATACAGTCTGCCGACGACCGAAGTGGATGTGACGTCAGATGTGTTGACGGACTGCTGCAGCTGCGCAAAAGAAAAGAGTTTATCAGCAAGGCCGTTGATTTTTTGCAGTAGTTGGATCCCGCAGTGCAGATTCTGCCTAACATCTCCGGTGAGTTCATTGCAGAAAGAGGTAAACTCTGCAAGTGCTTCGTCCAAAGCGGATTCATCTTTCGCAAATGAGGGATCGTCATATCCAAGATACAGTTTATCCAGTGACCATTCTCTGTTCATAAATAGCTCTCCTAACTGACTGTGAAAATTGGTTTATCTTGGCACATTATATCATGAATGGCGAAGTGCGTTCATTATGTCACCGGTTGAAATACCGGGTTAACAGAGATTATTTGTACGAATACACAGTTATTTCGGAAATATAGGCGGTAAACATCATCGTTTATGTATAATGTATATAGTTGAAAAATAAAGTGAGAAACAGGAAAAGGAGGATTGAAAAAATGCTTCGGTTTTGGGGGGATGGTTCACAGACCGCAAAGGATCTGGTCGAAGCGATCCGGGTGCGCAGCACTGATAACTTTAATTGGACGTTTATCTTCATTCTGGCGGTCGTATTCTATGTTTACTGGACGGAAGTCCGAAACGGTAACCGGAAGGCAATCGTGGCAGGTTTTTCGCTTTACGGTGTCCATTGGCTTTATGAGATCGGAAACGCGGTGATCGGCCATGTCACCGGATATCCGCTTTGGAGTGTATCGAATGCGTCTACGACATTTATCCTGCTGATTGGTGTCTCATGGGAACTCTCCATGATGTTCTCTCTGGCGGGAATCATCTCCTACAAGATGCTTCCGGATCAGCCGTCCCGAAAAGACAGGGTGGTGGGCATGATCAGTATGGCTTTGCTGTTCGCATTGTTTGAATCGTTCCTTGCGGGAACAAGCAACCACTCGTTTATCTGGGTATATAAATGGTGGGGAGTGCTGCCTGTCTTCATCACGACATACATCCCGTTCTTTCTGGCAAGCAATTTCGTTCCTGCAATGTCGGAGAAGAATCAGTACAGATTTCTTGCCGGTGTGTGGGGGCTCGTTGGTCTTCTACTCGTCACGCTGATTCCTGCAGGGGTGATTTGAAACTTGCCCGACAGTCGGAGCGGGGTTAGAATTAAGCACAGGAGGATGGATTGATGCTTCTTGCGAATGCTGCTGCCCATTTCTGTGTTGATGGTCTTTGCGCCGCGGTACTGTTCGGGAAACTGCCGGCGGACAAGGGATTGTTGATCCTTCTGTATAACACGCTTGCGTTTTCCACCCAATGTGTCGTCGGATTGATGGTGGATCAGCTGCGCCGGCAGGCGGCGATGGAGTTTACCTCCGCTTGCCTGCTGATTTTGGGATGGGTCGCTCCATTCCCGCCGATGCTGCGAGTTCTTCTCATCGGCATTGGGAACAGCCTGTTCCATGTTACGGGCGGAGTCATGACGCTTCAGCGCTGCCATGGGAAATCGTGGAGTCTTGGGGTGTTCGTCGCACCTGGCGCTTTGGGACTCTCGCTGGGTATCGCATTTCCGCAACTTGGGTTCATGTTTGCTGTCATATTGCTCGTGAGTGTTTGCTGCGCCTGTGCCTTGGAGGAACGCGTACCATGTGATCCGGTCGAGTGTCCGGAACGTGTCAGTATGGCGGAACCTGTTCTGCTCACGGTTGCTGTTGCTGTGCGCGCTGTCGGAGGTTCAGCGGTGTCGTTCCCCTGGAAAACCGGGGTGATGTGGACGATGGCAGTTACGGTTTTCGTTGTATTGGGGAAAATCACAGGGGGATTCGTGTGCGACAGATGTGGACCTGAAAAAATCGCGCTTTGGACGATTCCTGCCGCTTCGATTCTGGTAGCGTTCATGCCCGGCTACGCTGTACCGTCGATCATCGGTCAGTTTCTGGTCAATCTGTCGATGCCGGTAACGCTGTGGCTTCTTTTCCGTCTTCTGCCTGATGCGCCGGGACTTGCTTTCGGCCTTGCGGCGTCCGCCCTGTGGCCGGGGACTATCGCCGGTCAGATGATGATTCTGACCGGGCCCGCATTGTGGGCATGCGTACTGATCAGTTTCAGTTTCAGCCTGGCTGCGATTCTGTTTGTCAGCAGAAAACTATCTGTAACATCTGTTCGAAAGGAGAACTGAGATGAAAAAGATAATGAAATCTTTACTGTTCACACTTATGGTACTGATGGCGGCGCCGTCTGTTTTTGCTCTGGACATTGCTCCCGATCCTATCAGGAGGGTCGGTGTTTCCGGCTTCCTGCTGGTGATTGGTGTAGTCCTGATCGCAGCGGCATTGCTTGCCTATCTCCTCAGGAAAAAGAGATAGGAATGACTATCCTGCTTGCCTGTGTGCTTACGGTTTTTCTGGAGGACGTATTTTTCTTTGCGTTCGGTTATCGGAATGCCTGGGACCTTGGGGTGATCGCTTGCGCGAATGTGATCACGAATCTTATCCTGAATACGGTGATGAGTGTTTTCCCTGGTCCCCGGGAACCGCTCATCTATGTGCTGGAATCAATGGCGGTCTTTGCGGAATATCTGATATACGGCAAAGCGTTCGAACCGTCATGGAAGCTTTTTGCTCTTACACTGGCAGCAAACATCATCAGTTATAGGATCGGAATGATCCTGTTTTAAAAAAGGCAGATCTGGAATGAGGTGATTATCATGCTGCTGAAAGAAATTGAAAACAGAAGAAGCATCCGCAAATATGAGGACCGACCGGTGACCGAGGAGCAGATCAGAGAAATCCTGGAAGCGGGCTTTTGGGCGCCGACCGCCATGAACAAACAGGAATGGCGTTTTGCCGTTGTCCTGAACAGAGATAAACTGAACGAACTGGCTGAAGTAAATAATTATGCCCGGATGACAAAAGACTGCGCATTTGCGGTCATCGTCGGATTTGAGGAAGGAGTCAACGACCGGTTCGGCGAAGTGGACTGTGGAGCTGCCATTGAGAATATGTTGCTCCAGGCAGAAAGTATGGGAATCGGTTCCGTATGGTGCGCCGTAATGCCCGGTTCCGAGAAGGAAGAAATCTACAAGTCTGTTCTCGGTCTTCCTGCAGGTTTCCGGACGGTGGCATCTGTACAGTTCGTTTTCCCCGGCGAGTCAAGGAATGCGGAAGACAGATTCGATGAAAAGAAAGTGACTTACGTCCGCTGACAGTTTCAAAAGGAAAAAAGGCAGCAATGCTATGTGCATCGCTGCCTTTTAGGTTCACTTAAGGAACGGGCAGTACAATACCATCACAGCAGGGAAGAACAAAGTACCCTGCGTGGAAGGAGAAACGAATATGAAGAAAAAAATGGCGGCTGTTCTTGCGGCTCTCCTGATATTGGCTATGCTGGCTTCCTGTTCCTCAATGCCTGGTCAGAGCACGGATGAGGGATCACATGCCACAGTTCAGTCTCAGGAAGATCATGCCGGAGAATCAGCGAAAAAGGATACAGAGCAGAATGAGTCTGCCGGAGTGAAAAACGGAGAGACGGAGGAATACTATCTCACGGGAACGGTCAGTGAGACACTTTCCATCGATACCGATCTGGCGGTGAGCATAACGCTGGAAAATGTCAGCGCCGAAATGTCCGGATCCGTTATCAAAATCAAAAATGCAGATTCTGTCACGCTGATATTGAAAGGGCAGAACACTCTGGTTTCCACGGGCGAAGAAGAGAAGACGATAAAAAGCAATGTGGATCTGACGATCACCGGCGACGGAACTCTTGTCGTGAGGTCTGCGGACACATGTATCAAGAGCGATACGAATATCACGGTAGAAAGCGGTGTGCTGGAACTGTACGCTGGTTCTGAGGGAGATGCCCTGCGCTCAGACGAAACGCTGACTGTCAACGGCGGCACGATCACTGCAGAGGCAGGAGAAGGTCTCGAATCCACGCAGATCACTATCAATGCAGGGACCATCACGATCACAGCAACGGACGATGGCGTCAACGCCAGTCAGAAATCTGAGACGCTCGCACCTTCGTTTACAATGAACGGCGGAAAACTGACAATTAAAATGGGGCAGGGTGATACGGATGCCATTGACTCCAACGGAACCCTGACGGTAAACGGAGGCAAAATCGATATCACCGCACAGTTTGCTTTCGATGCTGACGGAGCGGTCACCTATACAGGCGGTGATAT
>JAEEGL012154486.1_pt1 | contig 12699 bp, 11 predicted proteins | sample 9134231 | NCBI WGS metagenome assembly JAEEGL01 (sample SAMN16246548, study PRJNA631951) | gut metagenome | biome: gut microbiome; feature: rumen; material: fiber-attached | host: Bos | place: Iran: Karaj | collected 2018-10 | reverse complement strand
CCAATAACTTGTCTACTCGTCAACTTGTCTACTTGTTTACTGAATATTGGTTGCAATAGCGAAAGTCGCGATTAAGCGAGAGCAGAGCCATGCTCGCATGAGCTATGCCGAGCGTGAGCGAGTTCGACGTAAGTCAAAGAGTCAGGTAACAGATACGATGATTGAAAAACGATGACGGAGGCAGTGCGAGGACCTGTCTGAGCGAAGCGAGTAAAAAAACACCGCGACCGCTATAAGGGAGCGGTACCTTAATGAAAGAGCGACGAGAAGGAGCGGTTACATCCCCTCCCGAGAATGGGAGGGGCGTGGGGTGGGATGAGTCCCCTCCTTAGGCAAGGAGGGGTTGGGGTGGTTGTGAAAAAACTCTTTTGGGTTCTTTTTTCTTAGAGAAAAAGAACATAACCTTAAGACTAAGGCAAGGATCTGAAACTTTAATTACAAACAATTTCCCCAAACTGCCTATAACTCGACAAAACTGGATGGACAACATCTTTGATGTTGTATCTTTGCATTTGTAATCAGATGCGCAAATGATCACCATTCGGTGGAAGGTGAAGAGTGGACGGTTAAACGAGCTCGGACACGAAAACTTGAAACACGAAACTGAATGAGTATTAATGAACCCTATTGTTTAACCAATTAAAAAAAGTAGTTATGGCAAGATTGATTTACAGAACGAAGACTATCGTCAACAGTAAGGATGCCGATCTCAACGGCAAGGTGTACGCCAAGGCAGTCACCACTGAGACCCTTTCCTTTCAGGATTTCATCGAGCATGTCATTTCCCATGGCAGTGTCTATGACCGCGGTACCGTGCAGGGTATCATGCTCCAGATGGTGGACTGTATGAAAGAGCTCATGCTCGACAGCAAGAAGATCTGGCTGGGTGACCTCGGAGTGTTCTACCTCTCCCTGAAGAACAAGTCGGCAGCCGACCTGGACTCCTTCAACATCAATGATAACGTGGTCGGTGTGCGTGTGAAGTTCCGCGCCAACCAGGGCAAGACCGCTGGTCTCGACAGCAAGTCCATCCGTAAGCAGGCCAAGTTCATCAACATCGAAGTGCTCAACGGTATCAAGAAAGAGAAGGAAGAGGGCGAAGGCGAAGGTGAAGGTGATGGTGGTGGAGACAACCAGAATCCTTAACACCCACGACTGACAACTCGGACATGAACAGTTAAAAAAGTGTTGAAAAATCATTTGACCGGACGTTGCAAAACGCCCGGTTTTTTATGTTTCATCCTCAGCAAAGGTACCTTTTCCCACCAGTGTTGATACCCTTTCCCTACCCTTTTGACCACTATTTCCACCAGAAACAACCACCATTTCTCATCGAAAAAGACACCATTTCTCCTCCAAAAAGTGCATTTTTTCAAAATCACAACAAAAAATCTTTCAGAAAAACTGCGATTTTTGCCCAAAGTAAAAAGTTACAACAAACGTTTTTACACCCATTTTTACCCCATTTCTCCCCTCTTTCACTATGCTAAAACAGTATAAAAGATGCCGAAAAACACCGTCTGTTAACTAAAAAATGCATAAAACATACCCAAAAATCCACCAATTCACCCCCTGAAAACAATCTTTTTTTCCATCTTAACCCAGAACAAAGGGGAGTTAAAGAGGTTATTGGTTATTGCCTTCGGCGATTACCGTCGCGACTCGGCATAGCCTATGCAAGCATGGCTCTGCGCTCGCTGCTCCAGTAATTGTTTATTGGTTATTGGTTATTGCCTTCGGCGATTACCGTCGCGACTCGGCATAGCCTATTCAAGCATGGCTCTGCGCTCGCTGCTCCAGTAATTGGTTATTGTTTATTGTTTATTGGTTATTGGTTATTGTCTCACGGTTCCCCCAACGCCTCCACAATCAACTTCACCTGCATCGGCGTATATTGCCGCGAATGCGACGAGTGCCCAACCCTCTCCAACTGCTCCTGCAGCCCAGGATAATGCGCTATCCAACGGCACAGACGCTTATACGCGGCCATCGCACTGATGTCCGGACTGTACAGCAGGGCCAGTTCTGATCTGCCGTAGGCACGTATCACAAACTCATCGTTTTTCATTTTCAGGCAAAGTTAAAATAACAGATAATCACACACGAACATATTGTTTAAGAGAGTAATCTTACATATTGAATATCATAAGATTATGAGCAACCGAATAATTAGTAGATTAAGGAACACAAAGTTACAAAATAATGCAAACCGATGCAAGGTTTACCCATAACTTTAACACATCGTTAACAGGCAAAAATCACAACGTTACACCCATTTTATTAACAATAATTAATAATCTATTTCCTTACAAAACACCGGTAACTCGGTAACTCGGTAACTCGCACTTGATTTTTCACAAGTTTCTAGGCGCGTACCTCTTTAATAAATACTGTTATATTAATATATTAATTATCTTAATATCTGGACATATAGGCGGCAAACAGCAAAAAGCGGCGAGTTACCGAGTTACCGAGTTACCGTTTTGGCTGATTCCGAGTTACCGTCGAGTTACCGGTAAAATAATCAAAAATCATTAAATTTGTTAACCGTTTAGCAACGCCCAAAAATAACCGTCGATATTCTTGCAAATCCTATAGATATTTTGTATCTTTGCACCGTTGAAATGATTTTTTTGTATAACTATAAAAAGCATATTTATGGGCAAAATAGCAAGACTATCTAAAGATAACAAGGAGGATTATGAATCTTTCATAGATTACCGATTATTGTCTAAAACCATCATCCGATACTGGCATTGGATTCTGTTATCAATAATCGTTAGTCTCTGTATTTCTTTTCTTTATCTACGATACACCCCACCTGTTTATCGTGTTATTGCAAAAATACTAGTTAAAGACGATGAAGGAAATAGAAAGAATAATCTGCAGAATATAACAAATCTAGGTACGATTTCACAGAATTATGGTCTGGAGAATGAGTCTCAGATCATAACATCCAGTATTATTGCTGAAAGAGCCATTTCTAACTTGAAACTGTACGTAAGTTATAAACAATCAGGTCGATTATTTGGGAAAACGCTCTATAATAATCACCCTATTTCAGTAGATATAGACCAAAACCATTTAAATGAGATAACTAAACCAATTCAATTGACTCTCAACTATAAAGAAGGACAATATCATATTGTCGGAAAATATTATGCTCCATGCACAAATCGTACCATCAAAGGTCCTTTTTCTTTTGAAAGGAAAACAGATAAACTTCCTATTTATATTCGAACCAAGGCTGGAACAATATCCATCAGTTCCGTACCAGGAAGTATTATGGAAGAACATGCGAACATACAAGCAACCATCTATTCCCCTCAGACAATTGCAAATTTGTATGCTAATTATTTAGCAGTTGAACCCACATCTGAAGGATCATCAGTCATCAAACTCATTATGAACGATAAGATTCCCAGTCGTGCCATCGATTATTTACAGCAGTTAATCATTTGTTATAACCTTCAGGCTAACGAAGATAAAAATGAGGTTGCTGTGAGGACAGAAGCATTTATCAATGACAGGCTTGCTATTATCAATAGTGAGTTAGGAAAAACTGACGGTGATTTAGAACTTTTTAAGCATGACAATCAGTTGGTCGAATTAAAATCAGATGCACGAGAATCGTCTGCAAACGCTGATATTTTCGAACAAAAACTAAAAGAAGCAAATACTCAAATTGCAATTATAAAAGAACTTGAAAATATTATTATTGACCCTAATATCACTAAAATATTTCCGAGGATTAACTTTCAGGACATCTCCATAAACACACTTGTAGACGAATACAATAAAAATGTATTGGAAAGAAACCGACTGCTACGTACGGCTTCGGAAAGCAGTCCGATAATTAAGCCACTAACAGAGAATTTGTATGAATTATCAAACTCTATTCGAAGTTCTCTTCAACAAGCAGAAAACGAAGCTATTATAAAACGCAATGCTATTATTGAGCAACATCATCAATATCATCAAGAAATAGCAAAAACCCCTAAACAAGAACGCATACTTACACAAATTGGCAGACAACAAGAAGTAAAAAGTGGGCTGTATCTGATGCTACTCCAAAAAAGAGAAGAGAACTCTATCTCACTGGCTGCGACTGTAGACAAAGGAAAAATAATAGAAAAACCAACTATTGCCGGCATCATTAAACCACGTAGCTCTCTGATTTATCCGTTGGCAATAGTAATTGGACTGTTAATTCCCACTTTGTTTTTCTATTTACGTCAACTACTACGTGATCGCATTGAAGATCATGAAATGGTAGCAGCTCTAACAGACCTCCCAATAATAGCTGATATTCCATTTGCTGAAGAAACGTATAATAAAGACACATACATTGTTGTGCATGAAAATGAGAATAATTTGATGGAAGAATGTTTCAGATACCTTCGCACTAACCTACAGTTTATGCTCAAGGATAATGAAAAAGTATTGGTTTTCACCTCAACTCTTGCAGACGAGGGTAAATCATTTAATGCAGCCAATACAGCATTGAGTTTCGCATTGCTAGGAAAAAAAGTTATTGTCGTTGGTTTAGATATACGAAAGCCACAATTATCCAAAATATTTGGGATAAAAACAAATAGAAATGGAATAACAAATCTTTTGATGATTAATAATCCCACAGATGAACAAATAAAACAACAGATAGTTCCATCAGTTGTTCACAACAATTTAGATTTACTTCTGTCTGGACCAGTCCCTCCCAACCCAACAGAATTGGTGGAACGTCACTCTTTAGAACAGATTTTTTCTTTTCTACGCCAAAAGTACGACTATATTATTGTAGATGCAGCTCCTGTTGGATTAGTAACTGATACTCTCCAAATAGGAAGAGTTTGCGACCTCACAGTATATGTCTGTCGAGTAAACTATACTCCCATAAGCAGCTTTGAATTAGTTAATGAACTTAATTCTGAAAAAAAGTTACCACATATGAGCATACTCATCAATGGTATTAATCTATCAAATAAAAAAAATACGTATGGTTACAGACGATACGGTGGATATAAAGGTTATGGACCTTATTGTATTTCAAATGAAAAGAAATGCGTATGATCATTGCTGTTGATTTTGATGGTACTATCGTGGAAAATCGTTACCCGAATATTGGAAAAGAGATACCTTTTGCCACTGAGACATTGAAAATGCTCATTCACGATGGTCATCGGCTGATATTATGGACAGTTCGAGAAGGAAAATATCTTGACGAGGCTGTTGATTGGTGTTCTTTACATGGATTATCTTTCTATGCCATCAATAAAAACTATCCAGAAGAAAAAGTCCATTATCAATATGGTTATTATAAAAAAATATATGCCGATTATTTTATCGATGATTGTAATATTGGTGGACTCCCTGATTGGGGATTAATATACCGTATTGTTAATCAGCACGTTACTCTTAATAACACATGTTTTTACTATAATAGCATTAAACCAATAATACCAAAGAAATTATCTTGGTGGAAACGATTATTAATTTAGGATATTTATGGCACCAGCTTATTATTTTATATTTTTTGCTTTCATCATTTCCCTTTTGATGGGGTTTATTGTTTTACCTAATGTACTTGTTATCTCGCATAAACATCATCTGTATGATTTGCCAGATGACAGAAAGATACACAACATACCAATTCCCAGATTGGGCGGTGTAATATTCTTCCCCATCATCACTATAACTATTGCCTTATTGATGGGAACCCGTTACTTCTTGGGATTTGATATTATCTATATATCTGAACGGTCAGTACTCATTGAGCTCTTATTCCTGTTATGTGGCACCTGTATTTTATATATTCTCGGAGTAAAAGACGATCTGGTAGGAGTTTCCTACAAATGGAAATTTCTTGTGCAGATTTTATGTGGAATTCTTCTTACACTTGCTGGTTTATGGATTCACGATGGTTACGGACTATTGGGTATCAATCATATAAGAGCACGCTTCGGATATCCTATTACCATCTTTCTTGTTGTATATATCATCAATGCCTTCAATATGATAGATGGCTTGGATGGACTGGCATCAGGTTTAGCAAGTGTTTCGCTTATTACCTTTGCGCTTATCTTTATACAAGAAAAACAATTAATATATGTATTGATATCTATTTCTACGTTAGGTGTCGTTTTTCCATTTGGTATTTATAATATTTTTGGCAACCGGATGAAAGGAAATAAAGTTTTCATGGGCGATACTGGAACATTAACACTTGGCTTGATTCTAAGTTTTCTTTTTTTACGAATATGTCTTACTGATACAGAGACTAATTATATCCATAACTATAACTTAATTGCTTTCAGTTCTTTGGCAGTACCATTATTTGATGTTGTAAGGGTTTTCTATCTTAGAATAATCAATCACCACAATCCGTTTCTTCCGGATCGGAATCATATACATCATAAACTCCTAAAAACAGGCATGAATAGTAGAGAGGTAACTTTAACAATAATAGCGCTGTCTGTCTTAATGATAATTCTGAACAAGTGGCTGAGTATGTATCTCGATATAAACAATATAGCTTGTATAGACATCGTTATTATGTTTATCTTTCACTCTGCAACGAGGAGTGTTATCAAACAAAAAGGTAACCACTGACGTTAAATGGTGTTCCATATCTTCTCTCCCCTCCCCTTCCTCGCTCCCCTTTCCTCTCATCACTCGTCATGTGGAGGCATCCTTGCGATCACGTAAATAAGGCGGGGCTCAAAAGGTTTATCCACAAAGATTTGCATAAGTAGGAAGAATTAATTATTTTTGCAAAGATTTGACAAAAAAGTGATATGGAGAAGATCATTGAAGAGATACGCAGATATATGCATGAGGGATGGACCCTCGGCGCCTTACACGGCATCAAACATTGGGACAGGGTATATGAGAACGGACAGAAACTGCTGACACCGGAGGTGAACGCACGCGTGGTGGGACTGTTCGCCTACCTTCATGACTCCTGCCGCAACGACAATGGGGCGGATCTTCTTCATGGACCGCGGGCAGCACGATACATAGACACCCTAAGGGATACGTATCTGAAAGGGGTGACAGAGGAGGAGATGAAATTGCTGAAAGAGGCATGCCGCCTGCATACGACAACACATAGAACGGGGAACCCTACCATCGACGCGTGCTTCGACGCTGACCGTCTGGACCTGTGGCGCGTAGGCATCATCCCTGATCCTAACAGACTGGCTACAGAGAAAGGGAAAGAGATCGCAAGGAGGACTGACTATCAGACAATCATTAAAAAATTATGAAGGAAAGATGTAAATGGATATGTGCCGGCATCCTCGCCATCACAAGCATGTCACTGCTCAGCGCATGCAGCGACGATGAGGAGCCGACGACACCGGCACAGGAGGAGACGGTGGTGCTCAGATGCACAAAGCCGGAATACCTGAAAACGGGCGATAAGGTGGCGCTGATATCTCCATCGTACTTCACGCCCATGGAGAACGTGGAGAAGACAGCAGAGGTGCTGCGCGGCTGGGGCCTGGAGCCGGTGATCGGTCCGAACGTGGGGAAGATCGTGGACGGTAGATATGCGGGGACGGTGGCGGAACGTGTCAGCGATATCCGTTGGGCCCTGAACGACCCATCCATCAAGGCAATCATCTGTAACCGCGGCGGCTATGGCACCATACAGCTGATAGACGAGCTGACACTGACGGAGCTGAAGGCGGCACCGAAATGGATCGTGGGATTCAGCGACATCACGACACTGCACGGTCTGATGAGCCGCGCAGGGGTGATGAGCATACAGGGGACGATGAGCTCGTTCTTAGCCAAAGGGGGCACCGACAAGACAAGCACGCTGATGCGTGACCTCCTGCTGGGGAACGTGCCACGCTATGTGCTGCCGCCACACACGGAGAATATCACAGGGAAAGCCAGTGGTGTGCTCGTCGGCGGAAACCTCTGTACGTTCGCGCCGAACATCGGTTCTCAGGCTGACGCCACGATGGGTAAGGATCTGATACTGTTCGTGGAGGAGGTGGAGGAGTCGATGCATAACATCGACCGACAGATGCGTATCCTCCAGATGAACGGGGTGCTCGACCGTTGTAAGGGGATCATCCTCGGGGAGTTCACCGACTGCGGCACGGAGTTTACGTACGAGAGCGTGGAGGCGATGCTCCACGAGATGCTCGCCGCCTATCATATACCGGTGCTCTGCGGGTTCCCCGGGGGCCACGGTGATGTGAACCTGCCGATCGTGATGGGTGCTCCCGTCACCATCGACGTGCGTAACGATGGGGCAACGGTGACCTTCGACATCGACGGTCGTCAGCAGGAGGTGCGCACAGCAGATATCTCCGTCACACCGACACCGCTGCCCATGCGACTGATGATGGCGGGAAAGTGGATGGAATAAGGATGAACAACAAGATCACAGAACAGGAGTCGCACTACCGGCATCTCGAGGGGATGACGGTGACGGAGCTGCTGACGCATATCAACGAGGAGGATGCTGTCGTGGCCCAGGCTGTGAAGATGGTGATACCGCAGATCACGGCATTGGTGGAGGCTATCGTGCCGCGGATGCAACGGGGTGGCCGTCTCTTCTATGTGGGTGCTGGCACCAGCGGACGGATGGGTGTGCTCGACGCCAGTGAGGTGCCTCCTACCTTCGGTGTGCCCGACACATGGGTGGTGGGTATCATCGCCGGGGGTGACAGGGCCTTGCGGCATGCTGTGGAACAGGCTGAAGACCATGCGGATCAGGCATGGCGGGATATCATGGCGTATCATCCCACCGCCGACGATACGGTGGTGGGCATCGCTGCCTCGGGCACCACACCTTATGTGGTGGGGGCTGTCAGTGAAGCGCGCAGGAACGGTTTGCTGACAGGGTGTATCACCAGCAATCCCGACTCTCCCCTGGCTGCTGCCTGCGACCATCCCATAGAGACGATCGTCGGTCCGGAGTTCGTGACGGGGTCAAGTCGTATGAAGAGCGGCACGGCACAGAAAATGGTGCTGAACATGATCTCCACCTCACTGATGATCCGCATGGGACGTGTGCGTGACAACCGTATGGTGAACATGCAACTGACCAGCAACAAGCTGGTGGACCGGGGGGTGCGGATGCTCCAGGAACTACTCCATCTGGATGAGGAGGAGGCGAAGAGACGGCTCCTTGCTGCGGGCAGCGTGAGTGAGGTGCTGAAGAGAGAACAATCGGAAATTTAATATAACTTAGAATGAAAAGAATATATAGAATCATCAGGGGCTTGTTTGCCATCATCGGTCTCCTCACCGTCATGTTGCTGGTATGGATGAAGATATCGGGTCAGTATATAACCATCCATGAGGGTGACAAGCTGTTGTATCCTGCCCGTGTGGATAGTCTGAGAGCAGCAGGGGCATACGGTCCTGACACGGTGGATTTCAGCATGCGCATCGTGCAGGATTCCGTACGGGCGAAGGAGATACGTGAGTATTTCCAGTTGGACACGCTCTATACTGCCGACAGCCCGACATGGGAGAAGGCGGTGGCCATCGCTTCGTTCGTGGAAAGGAACATCCCTCATGCCAACCAGAAAGTGGAACCCGAACACAGGAACGCCATCGCGCTGTGGGAGTACACGCGCGAGGTGGAGCCGGGATTCAACTGTCGTCTCCATAGCATCCTGACGTTTGAGCTGATGCTGGCAGCGGGGCTCACCCCGAAGTTCGTCACTTGTCTGCCACAGGACAAGAACGATCCCGACTGCCATGTCGTCAATGAGGTATGGCTGCCGGAACTGGGGAAATGGGCGATGATTGATTCCGACATGGGCGGTCATTATGTAAGTAATGAGCACGATATGCCGTTATCGTTGGCAGAAATGAGGGATCACTATATCGCCGGTGAGAAGATGTGGATGCACCCGGGCTTTGGGAAGGGCAGCAATAAGCTCAGTCAATACTATGCGTATATGGCGAAGAATACTTACTGGTTCATGTGTGAGGAGGAGCTTACCTACGGTGTGGAGGATCATCCGGCTGGTGATGCCGACCGCGGGAGGATGCTCAACCTCATCCCGGCCGGTTTTGTGCCTTTCGGCACATGGGACAACAGTGTCAACACCACGAATGCGAAAGGGTTCTGGGCAAAGCCGGAGCATCAGAAGGAGTCATCGGAGTATAACAAATGATAAGAGATATTGTTTTAGTCGGAATAGGTAGTGGTATAGGTGGCATCTGTCGCTATCTTGTATCGCTATTCATGGGACATATAGGAAACGGTTTCCCATGGGGGACGTTTGCAGTTAATCTTGCCGGTTGTCTGTTGATCGGAATCCTATGGGGAGTGACCAGTCGTTTTCAGAACATCTCTCCAGCATGTTCTCTGTTCTTTATAACCGGCTTTTGCGGCGGTTTCACCACATTTTCTACATTCTCCAAAGAGGGACTGACCTTGTTACAGTCGAACAACTACACTTTATTCTTGTTATATGTGGTCGGCAGTGTGGTGTTGGGAATAGCAGCCGTAGCATTAGGATATTTGGCAACAAAGTGAAAAATATGCGTGATAATATACCAGGGATTTCCCTTGCTCTCTTACAGGAGCGAGTTATTATCCAACATATGACGGGGACAGGCACCAAAGAGCCTGTCCCCGAATGTATTTAGCAGGTAAAGATAAACCATCTCCCCTAAACTCTAAACTATGAACTATGAACTATGAACTCTAAACTCTAAATCATCCTCCTCAAGACATTTGTCGAGGGCTTCTGCGATAGCCTGCTTGTCGAGGTTCTGTCCGATGAAGACGAGCTTCTGCATGCGGTCACCATACTGCTCGTCCCAGTCGCGCTGCACCCCGGGGTTCTGCTTGATGAACTCCTGTAGTTCGCGTTTAGGCATGGTGGCATACCACTGTCCGGCATTACGGATGGAGAACTGTCGCCCTGCCTGTTCGAAGACATAACAGATATCTTTCTCATCGGCAAAGTAACAGATGCCCTTGGCACGGATAATATTCTTGGGCCAGCTCCTCGCAACGAAATCGTCAAAGAGGGAGAGGTTCATCGGGGCACGACGGTAATACACATAGGTACCGATGCCGTACTCCTCCACCTCACCGCCGTCATGATGGTGATGGTGATGATGATGGTGATGATCGTGGTGATGCTCATGGTCGTGATCGTCATCATCGTCGTCATGGTCGTGGTGATGCTCGTGATCGTGCTCGTCGTCGTCGTCATCGTCATCATGGTCGTGGTCGTGGTGATGCTCGTGATCGTGGTCGTCATCATCATCGTCATCATCATGGTCATGTCCTTCTATCTCTTGTATCCATGCGGCAGAGGTAGCCACCTTGTTGAAGTCGAACAACCCGGTATGGATGATCTTCTCGAGCGGCACATCACCATAGTCGCAGGGGATGATGGCTGCCTTGGGTTGCAGGGCGCGTATCACCTCCTTGATACGTGCGAGCTTGTCGGCAGGAACGTCGGAGGCTTTGTTGAGGAGGATGATATTACAGAACTCTATCTGTTGGATGACGAGGTTCTCGATATCTTCCTCTTCGAGGTTGTCTTTGAGCAGCGCAGCACCGCCGGCAAAATCATCCTGCAGTCGCAGTGCATCGACGACAGACACGATGCAGTCGAGTCGTGGCAGTCCGTTCTTGATCACCTCAGGTGCCATGTCGGCCATGGAGCAGATGGTCTGTGCGATAGGTGCGGGTTCGCAGATGCCGCTGGCTTCGATGACGATATAGTCGAAGCGCCGCATGCTGATGAGGTCGTACAACTGTTGTACGAGATCCATCTTCAGTGTGCAGCAGATACATCCGTTCTGCAGGGCTACGAGGCTGTCGTCCTGTTGGTTGACGATACCGCCCTTTTCAATCAGGTCAGCATCGATGTTCACTTCACCGATATCGTTGACGATGACGGCGAAGCGGATACCTTGTTTGTTTTGCAGTATGCGATTCAAGAGTGTTGTCTTGCCGCTGCCTAAATACCCCGTGAGTAGTAATACGGGGATTTCAATGTTTGTCATATAGAGTATATTTTTAATAATGTTATTATATGTTCTTCTCTCTGTTCCTTTTCTTTACTTCTCTCTGTACCCTTTCTTTACTTCTCTCTGTACCGCCAGAGAGAAGTAAGCAAGAGAGAGCTCGTTGCACGCTTCGAGTCAGAACAGATTACGATTCTGAAAAACTGTGCTGCGGGACTCGCTTCGCTCAAACAGGTCCTCGCACTGACTCCGTCACCGTTTTTCAATCATCGTATCTGTGTACCTGACTCTCTCGCTATTGCAACTCTAAACTCTAGACTCTAAACCATTTATCCTTTCGCTATCGCAACCAATATTCAGTAGACGAGTAAACAAGTAGACGAGTTGACAAGTTAATAGAAAGGATCCGTGACGAACCGAACGCCTCGCCCCCTGCCGAGGGGGAGAGGATGGGTGAGGGGGAACTATGGACAGGATTCAGTTCCGAAAGAAGTATCTTAGATATTAAAGCCTGTCCTGCACGGTATCAGTCATACCAGTTGATGAGTTCTACATAATCATCAAACTTCATCTCTTCCTGAATGCCAATCTTGTGGAGGGCATCCAAGACGATTTCCTGTTCTTGCGGCGGCATCGGGCGGTCACCGCGTCGCCGCTCAAAATAAGGATTATAACCGAACTGATTCACCAGTATGCTCATGAACTTCTCATACTGCTGGGGAAACATCTTTTTCT
>JAEEGL011555508.1_pt1 | contig 12699 bp, 9 predicted proteins | sample 9134231 | NCBI WGS metagenome assembly JAEEGL01 (sample SAMN16246548, study PRJNA631951) | gut metagenome | biome: gut microbiome; feature: rumen; material: fiber-attached | host: Bos | place: Iran: Karaj | collected 2018-10 | reverse complement strand
GATTTGTCCAGTGGTTGGACCGACATTGCCGGAATAACCACGCACGACGACAGATTTGATATCTTCTTCACTGACACCTTGTGCGGCTAAATGATTGTTAAGCATAGTCGTAAAACCATCGATCTTCGCTTGATTGATACCGCTTGTACCGGCTTTGTCATACCAGGCGACCACCGCGTAATGATAATCCTTAGGAATATCATCTTTGTGCATGATTAAAGCTTCGCATGTAACGGTTTGGTTTTTCGCGAATTTTGCGACTTCCATATAATGGACCATACGTCCACCAGCGATATATTGCTTCTTGAAATTAGTGGAACTGCTTAAATCTAATTCATTAAATGAATAGCACGTCCAACCTAAGAAACGATAATCAGTGGGAACATAAGCACTACTAAGTGTGGGGGATTTGATATTTTTAAATTGGGTAACTACGCCTTTATCAACTATTTGCCCCTCGTTGAGAAAGACAACATTAATTTCATTTTCTAATGCCCTCGCGGCACAGCCTGAAAGAAAGGTAACGCTACAGGCTATGCCTAAAAGGATCTTTATTAGTCTTTTACTCTTCATAAAAGATTATTGTTTTAAGAATTATTCTTCAACCGCTGCTTTTTCAACGAAATATTCTTCGTAAATATTTCTTGCTAAAGCATTTTCTTTAGTGAGGGCAACTTGTCTGCCAGCGGCGACCATGGAGGTAGAAATTGCTTTCTTTTCAACGAGCACTAAAGATTTGGTATCAGCACCACAACCAATTACTAAATTGGTACCTAAACCTTCTCTTAAACCTTCAGTTTCGGTCACTAAGTCCGCAACTTTAGTATTTGTGGCATCGTAGAATTCTAATTTTAAGTTATATGTGGAAACTAATTGAGCATTATCAACACCCATATAGGTACCTAATTGAGTTTGAATACCAGCTTTTAAAGCGGCGAATTCATCATCGGTAACCCAATCTCCACCTTTTCTCCAGAATGTCACATGGAGGACATATTCTGTGGCGGGATTTGTTAAGAAGTGAATTAGTTGAGCGGCTAAGGTCTTATGTGTTGCACCACATGTATCACTAATAATCGCTCTTCTAGCATTTTTGAAGTGAGTGGTATTAACATCAACAGCTTCTGTACCTTCGAGGATACCCATGCTGTTAACTGGATTACCACCACCGATAACGACATCAGCATCACCAGCAGCAACAACTGCGGATTTGAAGTTATCAGCTTTCATATTCAAGATATTAACTTTGATGTTATTGGAAGCATGTGCAGCTTTGAATCTTAAAGCGAATAATTCGGCTTCTGGTTGTGTGAGGTTGCTACCATTGACTTGAACATAAACCACTAAGTCTTCTTCCACGACTGGAGCGTTATCAAAGACTGGATATAAATGAATTGTGGTTTGACCTTCGGTTAATAAATCTTTGAGATCATCGTATTTTAAAGTGGCGTTCTTCGCGACTTCTAAAACGACTTCGCCGTCAGCGGTTAAGGCAAAGCCTTTAAAGACTTTTCCTTCAGGAACGGTAATGGTTGGCATAGTAACCGCTGTAGTCTTGTCTTGTAATAAGGTGGTTTCTTCTGTATCACCATGGACAACAACTGTTAAATTGATAGTTTCAGGAACTAAAGATTCTTCGATTTCTTCGGTGGTTAATGTATCCACTAAAGCTTTGTTACCAGCGTTGGTATCTTTAATCCATGCATATGTAGCAACACCTAATTCGTTGGAACTCTTTAAGTTAGCAACATATCTTGCGGTCTTTGTAGAACCGGTAGGAAGTTGAACTTTATCATTGGTTTCCACACCAGCACCTGTGGTGATATTAGCGCCGACACCGAACATGATATCGACATCACCATCAGCGTTAATAGCGACACCCATATCAGCAACTTTCTCAGAAGAATAGTTTCTAAAGCTGATATTTGCGATTTGTTCATCGGTTGCGTTTTCAGCGATCTTTAAATAATCGATGATATTTTGATAAATCATTCTCGCATCCGCTTTAGTCATATTGGATGTGTGTTTGGGCTCACCTGTTGCTTCATCGACTGCGGTTGTTTCCCACCAGCCCATGACTAAGTAATAGGTCTTGCCTTCTTGTTTGACATCGTCAACATTTAAGACATCACCGGTTTCTTCTTCGAATTTCGCGGTAAATGTCACGTTCTTAGTGACGACATAGGTTTCGAGGTCAACTAATTCGGTTCCATCTAACCAACCGACAAATTTAAATCCTTCTTTTGTGGGGTTTGGTTTACTAGGAACTGGATGTTCACCATCTTTGACTTTAAGAGTCTCGTATCTCTCACCATCAACTTCAAAGGCCACTGTGAAGGTTTGCTTTACTGGTTCACCACTTTCGGATTGTTTACCAGGTTCATCACCTTTCTTAGTGTTACAAGCACCTAAAGTTAACGCAAATAGAGAGATACCTAATAAGCTTAATAATTTCTTTTTCATAAAAATCTCCTTTCGTCTTTCATTAAAAAGAAAAATTAACAAATTGTATCTGCCACGCCTAATAAGGCTTTGCATTTAGTTTCATCTGTGAGGCCACATCTCACTACGCTATCCGCCATTTTGACATGGAAGAAGCTTCTAATATGACAAGCTGCTGATAAGAAAGCACCATAACCATCTTGGTGTCTATTATCATCAACAAAGATATTGATTTTTAAAGTATCGTAAACATAAGAGAAGGCTTTACCGACATAATGCACTTTGGCATCGATTTCATCTGCCGCTTCTTCATAGGCCGCTCTTAATTTGGCTTCCATTTCAGAAACAGTGCTACCATATGTCGCTGCGTCTTGTTCAGTGTTATAAGGTGTGCCCCATGTTTCATATAAAACGACTTGGCACTTAGTTTGTGTCTCTTTAATACGGGTATTTAACTTCTTCACCGCAGTGATAAAAGTGTTCTTATTATTAATCGGCGTAGTTGATTGTTCTTGTAAGATGACATAGTCATATTGATTATGTGTGAGCTTATCTTCGACAATCGCTCCTTTGGGATCATCTTTATTCGCGTATTTAGTTAATGTATAAGAACCCTCAACGACATAGTCGATATTAACTTGAATATCTAAACTATCCGCGAATGTTTTAAAATTACGAGGTATTTCTGGATTATCGGTTGTGCCACTAGCGCCTCGATAAGTAAAACTATTACCAATAAATAAGAATGATAAAGGTGTTAAGACCCATTTCACCGGTTCCCCATCTTGTAAATAGAAATAATTACCGGGAGTGGTCGGTTTAGTTTCACTATAATAATAGACTTCGTTAGAAACGTTATCTAATTTCGCACCACAAGTATAGATGACACTCTTACTATTGAATGAATGTTCCCCTACTGATTGAACGGATTCCGGTAGGAGGAAATAGTCTAATGGTAAAGAATGGAAATAATAATCACCGATATTCTCGATACCATTTTCAATAGTCACATTCTTAATCATTTTTATGATAGGGTTCCAAGGGACTTTAGTCTTAGAAGCATAATCGATAGCTTTACCACTACCATAGATGGCTAAATCATAATAATTGTTTCTTTTAATCGATTCCGCTAAGACGGATTGATCTTGATTTAAAGAGATGTCAAAGACACGTCCATCATATGTGGAATTCTGCTTTTTTTCTTGTGCGCATCCGCTCAAAGCAAAAACAGCGAAAACGGAGGTCACAAAACAAATAAATTTGTTAGTTTTCATATTCAAAAGTTCTCTAACATAATTGTTTCATAATAGCAAATATAAAAAAATAAAATATTTTGGTATATATCTATATCATTTTGTTATAATAGGTGTATGAATTATTCATACATGAAAGTATTTTATGTCGTCGCGAAGTATCAGAATATTTCTCACGCAGCCAAAGAACTAGATGTCAGCCAACCCGCGGTATCTCGTATTATTTCTAATATCGAACAGGAATATAAAACTAAACTATTCTCCCGTTCAAAAAATGGTGTCACTTTAACAAGAGAAGGATTAAATCTCTATGAGATGATAAAAAGTCCCTTTATCGAATTAGAGAAAATCGAAAGCGGTATTACCGAAATCTCTAATCTTAAAGAAACAGTCGTTCATGTCGGCGCAACTGCGACTGCCTTATATTGTTATGTCTTTAGATTCTTAGATGAATTTAAGAAACAATTCCCTCTAGTGAACATCAGACTCTACACCAGTTCTTCTATCCATCTTCTCAATATGGTGGAAAGAGGAGAGATTGACTTCGCATTTATCACTTCCCCATTCAATGTCAGCGATGATATTGAACTACATAATATCAATACGATAAAAACGATATTGATCGCTCCTATTAGTTATCAAGACAAAATAAAAGGACCCACTCACATTAAGTCCTTAGAGAAATATCCCTTTATCTTGCTAAACAAAGATATGCAATTTAGAGAGCATATCAATCAGTTCTTAAATAAATATAAAGTGAAAATCAATCCCGTCTATGAAATAGATAGTAGCTCGATGACCATCCCTCTAGTAGAGAATGACTGTGGATTAACGTTTACACCAAGCGATATGGCTGAACAATCAATTAAAGAAGGCAAATCATTCCAAGTGGATTTAATCGAACAAGTCCCGGATAGATTTGTTTCCTTTGTCATCAAAAAAGATGCGAGTTATTCCAACATCATCTACGATATAAAAACCGCAATTATTACAAAATTTAAAGAAGTTAAATAGTGACAAAGTTCGGCTAATTAAAAAACCTTAAAAATCGGTAAATTTAGTTAGCTTTTTACCACTTTTTTGCGAGCAAAACAACCGTCTCCACGTGTACTGAAACTTAATATGTATAGTCTTAAAACTATCAAAACTAAGAATGATATGCCTTTTTATCTAGTGGAAACTTGTGAAAGAACATATCTTTTGATTTGCTAGAAACACAACTTTATAAATCAAGGCTGTTTTGATTCAACAAGAATTCCTCAAGCGAAATAATTAAAATCCCATCTTTATTCGTATAACTTAATAGAGGTTTGTTAATAACTACGATTTTTTTAAAAGATCCTGGGACCGCTAATAAAGAGTCATATTCATTGTTGAGGTGTTTACCAGCAGGTACTTCGTCCATGACTTGAACGTAATACTCCTTGCTCCCTCTTCTTACTATAAAATCAACTTCGAGTTGGGCATAAACCCATTTGCCTAATTTGTTCTTAACTTTTGTTTCAACAAAACCGACATCAACATGATATCCGCGTGTTTTTAATTCGTTATAAATCGAATTTTCAATCAAAAATCCTTCATTAGGTTCCCTAAAATTTATTCTCACATTTCTTAAGCCAATATCCTGACAATAATATTTGCTAGGAGTGTTGAGATAAGTCATTCCTTTGATGTTGTATCGTTTTACTTCGTCAAACAAAAATGCATCTTTCATACCTTCAAAGAACTTGGTTACTGTTTCATTATCAATTTTTATTTGTTTTTCGCTCATCAAATAATTTGCCATATTAAAAGGATTTGTTAAATTACCTGTGACAGAGCATAAAGCATCAACGGTTGCGCTCAGTTCGTCAATTAAAGATGTATTAATATTTTTTCTAATATCATCCACATAAACTTTTTTCATTAAATTATCGAGGTATTTGATTTTGCCTTGTTCGGTACTTTCTTCAAATAAGCCAGGCATTCCACCAAACCTCAAATATTCTTGTAGAGCAAATCTTTTATCACCTTTAAATGCGGGATAATACTCCGAAAAAGATAAAGGCCTTACATTAATCTCTGTTCCCCTATCCTTAAATTCATCGTTTATGTCCTTAGATAAAAATTTTGAATTGCTTCCGGTGACATATAAATCATAGTTTTTGTGCTTGTTTAAAGAATTAACTGCGCGAACAAAGTCTTCTACAAGCTGTATTTCATCAAGGATTATGTAATATTGCTTATTCTCGTCTCTAGCGACTTTTTCAATATATTCTCTAAGTTTTCCTTTTTCTAATAAGCTATCATTCTTTTCGTCATCTAATTCAACGATAATAATTTGTTCATCTTTTACTCCGCTTTGCATTAAATGCTGTCTAAAAATTTCACACAGTAAATATGATTTTCCAGATCTTCTTAAACCAGTAACAATTTTAATTTTTGATGAATGCTTTCTTTCTATAAGTTGATTTAAATAATAATCTCTATTAATCATATCTTTCTCCGCAATTTTCTGACATTTTCCGGTTTTTTGCGATTTGATTATAGCATTTATAGCGTTATTTTCAATTATTTTGGTCAATTTTTTAGTTTACTTTTTTATTCAATAACCAATAGTTTGAGTATTTTTCCTTATTATGCCCGATGAGATCGTCGTCTTGTTCTTTGAATCCAAGGAGTTTCAACGCTTCCCTTCTTTCAATCGCATAATCCCAGCCTTTAGTGATTAAAGTTTTGCAGTTTGCTTTTGAAAAAGCTTCTTCAATAGCGATTCTAATTATTTTTACTAATGCCTTTTTCTTTTCATAATAATGATGAACATCTATTCTTAAAACAATAGTATCGTTGTAATTTGGCTCATTATTTCTTACAAAGTATTCTATAGTGCCAACCGCTCTATTATTTGAATTATCCACAATAACTTTTCTAACAAAATACCCTTTTTTCATTGAGTCTTGCCAAAATTTTATTGCGTTTTTCATCTTAGCTTCAGTTGAATAGTAGAAAATGTCGCCGTGACAATTATCCGAATTAAAAAACGGGATACACATTGCATCTTTATATACCAGTATCAACTGTCTCCAATCATCTTCCACTAAATCTCTCAATGAATATTCCACTACTTCTTTATTTGTTAAATCTTCTAATTCAAGAAGATATTCATTAATTAAATCTAATAATTTATCAAAAGGAACATCTCCATTTCCTTTTTCTATTTTGTTAATACTGGCACGATTAGTGTAGCCAACTCTACGACCCATTTCATCTTGGCTAAGTTCTTCCCTATCACGTATTTCCTTTATCTTGTCTTTTAGTTCTTTCATGGTAATAATAAATTATCATTGTTCATTATATCATCAATAAAGTGCCTATATCGTTTTACTTCCTCTATCTCCATAATCGTTGTTATCTTGTTTCCGCCATCTTTCGAAGATGCACCGCAGTGAAAAATCCTAGCGTTTGAGTCATAATCAATAACAATATATCTATCGTGAACTCTATTGTTTAATTGTTTAAAAAATAGAGAAATATCTTTCCTATCGCTCAAGAAGTCATCTACGAACATTTGCGATAATTTGGGCCAAGCCCTATTATCAGAAAAAATAACTATTTTGACACTAGGTTTGCATATTTTCAAAAGTTCGAGCGTTTTTATTCCAATATAATCATCAACAATGAAAATAGATTTTTCTGCAAGAGAATATATTTTTTGATAAGCAATATCTGACTCTATCTTTTCACCATTCATTATTAAGTATTCTTTGTAATTAGAAGGGTCGATAAAATTATCCATAACAATTTCTAATTTATTATTAATTTCGTTAATTGAATTAGAGTTTTTTTCGACTTGATCTCTCAATAAATCAATTTCATTTCTAAGCAATAAAGAACGATTTTCAATTATATAATCTTTCATTGTTTTAAATGCTCTAATAATTAAAATCGATTGTTTTGTTGCGAGTTCTCCTCTCAATACTGTCATAAGCATATAAATACCCTGCTCAGTAAAAGCAAAAGGCAGTTTTCTTGTGCCTCCCCAACTTGATGTCACATTTTGCAACATCAAAATTTGATTCATTTCGTCCTGGGTTAATCGAAACATAAAATCATCTGGAAACTTTTCAACATTTCTTTTGACTTGAAGATTTAAATATCTTGTTTCGTATCCATATATTTCGGCCAAATCAAAATCCAACATTACTTTTTGTCCTCTGATAATATGTATGTTGTTTTTGATAAAATCTTGTGTTAATTCAAACTCTAACTTTTCCATATAAAAAGTATAGCAAGGCGTTTACTTTTCTTCAACAAAACTATGCAATATATTCCAAGTTCAATTTGTGAGTAGCGGTTCTATTGTTTATAAATTGATTTGTGGAATTCAAAATAAGTTGGTCTGAGCAATTACATCTTGTCTGCTATTTATGTTTTAAAGATAAGCAACAAACTTTTTCAACATGTATCGTCCCGGGGAATACATTTTTAATACAAAAAGCAACAACCGTTTATGTAGTATGCTATATCCTCATATGATTTTTGACAAATTACCCCAATATCTCTTTTTTCTTTCTATCGTATTCTTCTTGTGATATCGCTCCACCTTTGAGGAGTCTATCGTATCTCTCTAATGTTCTGACATCTCTAGGAGATAATAATCTCTCTTGATCGCTATTACATAAAGTTTTGTGGTGTTTGTTTAGATATCTAATCGCATATTTGATATATCTCTCTTCTGTATGTCCCACAAAAGAAAAGATAAATAGGAGAAGTCCCACTAAGGTATATAAACCAAATACTCCTAAAGGAATGAAGAATGCCCATATTGGGAAATCAGGTTCATTAAAGACACCGGTTAGATGTAATATCAACATTACAATACCGATTAGTCCCATGACAAATAAACCAGACAATAAAAAGATTAAGCCTAACACTCTGGCCACCCAGTAGAGTCTAGGATGTATCTCTTTACCGAACTCAATTAATTGTTCTCTATTATATTGTTTGTCATTAACTGTATAGATTTCTTGTTTCATAATAATTCACCTAAATATATTTATATTTTACAACAAATAGTCAAACTCTTATAGAGTTAGAAAGTGGACTATTTGATTATTATTATTAATACAAATCTCCACTTGAGTGTAATAAGTAGCATTTAATATTATAGGCTATCTTAAATAATCTTCATTTAGAAGGAACTCAACCGCCCCAATGGTTTCAATGCCTTTTTCATCTCTTCTTAATTTAATAGGATCTCTAACAACAAGGATTTTTTTATTAAAGTCATTAATTTTGCTTATTGACTCTTTTTCTCTAAAATATGCTTCTTGTGAAGTAAGCGAAAACGCTGATTGAATATAATATTTTTCGCTTCCTCTTGTTGCTATAAAATCAACTTCACGTTGTTTTCTAACATAATTTCCGTTTTTGTTTGGTTCGTTTGTTTGAACAACACCAACATCCACATTAAATCCGCGATATATTAGCTCATTATAAATAACATTTTCTAATGAAAAACCGTCATCGGAATGTAAAAAACTCAACAGCGCATTTCTTAAACCTAAATCAGAAAAATAATATTTGTATTGGGCTCCTATCTTTGCCTTGCCTTTAATGTCGTATCTTTCCGCTTTTTTAATCAAGAAACAGTCTATAAATGAATCAATGTAATTTTGGACTGTTTCATCATCTATTTTTTGCTTTTTCACACTTTCGAAATAATTGGATACATTGCTTGAATTAATTAATTGGCCGACGCAGCTTGAAAGAACATTAAGCACTTCTCTAACTGCCTCTTCATTTCTAAAACCTTTTCTTTCTATAACGTCTTTTATGTATGTTTTTTTAATCAATCCTAATAAATACTCTTCTTTGCCTGCATCAGTTTTTTCATACAATGAAAGTGGCATCCCGCCATGAAACATATATTCATTTAATGCCGTTTCCGGCTCCGAATTGGTGGCATCAAGAAACTCCTTGAAGGAAAGCGGTTCGATTTTAATCTCTGTTTCTTTATTTCTTAACTCTGTAGCAATATCACTTGATAGCATTTTTGAATTACTGCCAGTAACATAAACATCTAAATTTTTCTTTTTTGATAAACCAAGCACTACATTAACAAATGAAATAACATCCTCATCATTATTGTTCGCTTTAACATGTTCACCATTTGTCAAATTTGGATTAAGAATTTTATATACATGTTGTATTTCATCAATGAAGACATAAATAACACCATCTTTATCTTTCGAGACATTCAAAACATAGTCATACAAATACAAAGGATCCCAGTATTTATAATTCAAAGCATCTTCTAAATCTATATAGAGAATATTGTCTGGATTAACACCATTCTTTTCTAGATACTCCCTATAAATTGTATCTAGCAAATAAGACTTTCCGCATCTACGTATTCCGGTAATGACTTTAGGAAATCCATTTTCTTTTGATTTTATTAATTGATTAAGATATTTATCTCTGTTGAACTTCATTACATATTCTCCTTTTTTGCAAGAACTTGCATTTTTTTCGATTAAATTATACAAATTATGAACCTAGATATCAACGAAAGAACAAACAAAAATCTGAATTCTCCATGGTGACTTTTTCCGAATTCAATTAGGTTTTAGCCAAAAGCAATAAAATAATTAATATTTGAAGATGAAAATATACTTTTTGATTATTATTAATATAAATCTTCACTGGGGAGGCATAAAGTAAGGACACCGCCAATAACACTGACAAAAATTAAAGTGCACACTCCACAGGCAACCTTATTACCGTTTGTTGTTTCAATTTGTCGCCAAATCAAAATAAAGAATTGCATTATTACATACAAAAACCATATAGCCCATAGCCAAAGGGGATATGAAACATATTCGGTGTAATTGGCACATAGTCCATTATAATTACAATAACGCAATGTAACTAACTGTCCGCGCGCTAAAAAGATAAAACCAAATACTGCTGTTAACACAAGGCCTAACCAACTAAAAATCGTAGCTGTTATTTTCATGATTCCACCTAAATATATTTATATTTTATCACAAAGACTTTGTGTTATTTTATAATTACATTAACTATGTTAGAAACCTTAAAAGTTCATAATCTAGATATCTATACACCCACTAGATGGCAGACAGTCATCTTAAGGAACTATGGTTTAGTGAAGATTGATAATCTTGCAAAGACTTTAAGATGCTCTATTAAGAGAATAGAAATAGAAGCTACTAGATTAGGAATAGAGAAAATAACATATAACCAGTTATGGAGAGATAAGTCCTATCTCACCATTATTAGAAATAACTGGAACCTCCTTAATTATGAACAGTTATTAACTTTATTAGATATGAGTGAAGAACAATTATCTTATAACTTAGATAACAACGACTTCCTCGGAATTAAGTTAGGTAACTTCAAACCAGAACTAGAACCGATATATTACACAAAACTCACCAAAGAAGAATTAAGAGAAACTCGTAAGATTAATAAGATTATTAAGAAGCACTTCATAGATAACTATGTCTCACCATTCTCATTTACCTATAACAAAATAGATAATCCCTCATTTGATAATCATGACCGTATTATCTATCCCTATTCTTTAGAATATGGAGATATCTTATTAAAGACATCTCAACTCATATCTAATGAAGAATTAGAAGCCTATGCCTCTAATGGAGTGAATGGATTATGGATAGGTATCACATTAAGAGACCTATGTTATTATCCATTCCCTAAGAACAAGAACGATAGTTATCTAATAAGAAGAGATAATCTTAATAAGTTCATTAAACTTGCAAACGAGAAAGGATTGAAAATCTATCTCTATTTAAATGAACCAAGAGGAATAGATATTGAAGAATTAGATCCTCAATATGAATATCTCAAAGGCAGAAAAGAGAATAATCTCGTCGCTTTATGCATCTCTCATCAAGAGGTACAAGATTATCTATATAATGCGATAAAAGAATTAGTCACTAATGTGAATAATATCGAAGGGATTATCACTATTACGAGTAGTGAGAACCTCACACATTGTAAACATATCCCTCATAGTGATTGCCCTTCTTGTCAACAATATCACCCTTATGAACTAGCAGCGTTAATTAATAACATCATCTATCAAGCGATAGAAGATAATCATCTAAATACAAGAGTGATCGCTAATCTATGGGGATGGATGCCTTATTGTGGTTATACATTAGAAGATGCGAAAAAAGGTATCGACTTATTAAATGAGAATATCGAAGTTATGTGTGTCAGTGAATTCGGTACACATAGGAAAGGGAAGACCACTTATTCTATTGGAGAATATTCTTTATCGCATTCCGAGCCTTGTTTAGAAACAATATCTCTTCTAAAACACGCGAAAAAAGGCCACCACCACGTTTTAGCGAAGATCCAGGTAAATAATTCATGGGAGATGTCTATCGTCCCTTATATCCCCTGTTTTGAAAATGTCTATCATCATTTAGATAAATTAAGAAAATTAGGTGTCTATGACTATATGTTATCCTGGACTTTAGGAGGATATCCTAGTATCGCTTTATCTCTTGTGGGTTCATCTAATTATGATAATTGGTTAAAAGAAACATTTAATGATAATTATCAAATTATGAAAGATATCTTCCATCAGATATCAATCGGTTTCTCCTATCTACCATTTGAATCACAACTACTATATCTCTCACCACTTAATCATGGACCGATTAATCTACTATATAGAAATAACACAGAAAGAAAGGCCACGATGGTGACCTTCCCTTATGATGATATATCTAGTTGGACTAGTGATAGAGACACATTTATCTCTAAGATGAGTAAAGTTATTAAATACTTTAAGAAATCATTAAAGATGTTAGGTAGTGTTAATACCACTACCCCTATAATTAAAGAAATCACTTCCTACTTAAAAGTGTGGACTATCTGCTATGAATCCACATTAAATCAGTATTTGTTTAATATCGATAGAAACGATAATAATAAGAATATCAATAGATATCTCAAGAAAGAACTGGGG
>JAEEGL010943783.1_pt1 | contig 12699 bp, 9 predicted proteins | sample 9134231 | NCBI WGS metagenome assembly JAEEGL01 (sample SAMN16246548, study PRJNA631951) | gut metagenome | biome: gut microbiome; feature: rumen; material: fiber-attached | host: Bos | place: Iran: Karaj | collected 2018-10 | reverse complement strand
CGGCATCGCGCTCACGATCGGCCTCAACCAGAAGGCGTTTGGACTCGATTCGGAGCTGCATTTCAATTCGCAGGCCGCCGTCTTCGGACAGGCGGTGAAGGAGATGAAGAAGCTCCTGGACCTCCAGGGCGCGGGTACGCTCGAAAACCTCTGCGTCGGCGCGGGCGATCTGTACGTTACGGTCTATGGCGGACGTACGCGCCTCGTCGGCATTCTGCTCGGACGCGGACTTAACATCGACGAGGCCAAGGCGGAGCTGAAGGGCGTGACGCTTGAATCGCTTGTTGTCGCCGTGCGCGTCGCGCGGGCCGTGAAGGCGCTCTGCGCGGCGGGGCGTCTCAACGCCGCCGACTTCCCGCTACTCATGCATATCGACGAGATCCTCACCGACAAGAAGCCCGTGAACATTCCGTGGGAGAAGTTCACATTTGAAAAAGAATGAAGAAATCGCTTAAGTGGTGGCAATGGGAGACCTTGCTGGTCACGATGGGAGGCTATGCCCTCTACTACGTGATCCGCAAGAACCTCTCGATCGCCATGCCGCTTCTGGGTGAGATTGGTGTGAGCAAGGTCCAGCTGGGCGCCTTCCTCACGGCGGGCGGGATCGTCTATGGACTTGGTCGTTTCCTCAACGGCATCGTGGCCGACCGCAACTCAGCGCGCAAGGTGATGGCGATCGGTCTTTTCATCTGCTCGTTCGTGAACGTGCTGTTTGGACTAAGCGACTTCCTTGTCCTGGGCGACGCGGCCCCGGCCGTAAAGGAAGGAGCGGCGGCCGCCACGGCGCTTGTCTGGACGATGGGCATCATCTGGATCATGAACCAGTATTTCCAGGGAATGGGTGTGGGACCGTGCATCAAGACGCTCCCGAAATGGTTTCCTCCGGAGGAGCTCTCGACAAAGCAGTCGATCTGGAATCTCTCGCACTCCGTGGGCGCGGGCGCGGTGTTCGCGCTCTGCGGCTGGCTGCTCATACCGATGTTCCACGCATGGCGGCTGTGCTTCATCGTGCCGGCGGCGATTGCGGCGGCAGGCGGCGTGGCGGTGCTTTCCCTTTTCAAGGATTCGCCGGAAGACGCGGGGCTAAGCGTCGGCGATGCCAGTAGCTTTAAAGGTTCTAGCCTCTCCAACAGTTCTAGAGACTCTGGTAATTCCATCGATGCCACCACCGACTACCGCTCTTATGTCGCTCACTGGGTCTTCCGCAATCCAAGGGTGTGGATCATCGCCATCGCAGATTTCTTCGTCTATACGGTACGTTTCGCGGCGCTGGACTGGGGCATTGTGCTGCTGATGGAAACGAAGGGTCTCTCGCTCGCTTCCGCGACGACGCTATGTTTCGTTTTCGAGATCGTCGGCGGCAATCTCGGGATGGTGGTCGCCGGTTGGGCGACAGATCGCTTTTTCGGGAGTCGGGCACATCGTACAAGCGTATTCTGCATGGCGGGGGCGGCGGCGTCAATCGCGGCCTTCTGGGCCGTCCCGCCGACGATGCCGTTTGCGGTGAAGCTTCTGCCGTTCATGATGATAGGGTTCTTCATCTACGGTCCGCAGGCGCTTCTGGGCGTGGCGACCACGCAGCAGGCTACGCCGCGCGCGGCAGGTGTCGCAGGCGGGTTCGTTGGTATTTTCTCGTACGCCTCGACAATACTTTCCGGCATAGGCTTTGGGTTTGTAGCCCAGCATTGGGGATGGAATGCCGCCTACGCCACGATACTCGCCGCCGCGCTGGTTGGCGGATGTGTGCTGCTGCTCATGTGGCAGGCGGAAGCGGCCGCTTCGCGGGCGAGACGCTCGATGGTGGCGTAGTCGCCTTTGGCGAGAGCATCCTTGGGTACGACCCACGTTCCGCCGCAGCATATGACTTCGGGCACGGCGAGATAGTCTGACAGGTTCGACAGGTTCACGCCGCCCGTTGGCATGAACTTCACCCCCGTGAAGCGGAACGCGCCAAGTAGATTCTTGATCATCTTGACGCCGCCTGCCGCCTCGGCCGGGAAGAACTTCACGAGCTTGCATCCGGCGGTAAGCGCCTGCGAGAGTTCGCTCGCCGTAGCTATACCGGGGCACATCGGAAGATCCGCCGCCTTCGCCGCCGCGATGACGGCCGGATCGAAACCGGGCGCCACGCCGAAGACCGCGCCCGCCGCCTTGGCGTCGTTCACCATGTCCGGGGTGAGAAGCGTGCCTGCGCCGACCGTCGCTTCGGGCACTTCGCGTCTTATCGCCGCTATCGACGCGGCGGCGGCCTTCGTGCGGAACGTGACTTCGAGGACGGGAAGTCCGCCGCCAACGAGCGCTTTCGCGAGCGGAACCGCCTGCGTTTCGTCTTCGATGACTATCACGGGTATGACGCCCGCCTTGCCAAGCGTGTCTATGATATCCATTTTTCACGATCCTTTCTTGAATGTCAGCGGTCGACGCGGGCCGATCCCCCGCGTACAAGTTTCTCCACGTCGGCCTTAGTGGCCATCGAGGTGTCGCCGGGCGTGGTCATCGCAAGCGCTCCGTGCGCGGCGCCGTATTCGACGGCCTTGGCGGCGTCGTTGAAGGCCATGAAGCCGTAGATGAGTCCGGAAGCGAACGAATCGCCGCCGCCTACGCGGTCGTATATCTCCAGCGAGGGGCGTTCGACGGAGCGGTGGAAAGAGCCGTTGCACCAGCAAATCGCGCTCCAGTCGTTGACGGTGGCGGACTTCACCGACCTGAGCGTCGTGGCGACGGCCTTGAAGTTCGGGTATAGGGCGACCGCCTTTTCGATCATATTCCTGAAACCTTCTATGGGAAGGGTGGTCATGTTATTGTCGACGCCATCCACCTCGATGCCAAGCGCGGCCGTGAAATCCTCTTCGTTGCCGATCATGACGTCTACGTGTCTGGCTATCTCGCGGTTGACTTCGCGGGCCTTGGACTGTCCGCCGATCGCCTTCCACAGCGAAACGCGGTAGTTGAGGTCGTAGGATGTGACTGTACCGTGGCGCCTGGCCGCCTCAAGCGCCTCAATGGCCACCTGGGCGGTCGTCTCGGAGAGCGCGGCGAATATGCCGCCCGTGTGGAACCACCGCACGCCTTCCTTGCCGAAGAGTCCGTCCCAGTCGATCATGCCGGGCTTGAGCTGCGATACCGCCGTGAGGCCTCTGTCGGCGCACGAGCGCGCGCCGCGGCAGCCGAAGCCGCGCTCGACGAAGTTGAGTCCGTTTCGCACCGTACGTCCGATGCCGTCGTAATCCATCCAGCGGATGTGACCCGTGTCTACGCCACCCTGGAGCATGAAATCCTCGACGAGGCGGCCGACGGGATTGTCGGCAAAAGCGGTTACGGCCGTCGTGCGCATGCCGAAGCAGCGGCGCAGTCCGCGTACGACGTTGTATTCGCCGCCGCCTTCCCAGACCTTGAATTGGCGTGCCGTATGGATGCGTCCATCGCCCGGATCGAAACGCAGCATTATCTCGCCGAGGCTGGCGGCGTCCCAGGTGCAGGTTCCGGGTTCTTTCACTACGATGCCGGTCTGGTTGGCGCAAGTAGCGCCTGCGCCGGCGGCAGATTGTGCGGTGCTGTTCATGGAATGTACCTTCGTTGTCATTTTCTCTTGGCGTGAATTATACCAAATCCATTCCCTTATGGCACACCGCGCCGGAATAAAAATGTCGTTTCCTGGGGAATGGAACGGTGAAGGGAATTGTGGTACAATATCTGCAAAGGAAGAATCAGCATATGAAAGCAGCATATCTGTGTTTGGCGATGGCGGTATCGGCCGCCTTGAGCGCCGTTTCATCCGATACCGCATGGAACGCCGCAAACAACTTCGGCAATCCCGCGTTCATACGGTGCAACGGCAGGATCGAAGGGGGTAAACTTGTCCTTTTCGACATCGGCCGGGATGCCTACATCAAGATCGGGAACCTCTTTCTGGACACGATAGGCCTGGACACGTTCATCTGCCGCTACCGTGCCACTGGTGTCGGCAAGACCAAGGGGCAGCTCTACTACTCATGGACCGGATCGGGCGATTCCGACCGGCGCCGCTGGAACCTGCCCGAACTCGTCGTCGACGGACAGTGGCACGAGATGAAGGTGACGGAATCCGCCATCGTCGATTCCCGCAGCTGGTATGGCTGAGGTTTCGTCAACGACTTGCGTTTCGACCCTACCGATGCGGCCGGCGGACGCATAGAGATCGAATATCTAAAGTTCGAGTCCAGCAAGGGCAGAAAACCGGCGGCAATCACGGCAAGGAGCAACGCGAAGCCGCTTAAGCGGGGTTTCAAGTATGGCGAGGATCCGTGGCCTGCCGTGCGCCGTGTGTGGGCGGAGGATCGTGGCCAGCCGACGATTAGCATACGTGGGCCTTATTTCACCTGCAAGATGATCGCCGCCGCGAACGACCGCGAACAGGGGGGCGAGTTCACGCTCAAGAAAAAGATTGTGGTCAGGTCCAATCCGGCGATGGCCTGGATACAATGCTTCAGCGATGGCGCCGGCACGTTCAGTCTGAACGGACGTGTCGTCGCCCGTACGTCCAGCTACATTCCCAAGCGTTCCTATATGGCGCGTTCGTCGCGGGAATGCGTCGTAGATGCCGTCAAAGCCGGCACGAACGAGTTCTCGGTTTCTTACGTTTCGGAAAAAGGGCGCGGCGGCGCGGCTCTTGCGGAACTGCTGGTCCGGTACAAAGACGGCACTTTCGAGCGATTCAACACCGATTGCGGGTTTGCCGACGCAGAGGGCCGCCCGGCCATATGCCACGCTCCGCCGCCCGCGTCGCCCTGGGCGTGCGTCCTTGCGTATCGCGACTATTCCCATGAGCAGCGTGGACTCGGCGGCGGACCGGAGTCGCCGGAGGTCGTCGCCGGCGACGAGACCGTTCTGCGCTACGCTTTCAAAGGCACCGCGCCGGAAGGGGAGTTCGAGGTCACGGTTTCGCTGCGCGCCGGAACCGTGCGGGCATTGACTGAAATCATCCCGCTTGACGCGCGTACGCACGTCGTGCCGCGCAAGGACGGCACGTGGGAACTGACCGCGCCGTTCAGGGTGCCGCTGTATTCCTCCGGCGGCGAATACGACCTGACGCTTGAATCGTCCGCATTCCCCGTCACAGGCGGCGTTACCTGCGACGCGAAGCTGAAGATACGCAGGGCGGCGGCGATCCCGAAGTTCGACCATCCGCCCGTGGCGCAGGTGAAGAAGGTCGACGGAATCCCCGAGTTCCATCTGGACGGCAAACCGCGCATGCTTTTCTGGGGCGGCGTGCAGCAGGGCAAGCGCGTGGACCGCATGCCGTACCACAGCGGCATGCCCCTAAACGCCATCACCGTAGTGAACGACTCGCGCGAATGGCATCCGGCGACGGGCGTCTGGGTCGGCGAGATACTTGACCGTCAGGCGGAACTCTACCGTCGCAGCCAGCCCGACGCGTATTTCGTATGGGACCTTACGGTGTATCCGCCGCGCGACTGGAAGGCCGCCAATCCGGACGACATCTGCACCGACGAGCGCGGCGTCGCCGGGCACGACAGCGATCGCGTCAACTTCTCGTTCGCGTCCAAGCGCGCGATCGACGAGATGAAGGGATCCGTCTCGTGGGCGATACGCCATCTAGAGAATTCCCCCTACGCCAACAGGATCATCGGCTACCGGATAAACTCCGGGCACACGATCGAGTGGCTGGGGTGGCGTCCGGAGCCCGGGCACATCTTCGATTTCTCGAAAATCTCGAAGGAGAGGTTCAGGGAGTTCGCGGCAAAGCACTATCCCGCGCTCGTCGACGCGTCGGTGCCCGGTCCGGAGGAACGCAAGGCGCTGGACGGCGAAGATATAATCTGGAATCCCGCAAAACACCTGGCGTCGATCGCCTTCGTGGACTTCACTTCGCGCTGCTCGGCGGAAGCCGTCCTTGCGGTATGCGGCCACGCCAAAAGGGAGCTGGCGGCGCTGGGACGCGACAAGATTGTCGGCACCTACTATGGTTACACCGCGACGCTCAACTTGAATGGCGTTTCGCAGATGCGCGCGCACTATGCGCTGGACACGCTGCTCCGCGGACCGCACGTGCTCGACTACATCATGTCGCCGCAGAACTATGGACAGCGCAACCTGGGCGACACATGCGGCGAGATGAAGCCTTTCGCGACGATGCAAGCGCATGGAATCATGCCGGTGATAGAGGACGATACCCGCACGCACAACTGCAGCTGGGGCGAAATGCATGGCTTCTACCAGGCGCCCAACGTGCGCGCTTCGCGCGAGATCATGCGAAGGAACCTGTCCATAGCGCTTTGCCGGCGCGAGCCGATATACTGCTATGCGCTATGCTACGGGCGCGACTTCGATTTCAGGGAGATGGCCGAGGACGGCCGCATCCTGCGCGCCGTTGGCGAGCATTGCGTCGCCAAACGGGTCAAGCGCGCGGCCGAGGTCGCCGTGGTCGTGAGCGAGAAGACGATCGTCGCCTCTCCGATGAGCACTCGCAATACACCCATGGAAGACGTCATACAGGACTACGACAAGACCGGCGAGCCGATCGTGCGCGAGGTGCGCGGATCGCTTCTGGAGCAGGACCTCTACAACGACAACTATTCGCGCTACGCCCGCGCCGGCGTGCAGTTCGACCTCGTGCTGGCCGAGGATCTCGCCCGCAACCCGGGCGACTACAAGGTATACGTGTTCGAGAACGCGTTCTTCGACGATCCGAAGATACGCGAGGCCGTGGAGAAACTGCGCAAGCGCGACTGCACGCTCGTGTGGCTGTATGCCGCCGGGTTCCAGCGGATGGACGGAACTTCACTCGATGGCATGAAGGAGATGACAGGCTTCACGTTCGGGCGTTTCGCCGAACCGGCGGTGCCGCAGGTCGCGTTCCCCGATGGACGCACGATGGGCATATCCGGCACCAAGGTCGCGCCGCTGTTTTTCGTGAAGGATGCAGACTGCGTACTCGCGAAATATGCCGATGGATCCGCAGGTGTCGCCGTGAAGCGCACGGGAAGGGCGACTGGGATATATTCGGGGGCATGGCGGCTTGACGTGCCGTTCGCGCGTGACGTGTTCGCGAAGGCGAAGGTGCATATCTGGTGCGATTCCGGCGATCCCGTGGAGGCGAACGGAAACCTCTTCACGCTGCATGCGCGCGTGCCCGGGATAAAGACGGTCCATCTGCCGCGCAAGGCCGATGTGCTGAACATCTTCGAACGGCGCATCGTTGCGCGCGGAACCGACAGATTCGAGTTCTCCGCGCCGTTGCATACGACGCACCTCTTCTACTTCGGCGACGACGCCGAAACGCTGCTCGCCCGTCTGCCGGAATAGTCGCACGGCGCGGTAAATATGCAAATGTGCTGATCGTCGAATGAGACTTGAAGACCGCCGGCGGAATATTTGGTATAATATCCGGCGAATGGTTATCAAGATAACAGATATCTGCCGGCCGTTGGACTTCCCGTCCGGCGTGCCGCTCGAGGTCGAAGTGGGCTGCGGGAAGGGGCGTTTCCTGACAGGCCGGGCGGCGCGCAATCCCGGCAGGCATTTCCTTGGCATAGAGCGCATGCCCGAGCGCGTCAGATGCTTTGACGCGAAATGTCGCCGGCTTGGGCTTGAAAACGCGGATGTCCTGCGGCTTGAGGCGCTGTATACCTTCCACTATCTTCTGCCGCTTCATGGAATCGACACGGTGTACGTTTTCTTCCCCGATCCATGGCCGAAGCGCAAGCACCATTCGCACAGGCTGTTCGGTCCGAAGTTCCTGAACGCCCTGCATCACCGTCTCAAGACGGGCGGTCGGCTGGAGTTCGCGACCGACCATCTGGAATACGCCGGCGTCGTCGCGGAATGCTTTGCCGCAGATGCGCGTTTCCGCAAGGTGGAGCCGATGTCGCGCTGTCCCGAGGAATGGACGGAGTTCGAGACGCTTTTCCGCGGACAGGGCCTGCCGATCCATGCGGCCGCCTGGGAAGCCCTGGAGGATCCCGGCGAGAAACCGCTGGAGCCGCTGCGTCCCGCGCCCGAAGACGAGCCGCGGGAGGGGGTCGCGCGCCGGGAGTCGCACGGAAAGGAATGGAGGTTGGCAAATGCTGAAGGTGACTAAGACGGTCCGCTTCGATGCGGCCCACATATTGACGAACCATCAGGGACCGTGCAGGAACCTGCACGGGCACACGTATCGCGTGGATGTCGCCGTCTCGCAGGGGCCTGGCGACCCGAAGGACATGGTCATAGACTTCAAGGACCTGAAAAAGGTCTGCGAAGAGCTGATCATCGCGCGTTTCGACCATGCGTTCATATATGACGAGACATCCCCGGGCGAATGCGAGATTGCGGAGGTCCTGTTGAGGAACGACCTGCGCACCGTGGCGCTGCCGTTCCGTTCGACGGCGGAGAATCTCGCAAGGCATTTCTTCGGAGAGTTGCGGGGCCGCATCCCCGGGCTCTCTTCTGTCAAAGTATGGGAGACGCCCGATTCGGTGGCGGAGTATTCAGAATGAACTACAGATTGAACTCGGTATTCACTTCCCTGCAGGGCGAAGGCCGCAATGTGGGCCGCCCTGCGACATTCATAAGATTCGCGAGCTGCAACCTGCGCTGTCCCTGGTGCGACACGCACCGCACGGAGCACTTGAACCTCACGCTAGGCGAGTTGATGCTCAAGGTGAAGCATCGCGAAAAGCGCTTTGTCATATTGACGGGCGGCGAGCCGTCGATCCAGCCCGGGCTTTCCGACCTGGTGCGAAGTCTCAAGAACGAAGGATATGTGGTCGCAATGGAGACGAACGGGCTCGAGGCGCCGCCGGAGCCGGAGCTTTTCGATTACATAGCATGTTCACCAAAGGCCGAATACGCGAGCCGCTACCGCGACGATCGCATGCTTCACAAGGCCAATGAAGTGCGTATCGTCGCCGAAAACGAGCTTGTCGTGTCCTTCTGCAGGAAGATGCGCGAGCAGATAAAGGCGGACGACTACTACATCTCCCCCCTCGACCAGAACGGAAAGATACATTACCACCGGGCCTTGAGCGTGCTGTCGTCGGTCAATAGACTCATGACGGACGTGTTCCCGCCATGGTCGCTTTCCATCCAGATGCACAAGGTGATCGGAATCCGCTGAATAATACGCACAAGAACGCCGATTTTTGATATAATATCCCGCCTATGAACATACTGAAGATGATTTTCGGCACGAAGAACGCGCGCGATCTCAAGAAACTTGAGCCTATCGTCGCGGAAATCAACCGTATCGAGGCCGAGTACCAGGCGAAGAACTTCACCGCCGAGGATTTCCCGCGCATGACGGCCGAGTTCAAGCGCCGTCTGGCAGATCATGAGGTTACGCTTGACGGTCTGCTGCCCGAGGCGTATGCGCTCGTGAAGAATGCATGCCGCCATCTCGTGGGCACGACAGAGGAGGTCTGCGGCCATACGCTTACATGGGACATGATTCCCTTCGACTGCCAGCTCGTTGGCGGCATAGTGCTGCATCAGGGCAAGATCGCCGAGATGCAGACGGGTGAAGGCAAGACCCTCGTGGCGACATTGCCGCTGTATCTGAACGCGCTGACGGGCAGGAACGTGCAGCTTGTCACGGTGAACGACTACCTGGCGAAGCGCGACGCCACCTGGATGGGGCACCTCTTGAAGTATCTTGGCCTTACGGTGGGCTGCATACAGAACTCGATGGACTCCGCCGAACGCTATGCCCAGTATCGCTGCGACATAACGTACGGCACGAATTCCGAGTTCGGTTTCGACTACCTGCGCGACAACGGCATGGCGCAGTCGCCCGAGCAGGTCGTGCAGAACGGGCATTATTTCGCGATAGTCGACGAAGTGGACTCGATCCTCATCGATGAAGCCCGCACGCCGCTCATAATCTCCGGCCCGGCGACAGTCTCGACAAGCGCGCAGTACACCGCGATGAAGCCGCTCGTGGAGTCCATAGTGCGCGTGCAGATGCAGCAGTGCAACGATTTCATCGCGAAGGCCAAGAAGGCTCTTGCGGACGGCGACGAATGGGAATGCAAGCGCAGGATATACCAGGTCTACCATTCGATGCCGAAGCACAAGCAGATGCTGCATATGTACGAGGAAGCCTCCGTGCGCAAGCTCCACGAAGACGTGGAGATGCAGATGCTTTCCGAGATGCACAAGGAGGAAGGCCGCGCACTCAAGGAGGAGCTCTACTTCACCATCGACGAACGCACGCGCGAGGTGGCCCTGACCGACAAGGGATGCGACAAGATGAATCCAAAGGACCCGAAGATGTTCGTCATACCCGATCTTGCGGGCGAGATGAGCCAGCTTGACGGGGACCATGAAATGTCGGCGGAGGAGAAGGCGGAGAAGAAGCGTCTTCTGCAGGCGGACTTCATGGAGCGCTCTGCGCGCGTACATGTCGTAGACCAGCTGCTGAGGGCGGACTGCCTCTACGAGCGCGACGTCGACTACGTCGTTCAGCCGGATCCGCAGACAGGCGTCGGCCACGTCTATATCGTCGACGAATTCACCGGCCGTATCCTGCCGGGCCGCCGCTGGTCCGATGGCCTTCACCAGGCGGTCGAGGCCAAGGAGGGGGTGGAGATCGAGAAGGAGTCGCAGACACTCGCGACCATCACGATCCAGAACTATTTCCGCCTGTACGAAAAGCTTGCGGGCATGACGGGCACCGCCGAGACGGAAGCGCGCGAATTCAAGGACATCTACAAGCTGGACGTCACCGTCATCCCAACGAACAGGCCCATCCGCCGGATTGACGGCAACGATCAGATATACCGCACGCAGCGCGAGAAGTACAAGGCCATCATCGCCGAAGTGCAGAAGCGCCATGCGGCCGGGCAGCCTGTGCTGCTGGGCACCGTGACGGTGGACACGTCCGAGATACTTTCGCGCCTGCTGAAGGTCGCAAAGATACCGCACGAGGTCTTGAACGCCAAGAACCATGCGCGTGAGGCCGAGATCGTGACGCTCGCCGGACAGCCAGGCGCCGTAACGATAGCGACGAACATGGCCGGCCGCGGCACCGACATCAAGCTCGGGCCTGGCGTCGTAACGCTGCCGACCGAGGTGATCAAGAGCCAGCTCACGCTCAAGGACCGCATGCCGGATTCGAAGGATACGATCCAGAAGATACTGGAAGCCCATCCCCAGGGATTGCATGTGATTGGCTCCGAGCGCCACGAGTCCCGCCGCATCGACCGCCAGCTGCGCGGCCGCTGTTCGCGTCAGGGCGACCCCGGCAGCTCCCAGTTCTACATTTCGCTTGAAGACAACCTCATGCGGTTGTTCGGCTCGCAGAGGATCTCGGGCATAATGCAGCGCCTTGGCATGAAGGAAGGCGATGTCATGGAGCACCGCTGGCTGAACAAGTCGGTGGAGACCGCCCAGCGCCGCGTCGAGCAGCAGCACTACGCGATACGCAAGCGTACGCTTCAATACGACGATGTGATGAACAAGCAGCGCGCGATCGTATACGAACTGCGCGGCACGATACTCAACGGGAACCCCGAAACCGTCCATGGCACGATACTCGACGTATTCAACGACCTTATCCTGACGCAGTGCGAACGGTATCTATCCGATCCCAAGAACCCCGGCCTCGACGATTTCAACAGCTGGCTCGGCGTGACGTTCCCCGTGACGGTGTCGGAGGAGGAACTGAAGCCGTTCCTCGGCGAGCCCGCCAAGTCGGCGGAACTCGTCTTCGAACGCGTTCGCGAGGCATACGAGGGCAAGTGCGCGATGGAGGACCAGGCCGTGCTGCCGTACATGGAGCGCGGCGTGTTCCTCAACAGCATCGACCGTCAGTGGCAGGACTACCTGCGCGCGATGGACGATCTCCGCCATGGAGTAAGCCTTCGCAGCTACGGACAGCGCGATCCGCTCGTCGAGTACAAGCGCGAAGCATTCAACATGTTCGAGAACCTCATGAATTCCATCAAGACCGAAGTGGCGAATCTCGAATTCCGCGCCACGACCGCGTCGAACATGCGCAGGATGATGGCGGCTTCCGATGCCTCCAGGGGCCGTATAAGGACATCCGGCGGGGAGTCCGCCCTGGAAAGCACGCTTGGCGGAGGCCAGGCTTCGCCGCAGGCGCGTGTTCCGTCCGCCGAAGGCGCGCAGCAGCCCAAGTCGGTCAACGACGTGTTTGCGTCGATGATAAACCAGGTCGGCGGCAGGCGGATGCCCCAGGTACAGGGCGGACCGCCGCAGATGGCACGCCCGGCGGCCTCGCCCTCGGTTGGCCGCAACGATCCCTGCCCTTGCGGCAGCGGAAAGAAATACAAAAAGTGCTGCGGGCGCAGTCAGTTCTAAAGGTCGGACGCGCTATCCACGAAATCCCATTTCAATTTCCCCGCTATTCGCGTTGCGCGGGGCGTGGGGATTTGGTAAAATCCATATCACTTGAAGATGGTCTAGCCTGCAACGAATGGAAAAGGAATCAAACATGAAAAAGAAAATTGCCGCGTCCGCCCACGTGTCCGGTATCCTTTGGATAGGATTGCTGGTGCTTTCCGTTCCATCATTCGCCATCGACCTTGTCGACAAGGTCCTGACGGTAAACGTTGCATCCGGGTCGCGCACGTACGAATCGGACGAACTCTCCGCGATCACCACCGCCGGCAGCGTGACGAACATCATGAAGACTGGCGATGGTACGCTCCTGTCAAAGGATATCGGCGGCTACACCGGCGATTTCTGCGTCAAGGACGG
>JAEEGL010736179.1_pt1 | contig 12699 bp, 10 predicted proteins | sample 9134231 | NCBI WGS metagenome assembly JAEEGL01 (sample SAMN16246548, study PRJNA631951) | gut metagenome | biome: gut microbiome; feature: rumen; material: fiber-attached | host: Bos | place: Iran: Karaj | collected 2018-10 | reverse complement strand
TTGCATTAAAAAAATTCTTTTTCACTAATATTTTACTGGGAAGCATTATATTAATTATTAGTAGTAGTTTTATCTTCGTTAAATTTTTTGTAGGGAGGAAAGAATATGAAGAAGAGTAGTAAAATTTTAGTGCTAGCTCTAATCGGAGTTTTATGTTTAAATTGTATTATTGCTCCTGTTAGTGCTGCTACAAGTAAAAGCATATGGTCTTTTACTGATTTAGAGGATGATTGGTATATCGACGCTATTAAAAGCGCTGTAAATAACGATCTACTCGCTGGTTATTGGGATAATACAATCCAACCTCAAGGTAATATTACTAGAGCAGAGGTTGCTACTGTCCTAACCAAAGCTTTATCTGCTACTGAAAAGGCTGACTTAAGTCAATTCGAAGATGCAGATAAAAATGAATGGTATTATGACTTCCTTGCTAAAGCTGTTAATATGCAAGTAATGTCTGGTAATGGTTATGGTTTTGTTATGCCTAACGACAATATTACTAGAGAAGAAGCAGCTACAGTTATTGCAAGAGCATTCTGCTATTTCTCATCAGGCAAAAATGTTTTAAAGAAATTCCCAGATGCTAACGAAGTTAGCGATTGGGCTAGACCTTATGTTGAAGCATTAGTTGAAAACGACATAATGGCTGGTATCTATGGAAAATTAGAACCTAAGAAACCTATGACTAGAGCTGAATTTGCTCAAATCATGTCAAATATTACTGACGACTATATTACTTCTGCTAAGAAAGCTGTTACTAGCGACTATGATGGAAGTGTAATCGTTAAGGTTCCTGGTGTTACATTAAAAGATATGACAGTTGAAAATGACTTGATTATCGCTGATGGTGTTGGTACTGGTAACTTCACAATGGAAAACGTAGTTGTTAAAGGCGACGTTGTAATTAGAGGTGGCGGTCCTAACTCTATCAATATTTTAGATAAATGTAAAATTAATGGTAATATTATTGTATGCAATAGAAATAGCGTAGTTCGTATCCATAGCGATATTATTGTATTACCAAAGATTATCGCTTTAACTCCATTTATTTTAGATGGTGATGCTGAACATATTATTGCTAACGCAAATATCTCTATTGAAGTAAGAGGATTTGCTCAAAGAATAGATGCAAATGATTCTTTAAAGGTTACTGGAAGAGGTACTGTTGAAGAAATAAATGCAAACGCAGATGATTCTACTATTAGTGGTAATGCTGATGTTAAAGATGTTTTGGTTAATGCAAACAATGTTACAGTAACTATTGCTAAAGCTAGAGTTACTGCTGGTAAGAATACTAGCGGTGTAAAGGCTGGAAATAAGAATGTTAAACCTGGTGAAACAGTAGTAGTACCAGATACTTCAATTGGTGGAGTAAGCCATGGTAGTTCTTCTTCTTCAGTAGCTAAGAAGACTTTAGTATACACAATTGTAGATAATGGTGAAAGCTATGACTTTATCCAAGATCCTGCAAATGATCCAGTTACTAATTTCGAAAAGACTCAATACAATGTTACAGTTAAATTTGAATCTGCTGCATTACCATTAGAAGAGACTGGAACAGCTGATGTACTTCCTTCATTAAATCATGCAGATGAAGTTGCTACTATCAAGAGTTCTGGCGAAGCTATTGCATTTGCTAAGAAGATCTTTGGTATCTTAGATATAGAAAAATTAATGATAACAATAGATAGTAAGAATTTTGTAACTTCTATGGAAGATTACAATAAATATAAGACTGAATTAAAAGCATTATTTGTATTTATCTTCGATGAAGATTATGCAGTAATTGATGCTGCTAGAAGAGAAGCTGCTAATACACTTTATGAAGGAGATTTATCTCAAGTTGGAGTTTGGGATATCTATAATGTTTTATTAGGTGAAAAGACAACGACAACAGAAGATGTTATAGATATGGTTAACAATGCTTTAGATAGAGCAGCTGGCAACACAGTATATTCAGATGTTATCTGGGAATTTGCTACAGATAGCGACATGTTAAACAAGATTTTCTAATTTAAGTTAAAATAAGGCGAGGATTTTTCCTTGCCTTATTTTTTGTGGAAAATTTATTTAGTACGTGATATAATAATTATACAAGAGTAAAAAGGAGATATAAAATGAAAAAACCAGTTTTTAAAAAAAGTTTTTCAGTAGATGATATTCATGAATTAAGGGAGTATCATTATGAAACAACAAAAGATATGACAAGAGAAGAAAGAATAGAAGAAATTAATGATAAGGCAGAAGAGTTTGAAAGAGAAATGAAAGGGAAAAAGCAGAAAAAAACTGCGGTATAAAACTTTTAAAATAAGGCGAGGAGTAAAAACTTCTTGCCTTAAATTTTTTTAAAATAAAAGTGTAAAACACTTGAAAAACTTGTATTTAAAATGATAATTTATAGTTGAGGTATTTTAACAAAAGAAAATTTTTTGGAGGCACAATATGAACGAGAAGTTTAAATCTGGGTTTGTGGCTATAATAGGGAACCCTAGCGTTGGGAAATCTACCCTTATAAATGCTATGGTTGGCGAAAAGATAGCGATTACTTCTAGTAAACCCCAGACTACACGTAACTCTATTAAAGGAATACTTACGACTGATGACTACCAAATAATATTTATGGATACTCCTGGCGTTAATAAGACGCATACACGTCTTTCTAAGCTTATGGACAAGAGTATAAACGAATCTATTTCTGGAACTGATGTAGTTATTGCTATGGTAGATTTGACGAGGCGTAAGAATTCTGATTTGTTTTTGGGCAAATTAAAGAAGGTTAAATGTCCGGTTATTTTATTACTTAATAAGACGGATATTGTAAAAGATAAACAAGATATACTTAAAATTATTGGGGAGTATAACGAATTGTATAAGTTCGATGAGATAATCCCCGTTTCGGCGTACGATGAGGAAGATGTAAAGCATGTTATTGAGGCGGTTGTAAAGCGGTTACCGTATGGGCCTCAATATTATCCCGAAGATATGATTACAGATAGCCCTGAGAAAGTTATGGTAGCTGAAATTGTGCGCGAAAAGGCCCTAGATTTGCTTTCAGATGAAATCCCTCATGGAATTGCAGTTGAAGTAGAAAAGATGAAAAAGAGGGTTAATAAAGAGATTATAGATATTGCTGTTAATATATATTGCGAAAGAGAGTCCCATAAACCTATTATAATTGGAAAAGGTGGGAAGATGTTAAAAGAGATTGGCTCTCGTGCGAGAGTTGATATAGAAAGCTTTTTAGGAACAAAAGTTTTCTTGGAAGTTTGGGTTAAAGTCCGAAAAGATTGGCGAAACAATGAGGTAGAACTCAAAAGATTGAATTTTTTGGAATAATTATCAATGCATTTTGAGGTAGTTAAACGGGCAAGATAAAGTTAAAGAAAAAAGTCGTTTATAAAATGGGAGGTAATTACTATGCAAAAAGAAGATTTATGGAAGTATTTCAAAAAAACAGGGTCAGTCGAAACATATTTGTTGTACAAAACTATGGAGAAGTATAAATTAGAAACATCAAAAGATTTATCACGAGTTCTTAAAACTAAGTAGTATTATTTGGAGGAAAAGTGGATACAAGAAAGTTAGTAAAAACTAAGGGAATAGTATTAGCTGAAACAAATTTTTCTGAGGCTGACAAGATGCTTACAATACTCACTCCGGACCTTGGTAAGATAAGTTGTGTTGCAAAAGGTGCAAGAAGGTTACATAATAAACTTATGCCTACTTCGCAAGTTTTTGCGTTTAGTGATTTGGTTCTTTATCGAGGAAATGGGGAGACTTATTATATCAATTCTGCCGAGCTTATAGATGCTTTTTATTCGCTTCGTGTGGATTATGATAAGCTAAATCCAGCAATGGATTGTATTAGCTTTGCGAAGAAAAATATTCAAGAGAATCAGTCATCTTTACCTATTCTAAAATTACTTCTTAATACGATATATCTTTTATCTACTGGAGAGAAAGATAGTGAGTTGGTTAAGAGTGTTTATGAGTTAAAGGGTGTTTGTTTGCTTGGATATACGCCTCGTGTGAATGGGTGCGTAGAGTGTGGTAGTAAAGAGATTGTAGGCTTTAGTATGAAGAATAATGGAATGGTTTGTAAAAATTGTGGAATAATAGATAAGTCTTTAATTAGTTTAAAGCCTGGAACCGTTTCGGCTATCCATTATATCGTTAATAGCGACTTAAAAAAGTTGTTTTCTTTTAATGTTACTGAAGATATTATTAAAGAACTACAGCTTTTTAATAAAGTATATATGAAGGAAAAATTAGAATAGGAGAGGAAAGTGATTTTAATGGGATTACTTGAGGGAAAGAACATTTTAATTATGGGTATAAGGAATAAATGGAGCATCGCTTGGGGAATTGCAAAGTGTTGCTATGATCAAGGTGCAAATTTGATTTTTACATATAAGGGTTCTCATGAGAAACAGCCTGTTCTAGATTTGATTAAAGAGTTTGATGGCAATTATTTAGCATTACAATGCGATGTAGAGAACGAAGAAGAAGTTAATGCTACGTTTGAAACTATAAAAAATGAGTATAAAGAGCTTCATGGAATAGTACATTGTATTGCACATGCTCAAAAAGAAGATTTGAAAAAAGACTTCTTAGAGACTTCTAAAGATGGTTATGCTAAGGCTATGGATATTACGTCATATTCTTTGATTTTAGTTGCAAAACATGCTAAGAATTTGATGCCTGAGGGTGGTAGTATTGTTACTATTAGTTATTATGGCGCAAGTAAGGTTATGCCTGGATATAACTTGATGGGAGCTGCTAAGGCTGCGTTAGAGGCTAATGTTAGATATCTTGCTAATGAAATAGGACCTATTGGTATTAGGGTTAATTCTATTTCTTCTGGTCCAATTAAGACTATTTCTTCTAGAGATATAAACGACTTTAATAGTATGCTTGAGATTGTTCAAAAGAAATCACCACTTAAAAAGCCTGTTACTCCTGCTGAGATAGGTGATTCTACGGTATTTTTACTTAGTGATTTAGCACGTGGTATTACGGGATCTAATTTGTATGTAGATAATGGATACCATATTATGGGAATTTAGTGAAAGGATAGGATAAATAATGGAATATAAAAAGTGTGAACATTGTGGAGAGCAGATACATATAAGGAGCCAAAAGTGTCCTTTTTGTAATCAAACAGTGGCAGAGGTACCTGAGGAAATAATAAAAGAGGATGAAGTTGAAAAAGAAGAACAAAATGAGGAAGTAGAGGCTACTGAAAATAAAGAGGAAGAAAAGCCAAATGATTTAGAAGAGGAAGCTAAATTTAATAATGTTTTCGAAACAGGAGAGAGTACGACTGTTTTTTGGGAAAAGACGAATAATAGTAGAAATTTCGACCCATCGGACCCTGCTAGAGCTAATATTCCGCTTGGCCCTAATGGAGAGCCAAAAGACTATATTTATAAAGCAGAAGTAAGGCATAGCCTTCAATATACGACTCCTATGTCGAATTTGGCTAAAGTCTTTATTGCGGCTTTATGTACGATTCCTATTATGGGTCAGCTTATTGGAGTATTTTTAGGGGTATTCTTTAGTACGTACGATGAGTACGATAAAAGAAGTTTTGGCAAGGCTCTTATATTTCTTTCAATATTTATGTTTGCATTTTATTTATTATATATTAAGTGGGCTTTACAATTAATTGGTTCGGTAGATATAAATTCTTTGTTGCAGTAATATTCGTAGTTTTGTTTCTGATAAATAATTATTTTTGTTTATTGTTGTGTGTTTTAATTATTATTAAAATAAGAGGAGGCTATTTATATAATGGCAGATGTTAATGAAATGATAGATAATTTGGCGAAAAATGCGGAAAAAGCATTAGAAGAATATATGGAGCTTAATCAAGAGCAAGTAGATAAGATAGTTAATGCTATGGCTTTGGCTGGTCTTGACCACCATATGGAACTAGCTCGACTTGCTATTGAGGAAACAAAGCGTGGAGTTTACGAGGATAAGGTTATAAAGAATATTTTTTCTACTGAGTATATTTGGCATTCTATAAAGAATGAAAAGACAGTAGGTATTATAAATGAAAATGAGTTGGAGGGGTATGTTGAGGTAGCTGAGCCTATTGGAATAGTTGCTGGTGTTACACCTGTTACTAATCCAACTTCTACAACTATGTTTAAATCTTTGATTTGTGCAAAGGCTAGAAACCCTATTATATTTGGGTTCCATCCATCTGCTCAGAAGTGTTCAGTAAGAGCTGCTGAGATTTTAAGAGATGCTGCTATTAAGGCGGGAGCTCCTAAGTATTGTATTCAATGGATAGAAGAGCCTTCAATTGAAGCAACTACTGCGTTAATGAATCATCCTAAGGTTTCTTTAATCTTAGCGACCGGTGGAGCTGGTATGGTTAAGTCCGCGTATAGTTGCGGAAAGCCTGCTTTAGGTGTTGGACCGGGTAATGCACCTTGTTATATTGAAAAAACGGCTAATCTAAAACGTGCTTGTACAGACCTTATGCTTTCAAAGACTTTTGATAATGGTATGATTTGTGCGTCAGAGCAAGCAGTTATTGTAGATAAGGACATTCAAGAAGCTTTTGAATGGTATATGAAGGAAAATAATTGTTACTTCTTAAATGATGAGGAAACAAGAACAATTTCAGCGTATGTAATGCAAAACGGAAAAGTTAATTCTAAGGTCGTAGGGCAGCCAGCAAGTGTAATTGCTAGTGATGCTGGTATTAGTGTACCTCAAGATACAAAGATTTTAATTGCAAGACTTTTTGGTGTTGGTCCAGATTTTCCTCTTTCTCACGAAAAGCTATCGCCGGTTTTAGCATATTACGTTGTTGATGATTATAAAGATGGATTTGAAATTTGTAAGCAAATACTGGATTATGGAGGGCTTGGTCATTCTGCGATTATTCATAGTTCAGATCAAAATATAATAAAAGAGTTTGGAGAAACCATGAAGGTTGGAAGAATTATTGCAAATTCGCCTTCGTCTCAAGGTGCTATTGGAGATATTTATAATACGAATACACCGTCGCTAACACTTGGTTGCGGTTCGTATGGAAATAATAGTACGACGTCAAATGTCTCGACAGTAAACCTTATAAATACCAAGAAGATAGCGCAGAGGAGGGTTAATATGCAGTGGTTCAAGATTCCGCCAAAGATTTATTTTGAAAAAGATTCAATTCAATATTTAGAGAATATGGAAGGCATTTCAAGAGCTTTTATTGTTACAGATAATACTATGGTTAAACTTGGCTATGTAGATAGAGCTTTGTATTATTTGAGAAAAAGAGAGCAATATTGTCATGCAAAGATTTATTCTGAAGTTGAGCCTGACCCAGATGTAGATACAATCATGCGTGGAGTAGAAGAGATGCGTGAATTTAAGCCTGACGTTATTATTGCCCTAGGTGGTGGCTCTGCTATTGATGCTGCAAAGGGTATGTGGTTATTCTATGAGCATCCTGATGCTACGTTTGATGGATTAAAACAAAAGTTTATGGATATTAGAAAAAGGGTTGTTAAGTTCCCTAACTTAGGAAGACTCGCTAAGTTCGTTGCAGTACCTACTACTAGTGGTACGGGAAGCGAGGTTACTGCGTTTGCAGTTATAACGGATAAAAAGAATGGAAATATTAAATATCCTTTGGCTGATTATGCGTTAAAACCAGATGTTGCAATTATTGATCCTCAATTTGTTATGAGTTTGCCTAAGTCTGCAACAGCAGATACTGGTATAGATGTTTTGACACATGCTTTAGAGGCGTATGTTTCTAATATGGCTAGTGACTATACAGATGGTCTTGCTCTTCAAGCTATGGATTTGGTATTTAGTTACTTAAAGAGAGCTTATGATAACGGTGAAAACGATGCTATAGCTCGTGAGAAGATGCATAATGCTAGTTGTATTGCTGGTATGGCATTTACTAATGCGTTCTTAGGGTTAAATCATAGTATGGCTCATAAATTAGGTGGGGAGTACCATATTCCTCATGGTAGAGCTAATGCGTTGTTGCTTCCGTATGTTATTAAGTACAATGCAACAAAACCTACTAAGTTTGCTACTTTCCCTAAGTACGAATATTTTATTGCTGACCAAAAGTATGCTAAGGCTGCTAGATTTTTAGGGTTTAGTGGTAGTAGCGCTGAGGAGAGTGTAGATAATTTAATTAGTGCGATTAGGACTCTTATGAAAGATATTGGGTTGCCTAGCTCTATAAAAGAGTGTGGAGTTGATGAGACGGTATTTATGAATAATTTAAGAACATTATCTGAGAATGCTCATGATGACCAATGTACTGGTGCAAATCCTAGATATCCGCTTGTTGAGGAGATTATGGAGCTTTACAAAATGGCTTATTATGGGGAATGATTTAAATTTTTATAAGTAAAGGAGTAGGAAAATATGAAGTTAAAAAGGTTGGTTTTATTTGCAATTTTTACAGTATTTTTATTTGGAGTTGTACAAGCAGCAACATTTAGCGACTTATCTACAAATCATTGGGCTTATAAAAATATAAACGAAATGTATGATAAAGGTTTTGTATCAGGTTATACGGACGGTACGTTTAAACCGGATAAGGCAATAACTAGAGAGGAATTTGTTACTATTTTAAGTAAGTTTTTAGACTTAAAACCAAGCCCATATGCTATTAAATGTATAGATGTGGAATCTGACAGATGGTCAGCAGAGTATATAAATTCTATGAATTTGTATTTGCGTCCTGATAGAATTGATGGATTATATTATTTTAAACCATCAGAAGCAGTGTTAAGAAAAGATGTGGCAGGGGCAATTGCTGGGGTATTGGGTTTGTATTGTAGTACCGAAGTAGAGATTTTGGATACATTAGAACAATTTAGTGATATAGATGAATTGAAATATGATGACCAACATAATATAGCAAAAGCAGTGGCAAATGGGGTGATGAAAGGGAATCCAGATGGGACATTTAATCCTAATGGAGTACTAACAAGGGCAGAGGTTGCTGCATTAATGTGTAATTTATCAAAAAATCAAAAATTTAGGGTAACTGGTTCCGATACTATAAGTATAGAGCCATTATCTGAAACAGTAGATATTGGTAAAGTAATGTTAAATAATGCGTTTTTTATAGTAACTGGTAATAAATTTTATTTTTTAGATGATGAGTTGTATAGATGTGATTTGGATGGTACTAAAAAGGAAAAAATTAATTTACCAGTCGAGATAAGAGGTATAGAATTTGGGTATGGTAATTTATTGTATTGTACGGCTGATTCTTATTATAATACAGTTAAAATAAATTTTGATACTTTGGAGATAAAAAAGTTATCTAATGATATAGAAACTTTTGTAGCAAATTCTATATATGATGGTGAGGTTGTGGTTGTTTCTTCTAAAGACCATTCTATTGGGAAATTAAATTTATTTAATGATGAATATAAATGCATTATAGAAGATATGTATAATACTATTTATTTTGAAACAATATTTGAGTATAAAGGCAATATATATTATGGAATTGAGTCGGAAAGTAATGAAATATATTGCAATGGAAGACCTTTTTATAAAAGTGACAAAAAAATAAATAATCTCATATTTATGAATGATTCGATGTATATTATAATGGATGATGAAGTTTCACAATATAGCTTTAACGAGAATGAAATTGTAATGCAAAAATTTTTTAGTTTAAATGATTATAATATAGTATCTATGCCTAATAGTGAGTATCATTACATATATGAAAATGGGAAATTGTATGAATTTAATAAATATATTGTTTTAGAGGAAGTTAATTATAATCAATATAATCCTAAAATTCTATTAGATAAAGAACCATATGCGGGGTATGTTATAAATAATAAGCTAATAATTATTACTTATGCGACAAATGCTTCGCCTAGAGATATTTTAGTGTATGATTTAACAACAGGTAATACAAGTATGTATAAAGACATAGATTATTATAATGTTAATAGTGATATGAATGTATATATATACTATGAAAATTCATCAGAAAATAAAATATCAACAATAGATTTAACAAAACCTATAAATGAAAGTAAAATAATATCATTAGGGCATGAACATAAGTTTTACAGTACTTATAAAGATAATTGCGATGGAAAGACACATTTAGTGGAATATAAGTGCTCTATTTGTGGTGAGGTATTGGGGACTCAAAATGAGCCACATTATTCGCCTAATGCAGATGGCAAATGTGAAAAATGCAGTGGAGATGCAGAAGAATTGCAGATAATTTGGCTCTTTGATGGTACTCCTAAATTTTATACTTATGAAGATGAAAAAATATTAAAATTTGCAATAAAAGGTGAAGGTAATAAAAAAGTTACGTATTATATTACTTCTTACAATAAGTATTATATAGATGACGAACTTGCTTCTGATAAGCAATATACAGAATATATATCTGAGCCGTATAAAGAAATTGAATTAAATTTAGATGTTCAATCAAATAGTCCAATATTAATTGTGACTGTGGAGAACGAGCGAGGGAAAAAAATACAAAAAGTGGTTGATATTGTTGTTGAAAATAGATATGTTTGTTGGACCGATCTTAGTAATAATGAGATATCTGCATGCGCTTCTGCTGGATTAAAAATCTTTAAATATATGGTTGTAGAGGGAGATTCTTTGCAAAAAGATAGTAAAATTATTAAATATGATGCATTTGAGTATGATGAGTCTGATTCTAATTATAATCAAATAAAGTCTTATAAGGTTGATTTAACAGGTATACCAGATAATACAGATATAACAATTTTGATTCTTGGAAAGCATAAAGCAAAACTTTCTACTGGTGAAACGACCTTAGCGGGAAGAACACTAAAGGATGTTTATAGGCTGGAAAATGGGAAGTTATTTTTCAAGTCAACTGGAGGCACTAAAGAATATTTAAATTTTCCAGATTCTCCAGAATATAAGTTATTTAGTCAATGGTAATGAATAAAGCTCGCGTTTTTGACAAATCTTAAAGAGTGTTGTATAATAACAAGGTATTTTGCGGGTTAACCGTGGTATTGAAAGGGGTTATTTTATGTCAGGACATAGTAAATGGGCTAATATTAAAAATAAGAAAGAAAAAGCAGATAGTGCACGTGGTAAGATTTTTACTAAAATAGGTAGAGAAATTGCAGTTGCAGTTAAAGCTGGCGGTCCTAATTTAGATGCAAACTCTAGATTAAGAGATGTTGTTGCTAAAGCTAAGGCTGCTAATATTCCTAATGATAATATCGAAAGAAGTATTAAAAAAGCTGCCGGTGACGGAGATACTACTAATTATGAATCTTTAATGTATGAAGGTTACGGTACTGCCGGAGTTGCTATTATTGTTGAGGCTTTAACTGATAATAGGAATAGAACTGCTGGTGATATGCGTCATTTATTCGATAAACACGGTGGAAATTTAGGCCAATCTGGCTCTGTTAGTTATATGTTCGATAGAAAAGGTGTTATGGTTATAGAAAGAGACGATAAGATAGACGAAGAAGAATTAATGATGCTTGCGTTAGACGCTGGAGCAGATGATGTTTCTTCTGATGAAGAGTGTTTTGAAGTTATAACTACTCCTGAAAACTTTTCTAGTGTTAGAGAAAAATTAGAGGCTAATAATATTTCGTTTTTAGATGCAGATATTAAATATGTGCCTCAAAATTATGTTGCTGTTAGTGAAGAGGCTGCTGTTAAACTTCAACGTTTAATAGATGCTTTAGAGGATAACGATGACGTTCAAAATGTTTGGACTAATTGGGAAGAATAATATTTTTTGAGCATGAGGCCGATTTAATCGGTCTTTTGTTTTGTAAAGGAGAATTTTTGTGAAGAAGATTGAACTTTTATCTCCTGTTGGAGGTTATACTCAATTTATAGCTGCGGTGGAAAGCGGTGCAGACGCCGTATATCTTGGTGGCTCTAGTTTTAATGCAAGAAATTCTGCTACTAATTTTTCGGATGATGAGTTAAAAGAGGCTATTAAGTATGCTCATATAAGGGGAGTTAAGGTTCATCTTACATTAAATATCTTAATACATGATGCTGAAATTAATGAGGCTATAGAGTTTGCTAAAAGAGCATATAGCTATGGGGTAGATGCATTTATTGTTCAAGATTTAGGTGTAATTAAATTATTAAACGAAGTTATTCCGGAGGCTAATATTCATTTTAGTACACAAGGTACAGTATATAGCTTAGAAGGAGTAAATTCTTTAACTTCGTTTAATTTTGAAAGAATTGTTTTAGCTCGGGAGCTTACTTTAGAGGAGATTGAAAATATTTGTAAGAATACAGATAAAGAGATTGAGGTTTTTGTACATGGTGCCTTATGTATTTGTTATTCTGGTCAATGCAGGTATAGTAGCCTAATTGGAGAGAGAAGCGGAAATAGGGGCAAATGTGCGCAACCTTGTAGGCTTAAATATTCGTTATATATGGGTGATGAAAAAAAGAAGGCAGAATATATTTTAAGTCCTAAGGATTTGTGTGGTATATATGATTTAATACGTCTTATTAAAGCTGGGGTTACTTCTCTTAAAATAGAGGGTAGATTAAAATCTCCTGAGTATGTTGCTTGTGTTACTAGTATTTATAGGAAATACATAGATTTGGCGTATGAGTTAATTGAAAAGGGCGAAGAAGATAAGTATAAAGTTCAAGAAGAAGATATAAAGAAGCTCCTCCAGGTATTTAATAGAGGTGGAT
>JAEEGL010700608.1_pt1 | contig 12699 bp, 20 predicted proteins | sample 9134231 | NCBI WGS metagenome assembly JAEEGL01 (sample SAMN16246548, study PRJNA631951) | gut metagenome | biome: gut microbiome; feature: rumen; material: fiber-attached | host: Bos | place: Iran: Karaj | collected 2018-10 | reverse complement strand
GTCTGAACCAGTGGACTCTGTGTGTGTGGAGTGTGTGTTTTTTAAATGAATAATGAAATAGTGTAATGTAGATATATTGACTTATGATATAAGTTGTGGTATAATATAGGTAGGAAAAAGTTAGAGGAATAGTATGGTTTTGGTACATTGTTAGTGAAGAGATGAAGGAGCTTATAAGTAGAGGTGAGTTGAATGGAATTTAAACCAAGATTAACTCGTCCAGAAGCAGGAAACAAATACTATATAACTAAAGGAGCAGGCGGCTATTCAAGAGCTATTGTAGGTAAGCCAACAGATAAATGGTGTAATGTTTTGTCTAACTGTGTTGGTTATGGTGCCGGCAGATTTCACGAGATTGCAAAGCGAGTTGAAATGGACTATTTTGACCCAGTAAATGCTGAAGATATTTATGAGAATGCAATCGCTCATGGAATGAAAGTTGGTAAAGAACCTAAGCTTGGAGCCGCTATTGTTTGGGAAGGTATTGGTAAGGCGGCAGGTCATATTGCTATTGTTGAAGCTATAAACAGTGCAAATGAAATTGTTACGTCTGAAAGTGGTTGGAATTGCTCTAATCCTTTCTGGACTTAGACAAGAAAAAATGACAATGGCAATTGGGGTTAGAATGTAAGCTATAAGTTCAAAGGCTTTATCTACTAGCCAGAAGATGTCGAACCTGAACCTAAGCCTCAGCCAAGAGTTATTAAACGTGGAATGACTGGCGAAGATGTAAAGGAAATGCAGAAGGCCCTTATTGATAAGAAATACTTACGTCCTAATGAGGCGGATGGCGACTTCGGAACTATTACGTTTGGTGCTTTGCTTGCCTTCCAATTCGACAGTAAACTTGCTGTTGATGGCGTTTGTGGTCCTGCAACTCAAAAAGCTTTGGGAATAAATTAAGTGAGGTGAGATAATGAAATTGACACCTGATATCCGCTTTAATTTTGGTATCTGCGACGTTGAATAGAACTATCAATTCTATTTTAAGTGGCTTTTGTCTAAGGTCATGGATGCAATTGTTCTTGAAAACGTGCCGGAGACCATTGATATTGATTATTTGAAGCAAAACCTTATCCTTAATGGTGAGATTTGTATTACTGACTTTAACGATAAACTTTATGCTTGTATTGGTAGCCGCGGCGGTCAGCCGAATGAATATTACAGACCTAGCCAATTTATTATTGCTAACCCTATTCTTGGTAGTAAAACTGTTGATATTGGCAGAAATGGTGTTGTAGTTTACAATACAGGCGCAGATAAGAATCCTTACTGGTTTGGTGGCTTGTGGCAACTTATTAAACAGACTGCTACTTTGCTTGCCGATAACGTAGTTTCTATTAACTGTGCACAAATCAATTCCAGAGTTGAAGCCGTATTTACTTCTGATAGTGAAGGTCAGGCGGCAGCAGGCGAAGTTGTATTGAAGAAACTTTACGCTGGTCATCCTTACTAGGTTGTAAGACAGAACATTTTGGAGAAGATTAATGTCAATCCTATGGCTACTGCTTCAACTAGTAACAAGATTCCACAGCTTATTGAACTTCATCAGTACATTATTGCTAACTTCTTCTAGGCAATTGGTATTAAGTCAAACGCAATTAACAAAAAGGAACGCTTGATTACCGATGAAATTAACTCTTAGGATGACTATCTTGCCGTCAGTCTTTTGGATATGGTAACAAGCTGGCAAGAGGGATTTGACGAAGTAAATGCCCTTTATGGAACAGAAATCAAGGTTAAGATTAGCCCTGTTCTTGAGCACGTTGTTGAGCCGCAAGAAGAAGAAAAGACCGAAGAGGTAACTACTGAAGACGGCGAGACAGTTGAAACCGAAACTGAAGCTACTGAAACTGCTGAAACTGCCGAAGAGGTTGTTGAGGAAGCCATGGATAAAACTGAAGGTGGTGAGAGTAATGATTAGGAATCTGAAGACAATTGATTAGTGGCATAACACCACTACTGAAATCTAGGCATCTGCTCTTCAGCGCGTTTTCATGACCGCAACTGGAACTGGCAGCCCTATTTATTACTTCTTCCAGAACATTTATATCCCTGTAAGAAAGAGAGATAGCGAAACTCATGCCATGATTGAGCCGGCAGAATATGACTATATCAATGTTGGACTTACTACTGAACAGCTTGCAGATGCATATTGGGCACTTTACGGCTAGAATATGTGGTCTGGTGAGCTTAGAAGTTATGATGACAGTCTTAAAATGCTTGATATTGGTCTTATGAGCAAGAAAGTCAAAGCAGTATTTGACCTTAATAAAGCTAAATATCTTAAGTGGATTGATGTTATGGGTTACGAATACAATCCTCTTTACAACGTAGATGCTAAAGAAACTGAACAGACTCTTGATAACCACGGCGGCGTTAAGAGAGATGTTAAGCCTATTCTTGCTACTTCTCAATTACTTTAGACCAATAGCTATGACGGCGTTTTGAAAGACACTCAAAAGAATACCACTACTTACAATGCTACTGATGGTACTGTTGTTGGTATGGTTGCTACTAGTGAAGAAAAACATGAGAATGCTAAGAATACTGCTAATGGTGCAGAAGTAGACTACAATGTCGCCGCCACAGACACAGTTTTTGGTGAAGCTCTTACTGGTGGAGACTTCATGCACATCAACAAGCGTTTGAGACAGGGTAATATTGGTGTTACTATGACAACCCAGTTGCTTGAAGCAGAACGCGATTTTGTTAGAACTAACCTTATTAAGGAGTTCTTCAATGATATCAACGAGCAATTCCTTGTGGGAGTATTCCCAAATTATTGATTTTTTGTAAAAATTGTGATATAATATAATTAGAAGATGGAAGGAAGATGCATACAGCAATCTTAAAGTGGAAAAAACAACTATTGTTTTCTGGTTCAACTCCAGCAAGCGCATCGAGTAGAAAGATGGATACAGCAATCAAAATTTCGACTTCTATCTGGTATGAATTTTTTTGATAAAGTGGTGACCAAAATCACTTTATATATGAGGGAAAAAGAAATCAATAGCCATTATCTATTTCCTTCAGCCTCCTTTCATATATGGCGGTACAGTTTCAGCCCTTTCTGTGCCGCCAAATCTTCTAAGGGCAGATTACAAAAAATCATAATGAGGTGCTGAAAATGAAAAAAACTTTAACAAAGGGAAGAAATGCATATTCTATTTTTGAGGAATATGAAAGAGCCGAGAATAGAATCCCAACTAAGAACGAATTTGATACTCTTTTCTATGGAAGAACTTTAAACCCCGGCGAATCTAACTACTACTATTCTGTAAAGAGAAAGTGGCTTGCGGAGTGTGAGAGTAATGAATCAGCTTGAAATTGAAATTAAACTAATTGGCTAGAAAGCAATCGGCGCTTATGAAAAGAGTAACTTAGCGGAATTCGACCTTCTTTGCTAGAAATAGGCACAGTTGAAGGAAGAGTTACATAAACAAGAACTCGCCGCCATGACTTGGGACGAAGTTTTTGAAAAATTTTGCGGAGTGTGATTAAAATGGATATGACATGGATTTCAGGTTTAGTTACTGCGGCTTGTGCCGGCATAGGCGTTATTATTGCTGCTCTCTACAAACGCAACCAAAACCGAAAAGACCAATATGAGCATGAGGAAAGATTGATTGAGATTTCTAGCGGACAAAATGAAATCAAGCAAGATATCAAGTCAATCGCCGCCGCCATAGTAAGATTGGATTAGAACTAGGTAAGTACAGACAAAATGCTTCTTAGGAATGCTATTCTTACTATTTACTTTGCCTATGAACCTAGAAAAGAAATCCCAGAAGCACAGTATGAATCAGTTCTTGGGCTTTATGATGTTTATACTCAGTTGGGCGGCAATGGGTTTGTTCATGAGAAGGTTGAGGAGATGAGAAACGAATGGAAAAGAAGTTAAAGAAATAGGTTTTGGTAGAGTAGATTCCTTACAATGATATAGTAGTAAGGGTAGAATTGGAAAATGTTTAGAATGTAGATGAAGAGAAATGGCACGAAATTTGTGATAATGCTAGGTTATGGCTTCATCACTTCTGCTGGAAAGCAAGGGGGTAAATAAATGGATATGAATTTTGATATGAATCAAATGATGTAGCTCATGCAGACAATGATGATGAATCAAATGATGTAGATGATGCAGAGCGGCGCAATGAATGTGTAGGCAGTATAGCCAATGGGATAGCTTCCAGTGCTGCCTTCTGTTCCTACTCCATCTGCACCTTCTGTTAATTTGGTTGAGAATAGCTAGGTTTAGGACTTATAGGCACAAATTGCCGCCCTTCAGTCATAGGTCAAAGAGCTTTAGTCCAGTCTTGATATTGCTAAACATACTGCTGAGGTTAAAATGCAAGAAGCTAAATTGGCAATGGAACAAGCAAAAAAGGTTGGTACTGAACTTAGAAGCCTTAAGAAAACAGTAAGAAAAGCAGAGGAATACATGGGAAAATCAATCTCTGAAATAGCTGAGAACGTCTAGGAACTTAGAGGTGACGACTACTATGAAGAGCATAAGAAAGAATGGAATGAAGAAGATATAACTGGAAAAGAAAAGCACGATAGAATTAAATCATATAGAGACTTGTTCAAAGACGACGATGAGGAGGAGCCAGTAAAAATGATTAATTTCTAATGGGGGCATATAAATGGCGCGTTTAAAGGGCATATTAAAACTTCAACGCTATAAAAAGGAAGTCATCTTCTATACATTAAAAGAGACAATTAAATATGAATCACTTGATGACTTCCTCTATGCTTCATTCGGCAAAGAAGGCGTTGAAGTATATGTTTCTTTTAATGAGCTGAATACCCTACACAGATATTTTTACAAGAATTTGAAGGAAGGTTATAGCTATAAAGTAATAACTATTAACCAGAAGATTACAAAAAGAATTGGAATTAGCCTGTTTAAGCCAAGCAAACAAAGAGCAGATAAAACATTCTACGACCTTTATTATAAAATTGGCGCAGACGATTTGGATATTAACTATATGCTTAACGAAATTGAAGATATTGAGCACTACAATTCTGGCTATACTTCAAAATTGAGAAAAGAATTAAAGGTTGAGGAAAGACTTGTAAAACAGACTATTGATAACCTTCCTTCAATGACTCCAATTATTTATTCATCTCCGTTTATTGAATATAAAAATGTCCAGTGTTATGATAGTTGTTCTTTCTATCCTTATTGGCTTACTCAACCTTTGCCGCACTTCGATAAGATTGTTAAATTTGAATCTGAAAAACAATTTGAAGAAGAAGGAGTTATTTATTACGGCGGCATTAAAATTAAAGGACTTGAAGCAAAGAAGCCATATTTCCCTTTAACTCTTGTTGGTAAGAACAATAAAGGTATCACTATTGAATCACAAGGTCGCGGCATTAGAAATAGAGGAAAACAACTTATCGCCGCCGAAGAAGTAACATTATGCGGTTTTATTCCTCATCTACTTGCCCTTCTTAAGGAAAACTATAACTATGAAAGCTATCAAATCTCTCCTGACCTTATTAGATTTACTTTAAAAATAGACGAGGGGCTTAGAGAAGTAGTGCTTAAATACTTTGAAGCAAAGCAAAACAAGAAAAGAAACAATTTACCTTATCATGCAGAAAAGATTTTGCTTAACAGAATCTACGGCTACTTTATTACTAGCGGCAATACTGCGCCGGCTCACTATGGACAATACATAGTTTCAAAAGCCAGACTTACTCTTAACGATTTGGCACATAAAGTAGGATTCAAAGATATTGTTCATATGCACACTGATTCTATTAAGTTTGTTGGCAACCATACAGATGCAATTGAGGAATATAATTCTACTGTTGGGTTTCCTGAGCTTGGCAGATTTGTTCTGGAAGACGTTTTTCAGAAGTGCACCTATTACTCTCATATTACTGCTAAATATATTGATAAGGAAGGAAAGCTTGGATTTAAGCACGGCGGCATTGAAGAAGAAGGATTAAAGTTATTAGCTAAGAAAAGATATGAAGATGTTAATGAATATAGTAAGTTTGTCCTGATTAAATATTGGGATTATGATGAAGACGGTTTCAATCCTTATGGTGTTGAGACTGATTTTAGCCATAGTATTAGGGAGGAAATTGAATGAAAATCCAATTTAAAAACCCATTTAGAAAGCGTAAAGATACAATCAATACTGCCGCAATGTAGGTTGAGGAAGTAAAGCCAATCTACTACGACCGTACTGCTATTGATGAGACTGGCGCGGCATATCGCTTAATTATCGGTCAGCGTTCTAATGGTAAAACTTATAGCGTCTTGAAAACAATTATTGAACAGTATTTCAAGGAAGGTAAACGTAGCGCATATATTCGCCGCTATGCTGAAGAAATTACGCCAAAGAACATTCAGCTTTTGTTTAGTCAAGATAGCCTTATCCAAATGATTATCGAGCTAAGCGACGGCAATTATAACTCAACTTTCTATCGCGCTAATTGCTTCTACTTTGCCTTTACTGATGAGGAAGGTAAAATTCAGGCAAAAGACCCAGTTCCCTTTTGTATCACTAGAGCAATAAACACTTGGGAAACTACGAAAGGTTAGGACGCCGGCGAACTTCATTTAATTTGTTTTGACGAATTTATGACTCGAAGCGGTTATCTCGGCGATGAATTTGTTAAGTTCTGTAACCTTTTGTCTAGCTTGATTCGTGACCGTAAAGACTGCGTTATCTATATGCTGGCAAACTCCGTTAACAAATATTGCCCTTATTTTGAGGAAATGGGGTTAAAAGACGGAGATAAAATGGAACAAGGCGAAATAAGGATTTACGAGTACGATGGTTCCGACCTTACAGTAGCAGTTGAATATTGTGCTAGCGTTCAGGCAACTAAGAAAACCGCAAGTAAGTATTTCGCTTTTGAAAATGCCCAGCTTGCAATGATTACTTCTGGTGCTTGGGAAATCAAAATTTACGACCGTGCTCCTTATCCTATTCATGAAGAGGACGTATTCAAAAGATTTTACATTAAGTTTGGTGAGCAACTACTTTGCGGCGAAATCATTTTAAGAAGTCCAGATTTATTTATCTTTATGCATAGACAAACTAAAGATATAGAAATTGACGAACTCACACCTTATTATAGCACAGAGTTCTCAACTAGTCGTTGTCATGTTAGATTTATTAAAGATTGTCCTACTGACCTTCACAAATTAATTAAAGACTTAATTCTTAAGAAATCAGTATGTTTCTCTGATAATGAAGTAGGTGAGATATTTAGAAATTTCTTACAAGAGACTCAAGGGATTACCGGACTGTACTGAGGAGGAGAAATAGAATGAAAGACATTCCAGGATACGAAGGACTTTATGCCGCCACAGAAGATGATAAGATTTTTAGCTATAAGAAAAAGAATTTTATAGACCCACATTCATATTCACATGGTTATAAATAGATTCAGCTCTGGAAAAATGGTAAGGCTACAAATTATAGATGGCATAGATTAATTGCGATGACTTTTATTCCAAATCCAGATAATCTGCCGCAAGTTAATCATAAAGATGAAAACAAGGAAAATAATAGTGTTGAAAATCTTGAATGGTGTACTCAAGAAGAAAATGTTAATCATGGGACAAGGAATGAAAGAGCTGCTAGTAAAAACAGAAAGAGAGTTAAATGTGTTGAAACAGGAGAAACATTTGAATCGGTTAACGCTGCGGCGGCGAAAGCAGGTGTTTGCGCAAATACTATGAGCATGCATTTACATGGACACAAAAAGTCTTGTGCCGGATATCATTGGGAATTTTTCTAATTGAGTAAATTTGACTTTTTCTACAATTTAGTGTATAATATATATAGAAAAAGTAAAGAAAGAAACCCAAATTAAATGGAGGTAATAAAAATGAAGAGCAAGAGTGAAGTTATTTGGAAGGCTATCTGCATCGGTGTTGTGGCTTTTTTCATTTGCATTGGAATTATTAGAGTTGCGGCGGACCTTTTTCCTAAAGAAGAGACTAGTGAAGCTACCACTTATAACTACAATCTATCTGAAGTTGAATACCTCTATTGTCAGGATGAGAGAGGCTATTGGGTCGGCAAGTATATTTACGTTGGCGACGAGAACTATGAGTGGTATGTAGAGCAGGACCAAATCTACCGCAATAGTGTCGATGATTCTTTCCAGCTGGCAGATAATTAAGTAAAACAAAGCCCTTCCTGGATTAATTTCCAAGAAGGGCCTTTTTATTAATGTCCGAGAATCATCTTTGCAAGTTCTGCATTGCTTGGGCTATAAGGAACGTAATCTTGTGTCAACTGCCACTTCCATTTCTCGGTAATCATTGGGTAGTAGTGTGCAATTGGATTGTTGAATGATGCTCCGGTTGCCATATAGACTGAAAGGTCAATTCTTGTGGTGTCATTATCAACTGTAAATTCATAAGGTGATGTGTAAATTGATGTTGATGTTCTTGCAACGTCACTTGCTGTACGAATACCAAGAATGTAACGCGAAGTTGTTGCAGATGCATTCGGGTCAATTCCAGTAAGAACATACGTGCCGCGAGGAATTGGAACACCGTATTGATAATCTGTACTTGATTGGTCTCCGATAATACGGAAAGAGTAGTATTGAGATGATGTTCCTGTAAGTGTTATACTTCTGTCAGGTTCGATTGTCATTGTGACGCCGTTTTCTGTTCTTGTGTTTCCTGTAAGATTTGCAATGTTCTTACAGCCTTCATTTATCATTTTTACAATATGTGAATTGATTGTCGCATCTTCAAGCTGTAAGTCAAGAATTTCTGCCGCCTGAGCTATCTGAATATTATCAACGTCATTGAACATTTCATCAATTTCTGACTTGGTGTAAATGCCGCTGAAAATAGGGTCTTCTTGAATTGCCCAAGTACCGTCTGACTTCATAGCATAATTCTTGTTGCCTTCAATAATGTGCGCGGTACTAGGAACCATCAACATTACATCAGGATAAATGAAGTTAGCATCAAGAGGATTCAGGACTGCCAAATCGGCAACGGTATCACATTCAAATTCTGCCTACCAAAGTACCTTCATATTGGGTTCGGCGGCAGTACCAAAATTCATAGAACCCTTAGCCACAAAGTTTTTAATATTAACTGCCATTTAGCTCACCCCCTAATATTTACGCCTTCGGCAAACAAACGTCTAATTTCTTTAATTTCGCCTTCAGTTGCTCCATCAATATTACCAAGAACATAGCCCTGAGTAATACCACTATATTGCCCAACAGTGCCGCCAGAATAAGCAGCCAAACCTTTCTGTTCAAGCAAACCGTCAGCACTGAAAACTCTTACACCGTCAATAACCTTGTAGCTACCAGGAGTAACATCAACCGGACGAGTAACAATAAGGCGGCAAGTAAGGTCGGTCAAAGGACCAGCACTAGAGTTAAGAGTACCAAACAATCTAGGCTCATGACGAGCAGTAAGAATATCAAGTCCTGCATTAACACCTGCACTAACCAAACCGCCAACTGGTGAAGTCTAATTACTGCTATTGTCCTGAATGATAGTACCAACGGCGTTAGAAGCGAATCCCTTAATTGCGCCAACAACTTCCTAGCTACCCATAGAGTTACCAGTAAGAGCCATAGAAAGTGCACAGTTACCAGACCACTGACCAATAAGAATGCCGCCATTTGCATCATCAGTTTGGTGATTTCTCATACTTATAGCATAAACCTACGCTACACAGTTACCATTACGATTATCAAGGATGTAGTTAACCATGATATAACCACCCATAACGGCAGAAGTAGGAATAGGAACAGTTCCAATAAATGGAAGTCTCAATTGGATTTTGGTATAAGGTTCAAAATCAAGGAAAGAGTTGAAGAAAGGCTCGACATAGAAAACTTCAGAGTGATGATTCTGTGCCGCAACAGCCCAACTAGCATAAGCATAGGTATAGACGGGATTAAGACCAGGAACCTAAGTAGGCTCAACATCTGTCGTCATGTTTGAGAATTTAGCCTCAGTACCACAAAGTTTAACAGTATGGGTCATTTCATCAGAGTCAATTTGGTAAGGAAGAATATGACAGCCAAGAATACCACTAGCAGGGCTATAAATAACATCTCTAAACTTATCAAGCAAGCTAGATGCCCACAAGCTTTGAGCAACAACAGCCAAGTTAGCAGCATCAATTTTATACAAATAAATGCCGTGTCCTTCGTCGCCGCCAAAATTAACAGTTCTTGCAATTGCATAAGGAGCTGAAGTAATTACGTCATTAGAAGAAGCAGTATTTCTGTTGCCGCCCCAACCACTAGGAGTGGAGTTTTTCTTAGGGTCAGAGCCTTCAGGAGTTGGGCTAACATCTTCAGTACCAGTCAATGCTCTAACGTCAATAAAGATTGCGCCTTGAGTTGAATAACCGGTGGGATGATAGAAAGCTTCAACAAGAACTGGGAACTCTTGACCATAAGTAGGAGAGCCAGTAATATCATCTTGAACTTTAATAGTCCAAAGAGAAATTTTAGGTTTGTCGACTTCACTATAAGCGCCATTAGGGTTATAACTACCGAAGCTCAAAGTGCCGCCTTGATGTTCGCCGACATCATCCGGGAGTTTAAAAGTTTGAAGTCCACTATACCAAATCCTAGGAATTTTACCAGTTTGACCGGGATTAGGGTTATCAACTTCTGTATATGCCCAACCGAATTTACAAACTTTTTTCATAACACCATCATCATCTTGAGCATATAAATCGACACCAGTATAATTTGTGACTTGTCCTTGAGTTACTGCCGTGCCCAAGAAACTAGAGGTTTTATTAAGTTCATAAACATTTTCACCATCCCAGTGCTGAATTTTACTTCTAAGTTCAGCAGGAATTCTGTTGTAATAAGCTTTCTAGTTTATAGAACCGAAATAACGAGGGACAGTTGTCTTCCATCCACCACCTACTATTGGCAACCAACCTATTTGGGCTTCACCACTGCGGTTCACATTAATTTGAGAATAAGGGATAGTATAATCAAGTTCAGTTACTACGAATCTAAGTTTCTTAAAGTGTGTACCGTCATTGTAAAGAAAATTAAGTTCCATTTACTCACCTCCATTAGCCGGCAGTCATAAGAATGTAATACCAAGAGCTTTCAGACCAATCGTAGCTGAAATATCCGCCCATAAGGTCAGGTGACAAGTAGTAAAGAGTAGTATTATCACATTTCCAAAGCCCATCTTCTATAAAAGCGTTATATCCAACGTTGCCATTGTCTTTTGCCAAAACACTAGCCCTTGTAGCGACCATAGGCATCGTCTAAATTTCAGTATGATAAGTTTCAAGGACATCAACAGCCAGATGAACAATCATTCTACTACCAGTATCTTTCTCAATTTCAGTAATGAAACATTTTCTTGGTCTGCCGTCGCCTATAACAACTGCATAATTTGCTCCTTCAATGCCGGCAGTATAATCCAACTCAACAATTCCAGTAAGGTCTGAAACTCGCTCATAAGGGCGGCAGGTACAAGCTTTAATTGCAGTACCCAAAGTCTTACCAAGAACATTAGGAGCATCAGTGACTTTATAGAATGTTACTGTAAAAGCCATTTTATCACCTCACAATATAAAGAAAGGGGCAACATTTCTGCCGCCCCCATCCTTAATTATTCAAATCAGCCAATCTTCTTAACGATATCCTTAGTCTTGTAGTTATCCCAGCTGTAACCCTGAGCAGTAGACTTATCAGATGCGCTAAGTTGAGTATAGGTCTTACCGTTAATAGTAACAGTACCAGAAGCATCAGCAATGTAGTAAGGAGAATTTGCGATAGCGTAGACAGTATCCCAATCTGCAGGCTTAGTTGCAGGAAGAGCAACAGGAGCAGTATAATCATCAAGTACGAAAACAACGCAGTTCTCAAGAACATCGTTCATGTACATTGCATCCCACTTGTAGAAATAGTTGGTGTACTCTCCACGGCCGTTGTAAGCAGAAGTTACACGGTAGTTCTGGTTGCAAACAGCAGCTGCCTCTTCGTCAAACATAACAGCAACGATACCATCCTGAACAACAGTAGCGCCGTCCTGAGTACCATTGTCAATCTTTACGTTAATCTTGAGTCTGTCGTCATTAGAAGTACCGGTACCCTGCCACATAGCAACCTCTTCGTAACCAGGAAGATTAACGAACTCATTGTGATAAGTATCACTGTAAAGGTAAGCGTCAAGAGACTTAGAGAACTCGGTATTTGCAATGAACTTAAGTCTTTCAGCAGGAGTAAAGGTCAAGTAACCGCCATCGTTATAAAGAGTAGAAGCTGCGGCAAGATACTTTTTGTACTGTGCAATAGTCTTAGAAGCGAATCTCAAGAATTCTTTATCAGTAAGAGCTTTTGCGGCAGTAGTAGGAGTAGTAGCAATCGCATTGTAAAGCTCAACAAGGTTAACTTGCTTGCCGCCATCAATCTTCTGTGCCATAAGGTTTGCAATAGTAGCCATGATAAGTCCATCGTTGCAAAGGGTAATCTTCATAGCAATACGGTTTTCAATCATAGCAATGAATCTGCCAAACTCTTCAGCGCTACGGAATGCTTCACGAAGCTGAACATCGGTAAGAGTAATAGGTACTTCGTAGGTTGCCTTAGAGTTGAAGAACTTTGCGGTTGCGGTAGGCTTAGAAAGTTCAAATGGGTCAGGATAAGCTGCGCCGCCATTGTAAGGATAGTTGAAAAGGTCCCAAGTAGCATTAT
>JAEEGL010314468.1_pt1 | contig 12699 bp, 9 predicted proteins | sample 9134231 | NCBI WGS metagenome assembly JAEEGL01 (sample SAMN16246548, study PRJNA631951) | gut metagenome | biome: gut microbiome; feature: rumen; material: fiber-attached | host: Bos | place: Iran: Karaj | collected 2018-10 | reverse complement strand
TCCACCTATTAACGCTGTTAATAGCGCTATTATAAAATTTGCCATATTTATCCTTATATTAAAAATAGTCCTACATCTTGTTCATAACATACATTACCATAAAGAATAACGAATCTATTCCAATTGCTTTCTATACACATCGTCTAATGTTTGGCCATCTTTGTCTTTCCAGACGAGCCAACCATTGTTGCTGCTTCCGATGCAGAAATCGGCTGCTGTGCTGGGACTGGAGAAAGTCTTGTCAGACTCTAATTTCAACTTGTCATCATTGCTGACGGTATATTCTTTCAACAGCTTCTCACGCTTCTCTTTCCACGTGAATGAAGGAACGGAAGACTTGGCAATAATACTACCCTTTAAGACGGTGAAGCCACTTGTCTGATAAAAGCCTTTTGCATCACACCCACGCCCTTTAGTATAGAACAAGTGCTCTTCCTTTGGCTTTGCTATATCAAAGATATTGCAGCCAATAAAGGATGTCAGGAACTTCACATCTTCAAAGAACCCCTCCATATCGTCCTTCCTGTATTCTGGAAGATTCGGAGCCTTTGGCGTTTGCTTGTTCTCATTCAGTACAAACGTATTTGATACCTTTGCCTCTGTGATGGCCCGATGCTCCAAATATTGCACGTCAGCCTTTGTCATGGCAGCATCTTTCGAGATAAACAGCAACGCCTTTTGCCAAAACGCTTTCTTGCTATCGTGATCTTTCACCCGCTCACGAAAGTTCTCCGTCTCACCAATATATGCCTTTGGCTTAGTTGCCTCATCTTCACCCAACAAGATATAAAATGCTGGTGTCTGCAATTCCTGTCGTTCATTCAGAATAGAAAGATTAGAACGAGGAATCACATACATCTGGCAAATCTTATTGCTGATGAACACGTACTGAGTCCCTTTAGGATCTCCGTCTATCAAATATGTTGTTACTGTTTTACCCATATTACTATTACGTTTTTAAAAATACATCTATCAATAGGATATAAATCCTAATTATACAAAGTCATTTGGGCTCTATCTTTATCAGCACGTTTTTGGGCATCATCAATTATGTTCTTAATTTTATTACAGATACCTACTGCACAAATATCTTCTATCGGATTCACAATATCAAGGATTTTTATCCACTCATTTGCAATAATGTCGTGATATGAAATATTGCCAACAGTCACACGACTTCTGTTTGTATTTGTCCAATCTATATTAAAGAAATCATTCTCTTGATTTGATGAAATAAAGTCTTTTATTATTTGGGAAAGTAGATTTGGAAAATAATGCCTAACGATTATAACTAATAAATTTATTAAGTCATATTTGTTTATGTTATCATGAAAATATTGCAATAAGAATTCTTGAATAGCCTTCTTCTTTTCTTCATTCTTATTAATGAATAGAGCATAAGTAAACTCATGAAAATCATCACTCAAATGCATATTTGATGATAACACCATATTTAATATCATTGATACCATTTTATAGCTTTGCTCCATATCCCATACGAAATCCATACCATAGAATATTATACTACCGGATTCTTTCCAATATGGTTTCGATTCCAATAAGAACTCTCCAAACAATTTTGGTTCTATAGTAACAAGTATCTTTAGAATATGCTTTTGATAATCATATTTGAAATGAGTTATTACACATTGCTGAATATAAATCTTAAATAAGTAATTGTTATCTGATATCCTATCCATGACCTCTTTCATTCCAAAACCAGTATATTCTATGTGATGCCCATTTGCATTCATCTCATATACAATATTTAAAATATTGAGAAGTATAGTATCATTTAATATGTTATGCTGCAACAATCCTTTTAAATATATGTTAACATTTTCATTAGAATGTTTGAGACAATCTATTAAATAGAAGAAATGATCTTTACTAATATAAATGGATGGCACATTATATAAGAAAAGAAGTATCCAAAGAGTTTTGTTATCATAAGAGTATGTGCTTATTATATCCCATATCTGAGAGCATTTTTCTTCTGTATCTAAATTGCTTTGGAAAATAAGATAGGCATAGCGACCTGATATATTGTTATTTAATAGGAATCTTAATAGTTTGAGTCCAATTCTTTCATTATTCTGAATGTTAAAATCGACAATAACAGAGAGAGAATTGCATAATAGGTCTGTATCCATAATGTTCTTGGCATACAGTGTTAAGAGTTTATCAACAAAACTATCTACTTCATTTTCATTACAAAAAAGAAAAGAATTTCTTAATTCTATAGATTTCTTTTGGCAATAATCATCATACCCAAGATTATCTGGATAGTCATTGTCTTCTAATGAATCCCATTTCAGTTTAGAATAAAATGAGTACTCCTCTGAATGGAATTTTGACTTTATGGCATCACATTGTTCGTCATAAACTTGATTGTCCTTTGCCCATTTCATATACTTCTGGACGATAATACAATGTTTAATGTCACTTTCATTTAGGTAAGTACCAAAACAGGATAATATATATTTTTTATCAAAAAGTGCTGTATTATTATTGATGACAAAAGAGGGAGTTATATATCTTTCCATGAAATCGGAAAACTCGTCTGAATAATGTTTCTGTAATAATTCCCAAATATCTTTTCTTAATTCCTTTTCCCATATTTCTTCTCGTAAAAAAGATTTTAAGAACAGACTTGAAACTTGCCATAGAACGTGGTTACATAAAACATCTTTTTCAATGTTGGAACTTATATATCTTATCACTTTTTTCTGCCAATATCCACGAATAGAGATGTCTTCCCGAGTAACACTAAATGTTTGTTTTATATGATAGGCAAGTTGGGAAGCCAGATGAGGACATCTCTTAATGTAATCAAAAGCAACTCCAAATGATCTGTCAAAATTATCGCTGTATTTCCAAGTTAATGCTATTAACTCTAAATAGGAATCTCTATTTGTTTCGAATAGAAACTGATAATTGTCAAATTTTAGATTATAATCAGTTACAGATGAATAACTATTTGTTTGGGAATGATTATATACAAATTCTTGGATCTCGCCATGTAAATATACATAGAAATTCTTATATACAGTAATAGTGATTCCTTCAGTATCGTGTGATTTGAGGAATTCAAGAAGTGCAGGACGTACAATAGAAGAAACTATTTGTCTTCCACAAACAATATCAACGGAATAAATCTTATCTCTATACGTTCTTATATTATTAATAGACATAAATCTAAATAAAGTCACCATGTCAAGCAACTTGTCTTTTATAAAAACACGATAGATGATATAAGTACACAAGTTCTGCTCTCCGATCTTTAAATACCCATCAATGGGTATATCTATTATTTCCAAATCATTTAAAATGTCTTTGGCTTTATTAAATGTCTGTAAATCAATCTTGAATGCTGATAGATAATCTTGAAGAGTTCTCGAATTGTTATAGTCTATAAAACGAGAAAAAGCAATAATACCTGCAACTTTAAGAATATCTTTAGTCAGCCGATTATCATCATAAATAGTTGAAAAGTATAAATCAAAAACCTGTGTAATGTTATCAATAGATTTTAAGGAATGTCCTTCTTTAGCCAGTTTTCCAATCATCATTGCGATTCTTGGATTTCCTTTTGCTTTTTGGCTGATATAATTCAAACACAAGGTGTTGTTTATAGAATAGCACTCAGAAATGATTCTTTCAATCTCATCATTATCTAATGGTTCAATCAAAAGTTCTTCAGGTTCATGTGGCTTGCACCAATTCCTAACTTTATTGAGGGCGTGTGTGCGAACTGTAATAAGAAGCTTTATATTGCCAATCCTGTCGCTTTCATAAAAACCTTTGATTTGCTTGAATTTCTCCACAGTATTAGCATCATCCACAAAAAGAATACAGTCATTATCAGTATGGATGTTTTGTATTAGATCTGATAATAAATCAGAATCCTTATAGGAGACTGCAAAACTATAATAATTCGGATGCCTGTCTTGAAAAGTGGAAATCGCTTCTAATGCGAGTTTAGTTTTTCCGACTCCAGGATTACCTTTTAAGATAATGATATCTTTTTCTTCCAAACTGTTTATTACATGTTTTAATTCCTCTTCTCTATATAGAAAAGGATTATCTAATGGGGTCGCTAGTCCTGCAGATTTCTTTTGATATTCTTTTATGAATATTTCAATTGGGACAATTTGTCCCAAATCTATTGGTAATCCAAGGTAAAGATATGCAAGATGGGGATAGAGCGTGTTTATTTCTTGGGCTAAAAAACCTTCACAGATAATCGTACACTTCACCTTCTTGGATGACGCGTATTCTATTGCCTTTTGAAATTTAGACTCTTTAAGCTTGTAATTTACAAATATTATTATTTCAGAAAGATGTAATAGGTCTACTTTGTATTTATTTATATTTTTGTCAATATCTTTAATCAGCTTGTTTTCCCTTTCTTTGCTATTGGTAGAATATTCTATAAGAAGATATCTATTATCATAAGTACAAACCAATGTATCAGGAGTTCCCTTTACAGTTTTGTCTTTCCCTAATTTACTCCCAATACGTAGGAAAGCAGCGTATTTGTTTCTATTTTTACTTAACAAATAAGCTTCACCGAGTTGTTGAAAGCCGGAAGGGGAAATTTCTTCTATTCTTCTTTCTATATCTTGGAGTATTGCCATGTGATTACAGAATTATATCCCTGACTTTTTAATATATGTAATTGCACTCTCTTCATTCTCACTAATAGCGATTTCTACAGCTTCTTTAGCAACATTCAATAATCGTTTGCTCTCCATCTTCAAGGCAAAACAATCTTGAACTTTTGCTGCTATAGTCTCTTGCTTTGTTTCATCAAGTATGGGAACAATGAATTTTTCAATATCGTTAGGATAAATCTCCGCTTGCGCACTTCCTGTACAAAACCTCTCTGTCTGCATGCGGCCAACAGGGGAATTAAGCACAAAGGCAAGATATATGGGATTCACGCCCTTAACACGTAAAATGTTAACATGATTGCTCGCCAATGCTTGATTGTGCATCAGATAGGCTTGTGACCGTCCAATATTGGCACCTGTTGTATAAATCAGTATATCACCATATCCTATTTGTGCACGCTGGTGTGACGACAAAAAAGCTTTTGTTGTTCGTTCGAAATTATCGTAATCCAGTCCATCTTCAAGAATGTGTTTGCTGTTAACAACAGATACACTTCCTTCTTCAACATAATCGGGCTGCACACCACGGGCATTGAATTGTTGTATCTCTGCAATTGTTTTATATGGAACCGTTTTTATTCTTTCTTCTAGTTCGTCATATTTCATTTGATAGTGCTCGGCGTCCAAACGACCACTTGATAAGAAAGATTCTTTTAGGCTCTTGACATTCACTAAATTATTACTTGGTTGCCAATTGTTCAGACCGAGCTCGCCCATTATCAGATTCTGTAATTCCAAATATAACGAATTTGACTTTATCAGGTCAGAATGTGAAGATAAAACAACCCTCTCAACCAGCTTTTGAAAAGGAATTGATAGAATAGGAATATCAAAATTCTCCATTTGCGAAAGAAAAACATGCTGCTGTACACTTCCACGTGCTTCTCTTTTTAAATAGTTTTGTCCATATCTCGATAACAAGAATACATAGACATAATAGGTATTAATATTGTCATTTATTCTGATTTTGGCTATGTCTTGATTGGAATTCATAGGATAGGAATAATCTGGCATGGCAATTGCCACATCTCCTATTGTTCCTGACATTGACAATAGAATTGTTTGGGGGAACACCTCTGATTTCCAAAGCAATTTATGAGCCTCTTTATCAATGAAAATAACATCATTAAAATCCAAAATACCATTCTTGAGATTAACTCCACGGATAAAAGGAATTCCACAATTCTTGTATTCCACAAAGTTATTCAAAGAGTAGGCTCCAAAACTTAATATTGAAGATGACAAATCTCTTAACCTCTTTCTTTTTACGTTATCAATCTGATATTCATCATATAGGAATTCCTTAGAATAATAGAAACTATCCAATCGAAAGACTTCACATGATTGCTTAACATACGAAAACTTTACCTCACTTATTTCCAGCCCTTCCAACAATTCTTTATAACGTTGTTCGTTGAAAGGGCTATTCAAAAAAAACTTAGCCCTTCTTTCCTGGCAAATTCTGCAAAGGCTTCTGCAATGCCATCTTTACAGTATCTACCTTTAGGTTCAAGCTCCGGATCGTGGTTAAAAAGATCATGCTTTACGAATATATGTCCATGTGTATCTTTTACACGTTCTATGTAATCATTGACACTAACTTTAGGTAAATAATATTTTTTTTCTTCACTTCCTAAAGAACTATATTCTTCAAAATCTATAGTTTCGTTAGTATTAATGCCTAATAACTGCTCAACTTTGTATTTAGCCCTGTTCTCCACTTGAAGTTTGAAATACTCCTTAACCGAAATTTCTTTTTTGAGTAAAGAATCCTGAATTTCTCCCTTTTTGGCTGGCTTCAATACAAACTTAACCATCTTTAAAACCCACTTCTTCTGTGAATTTGCATCTGTTACGCCATATTTATTCTCATACTCGTCTTCTCGGTATGTTTTGTTATCTGTACTAGTGATTGTTTCTATTTTTGACTTGCAACTCTTCTTTTTGGGTCTTATCCTTAATTAAGGTGTCATATTTATCTTTTGTAATTTCTTTATTTTCAAAATAAAATTTCTGAACGGTCTGATATGAATAATTAGTAACCTCAAAATAGTGTTCCGAAACATAGATTTTGTCGCCCGTATTTTCTTTACTTGGCTCTTGCATAGTAGCAAAGAAAATGTTATAATCATCTTTCTTTGGACAAATTCCATTTTCATCTGTCCATTTCTGAACAAATAGTACACTAGTTTTTGTCCCTGTATGAGGCTTAAACACATTGCCATGCAAGCCTACTACAGCGAGAATTCTGCATTGGTCAGCTATAAAGTCACGTATGTATTTGTCGCTGGCATTATTAAAACGTCCCTGAGGTAGAACAATAGCCATTCTTCCACCGGGTCTTAAGAAATTTAGGTTGCGCTCTATAAACAAGATGTCACGTCCAACCTTGTTTTGCAATTTACCTTCCTTATTTCTTGAAAGCTGGTATTTGCTCAAAATCTTCACATCGTCTAAATCTCCAGCAAATGGCGGATTAGCCATTACAATGTCAAAATTAAATTTCTCGTATGAGTTACTATTTGCCCTTAGCCCCTCCAGACGGGTAAAACCTTTATTATATTTTGCCAACCAGTCAGGATTCATCTTAAATTGTTTCTCCCATCGGTCATAGTCAAGTGTATTTAGGTACAACACATTAGAATGGCCGTCACCAGTAATGATGTTAAGTATCTTGCCCACACGTACAGCCTTTTCACTAAAGTCAATAGCAAAAACCTTATCACGTACATAATTTTTTTCCCATTGTTCACGTTTGGCAGTTGTAAGATTATCCCTTTTGTTCCATACATGAAGAATAGTGTGCATTGGAAAACCACAACTGCCTGAAGCCGTATCAATCATAGTTTCTTTCTTATCCGGGTTCAACATCTTCACACACATATCTATAACATAACGAGGTGTAAAATACTGCCCCATTTCACCTTTCTGGTTCTTGTTTACAAGATACTCAAATGCCTCGTCGACAATCTCTAAGTTAGAATTGAATAATTTCACATTCTGAAATTCTAGTACGCAACTCTTTACAGTAGAAGGCTGCATATCGAGTTTTGTATTGGGAGCGAAAGCACCTTCCCAATTACTTTGAGCATCAACGAAGAGTTTTTCAATACGTTTAAATACATCAGTCTCGTCTTCGTGATATTTTGCTCGGAATTCTAAAAGCGTGAATTCTTCATCATCCACATTTTCGAGAGCTTCGTAATATCCAAGGTTCGCATCTTCTTTCTGCTGCTTTTTTATTATACGGGAAATAAAATCAGCGTCATCACTATGGTTGAATTCGTCATAGATTTTGCAGTATATAAGTTTCAGTATTTCATCGAAACTCTTATCGCTGGAGTCGTTTGCTGAAAATCTTTGTTCAAGGTCCGTAATAACAGTTTTAAGCGTATCTTTTCTGAGCCGATCGTGTTTGATCAAATATTTTAAGGTCCTGCGTTCTCCATCCAGGACATCATCAAGGTCTTCACCATATTTTGGTAAGACAGAAATCTCCTGCAAATTACGAGTTTTAAATCTTTTATCAACTTTGTTGATATAGAATTTCTCTATACCATCGCCATTTATTAATGCTCCTATACTTGCACCTTCCACCAGGCAATAACTTTCAAGTTGATCTTTTAGTTTCTTTTCATCTTTTTCATTTGGTCTTTTTATCTCAAAAATAATGTAAGCCTGGCTTTTAGTTGAATCAGTAAAGACCACAATATCCGCAAAGTCTGTCGCCTCTTTTTCACGCCCTACTGATTTTACGGGATGTTCAAAAACAATATTATCTTTTGGATAACCATATTCATTCATCAGCTTTTCTGTAAATAGCTGACGAATTATTTCTTCGGGCTTCATCAATATTTCTTTATTGCGGATGATACACTGAGCATAAGGTTTTACGCCTTCACCCAAATCTTTTTCTTGAATACGATCTTCTAATGCTTCAATTGCTTCCGTTGAAAATTGCTTTAGAGACAATTCGTTATTCTCTAATATTTTTGACAATTTGACTGACATATTGTTATTTCTTTTGTGACTTTACAAAACTGAATATAAAGAACTTGTTGCTTATTCTTTTGTCGGGGTTATCAAACTACGCACATCTATATCCAAAATGGTTGCAATCTCATTTAATTGCTGTATAGATGGTTGTATTTTATTAGCACACCATCTGGAAATGGTGTTCTCTGACTTGCCAAGCTGCTCTGATAGCCAGCGATTGGTCTTCCCATGTTCTGCCAAGGCTGCTTTCAGCCGATTTAGCATCACATTTTGTTGATTGTTCGACATAAATCAATGATTATTTTGCTGCAAATATACAAAAAAAAATTGGAACAGATGCAAAAACCAATCTTTTTCATCATTTATACAATCAAAAAACATATGGAACGGACTTATGATGATCCTTTATAGCCATATTAGTTCTATAAAGAATCCTCAATTTTAAAAGAGTATATTAGTCACGGTGTAATGAACTTGTAAAAATGTCAAAGTAAAAAACGCCACCCATAAAATGAGCAGCGTATGTGCCCGTTGAGGGAATCGAACCCTCAGCGAATTGTGTTGGGAGTTATCATCGGGCTTAGCATTTTTCTGAATAGTATAGTCAACTTGAACCTAACCAATGGTACCGTTACCTAACTAGGGCATACCCCCCAACACAACACCAAGAATTACTATTCTCATGACTTGATTCTTTTTTTCATTATTATTCATAATATATTCCTCCATATAAATTATTAAACTGGACCATGTTGCCATGTCAGTAAACAATTCCAAATAGGTGGGAATCAAGAATCCCATACTTACAGAAACAAATGCTCCAGCAACAGTGATGCACTTGAATAAAGCCATAAGATTACGCTTAATCATTTATTACGGCTTTCCAAGTGCAAATATACATAAGAAAATTGAGAATCAAAAGAAATTTTAGATTTTTTTGATAATAGACATCAAAATCTGTTTATATAATGCTTATTCCCTTCTTTTTCTTTCCTAATCTCGACCAGCACTCTCCCGTTATGCGAAAAATACTAATATGTAAACGTATTCAGGTTCTTTATTGTTTATGCTTATTTGATCTTGTCTGTCTTTTCTCTGTCATTGACTATCTTTTTGCCAAAATAGTCAAACAAGAATATCGGGAAGGCGTTAAGGATAGCGACTTTGCATTCTTCTGTGTTGACGTATTTGGATAACTGGCTGTTGAAAATGTCTAGCTGATTATTCACTTCGTCAGGCAACTCGTTCCTGTCATTGCAGATGTAGTTTGCCTTGCTCGTGTTCATCGTGACAAGATGCAGCCAATTGGTCTTAGCAGTATCTGCCTTCTGCTGAATCTTTGTATCATCATCTGCGGGCTTGATGGTGAGCACAAGGTATTCCAGATTTGACTTGTAGAAGGAGAACTCATGTACCTGGTGCTTGAACTTCTCTTCTTGGCATCTCTGGCGTGTGACCGCATATTGCCAATAGTTGTTGTCTGGCAATTCTTGGGTATAGCGAAGAGATTCTACCATTGGGTAGTTAATATATAGTTTACCTCTTCCTGTTTCATCAGTGAAATAGTCCAGCAATTCGGAAAGCCTATTGTTATTTTCTTCAAGCGTCCTTGAATCTTCCTGAAAGTCATAGTCAAAGAAAAGGTAGATTTCCGACACCTCATCTTCTCGAATATCCTTTAATGTCTCATCGCCCTTTTCAAGCAGAATTTCCTTTAGAACAGAAACGGTATCGACCTCCAACATTTCGTTCAGGGCATCATGAGATTTCAGTTTCGTATAGAGGGAATATATATTGCTGTTGTATGTGCATATGAAGGTATCCGACTTCGCAGGAAAGAAAAGTCGTTTAATTGACTCAAAGTAGGTTTTGTCGTCTTTGCCTTCAAATACAAACAGTATCATACTTCAAATGCCCCTCCACGGAATAGTTTTTCTATATTATGACCAAATCTCAGTTCTTTGTCAGTACAACTTTGTAAAGGCTTAATCTTATTGTTCTGCAAGATGAAATTACAATCTGGTCGCAAGAGTTCATTTGTCATGAGGTAGGTGTTATGCGACGATGTGAACACCTGACAATTAAGATTGAACAATTGCTTGCATACCTCAAATGCCAACTTGAAGTGATAGAATGCATCGAATTCGTCAATAAATACGAAAGATGCTACTGACATTCTCTTAATCCACACATAGAGGAGTTCTAATGCTAAGGTTCCTGTAGATGCAATTGTCTGGAAGAGGATCGCATTGCCCCCAATTTCACAGAACAGGTTTTTGTCACCTTCTTTCGGAGGAATAAAGTTAAATTGTTGCTCACTTACCTTAGCCAAGAATTCAGAGAAATCCTCAACATACTTATTTTGAATGATAAAGTCCTCTAAACTGAATGTGGCTGTTTCGAGTCCAATAAATTCACGGCTATCCAAATTCTTAAACCACAGCATGGAGTTTACAAATAGAATCAGTTTGACGATGTAATGATCCTGAGGAAATGGATAGGATGCCGTCAAAAAGTTAACAACAGAAACGCTATTTACATTTTGCTTGAAATTTTCCTTTACGGTGGCATCAACCTTAAACTGCTCATCGTCAATCTCAAAAACAGATTGATTTCTTCTGAATACTTGTTTCTGATTGACAGTTAAGGACTCTGCCACAAGCAAGCCCACAGAATTCTTTGAATAATGATATTCCAAGATGTCATTATCAAATTTGAACACATATTCAAAATCTACAGGTGAGTTTGGATTTCCTGTATATACGAAGTTTGTATAGTAGTCTGTCTTTTTCCATTTGGCTGAAAGATGGTTTTCTATGTCGAAGATGGCTAATGCAAAATTAGATTTCCCTGCCCCATTAGGACCATATATAATGCCGTTTTTAATAATTCCATCTTTGATTGCATATTTATTGAACTCATAATTACTTGGATGGGACAAATCCCACTCAATCCTTTCCGCAAAGCCTCGGAAGTTTTTTACGGCAAATTTGATAAGCATAACTATTTCCTTTGATAATTCTGCTGCAAATATACACAGATTATTCCATATTCCGTAATTTTTTTACGGAAAAATAACATTTACTAAAGTTTCGCAAGTGATGGCGCACCTGCATAATTTAACATAAAATAGGAATAAAAGGGCTTCGAAGTTTGTTTAACTCATTAAAAATGAGTACCTTTATAATCACCAAAAAATAAAGTTCAAACTTAGAAGCCGTGAGCAAAGGTACAACAATTATTTCAGATTTGAGAAGCTTTTTCGGCGCAGGGGGAAATGTCCGTGGATAGCTCTCATGCCACCTGACAAGAATATCTTAGTACAACGGAACTAATGATATGGACAATGCCAACCAGGGCGAACTCTTTCAGGCTGGTGTTGCGCCATACTAAGAATTTTGTGTTTAAGGGTGCCACGGTGTCACAACCCGCATAAACACAGGGGATGCACCCTGCTTTTGAGGGTGACACGGGTGCCACGAGGGTGCCACAAAGGTGACCGGAAAGTCTTTACTGCTTCAGACGGGTCGTTGCTTATTCTGCGTCTGCCTCCTGTCAACAAGCGCCCGCCGCCATAGTACTGAATTCTCTCGAGAATTTGGAGGTTTCCCGCCTGTTTATGCTTCTGACTCAATGAGTTTGTCTTCAATTCTCTCGAGAATCTAACGGCGGGGAACGCTTCCTTTCGCCTTGTCAACACAGATTTGTTAGCCTAAGGCACGGGCAAGCCAACCCATTCACGCCTATGGCGTATGTGCGTGCCAGTATGTGGCACCCTTATGGCACCCGTGGCACCCTCAAAAAAGGGTGCAAACGCCCTGTACATCGGCGTTTGGGCACCGTGGCACCCTTTTTTGCGAAAAATCATATACGCTGCTGTGTACTTGTTTCCGCTACCGCCCCAATGGGGATGGACGTGGAAATGATGTCATTGGCATAAAAAAGAAGCCCGGCTTGCAAATTGCAGGTCGGGCTTTTATTAGTGTTTTGAACCATCTTTAGCTTATGAGACCTCAATGGCCTTGGT
>JAEEGL016574997.1_pt1 | contig 12700 bp, 4 predicted proteins | sample 9134231 | NCBI WGS metagenome assembly JAEEGL01 (sample SAMN16246548, study PRJNA631951) | gut metagenome | biome: gut microbiome; feature: rumen; material: fiber-attached | host: Bos | place: Iran: Karaj | collected 2018-10 | reverse complement strand
GACCATGCTGCCGACGACCGTAATTTCCTCGCCACACAGGTCATCGAGGCCTTTGTGGGCGAGAATGCCTCACTGGATCTGTATTGCCTCGAGGAGACGCACGCCAAGAACGTCCGCGTCAGCAATGTCTATATTGACCAGCAGCGGGGCAGTCGTGTGAACCATAACGTCATCACCCTGCACAACGGTACTACCCGCAACCGCCTCGACCTCACCTTCTCGGGCGAGGGAGCCGAGTGTCAGTGCTACGGTTGTGTCATTGCCGACAAGCAGCAGCACGTCGACAACAACACGCTGATTGTTCATAAGGTACCCCACTGTACCTCGAACGAACTCTATAAATACGTGCTCGATGATAAGGCTACAGGCGCTTTTGCGGGGCGTGTGCTCGTGGAACATGGAGCCCAGAAGACCTCGTCGCAGATGACCAATCAGAATCTGACGGCAACCCGCGAGGCTCGCATGTATACCCAGCCCATGCTCGAAATCTATGCCGACGACGTCAAGTGCGCCCACGGCTCTACCGTTGGTCAGTTGAACGATGCTGCCCTGTTCTATATGCGCCAGCGAGGCATCTCGTTGGACGAAGCCAAGCTGCTCCTGCAGAATGCCTTCATCAACGAAGTCATCGACCACATGCAGCTCGAACCTCTCCGCGACCGACTCCACTACCTCGTCGAAAAACGCTTCCGAGGCGAGCTCAACAAATGCGAAGGCTGTAAACTCTGTAAATAAAGAAAACCATATACAATGCAAACCCTTAGGACACTACTTTTCTCAACCTTATTCCTACTGCCTGCTTGGGCAGTGGCTGTACCCGATTCCGTGCAGACGGGATGTCCTGAAGTGAAACTGCAAGTCGAGCAGTTGCCCGATCTGAACATTCCCCGTGCTGGGCATGAGGTGTTCTGTGTGAATGGCGAACTGACGGTGGCAGGTGGCCATACCGAAGGCTTTGTACCCACACCTACAGCGGAGTACCTGAAGGACGGAGAGTGGCACACCATTCAGATGACCTATCCCCACGACAATGCCTTCTCTGTGGTGCTTCGCTCAGGAGAAGTGATGCTGGGTGGAGGCAGCGAACAGCCTATAGGCATCGGACAAACCTTCGTGACGGAAACGTACACCCCCCTGACTCATTCCTTCAGCGGCTATTGCAGCTTACAGCGCAAACGGGCCAATGCTTCTGCCCTTGAACTGGATAACGGACGAGTCGTTGTAGCCGGAAACTGGTATCACGACGATGGTATCGAACTGTTTGAGGATAAGGCAGGAACCCTTGCCGATTATAATGGCAAGCGGCTCTTTACTTACCTGAAAGACGTTTCCGTCGAGCGTGCCTATCCTTTCATCTTCCGCACGGCCAAGGACGATGCCCTCATCTTCGGAGGCATTACTACGAAGGGCGATTCCCTTTGGTCGACTACCGCCTATAGCCTGAAGGGCGACTCTGTCACCATTCCCTTGTTGAACGACTGGTGGCCACTATGCACAGAAATGTACCATAGTTCCGAGAGTTTCTATGGCGATGCGGATAAGGGCCTTTATGCCTATTTACTGGGTGTCGTCAATCGAGATGGTCAGGTGGCGATAGCCAAGGTGGTAAACGGCGAGTTTGCCCTATTGCCAACCGCTTGTCCTGTTCCGATGCGCAGTCGGGGCGAGGAGATATGCTATTGTTCTACCATCCTCGTCGACCAGAAAGCCCGTCGTGGCTATCTGGTGGGTTTCAGCAAGGATTATTACAAGGCTCCAGAGAAACCTTGGCGTTGGTATGTGCTTTCTGTCGACTACACTATGCAGCCTGCTGCGCTGACGCTTTATTACACGGACCCTGTGGCCGACTTTAACGTCTATCCCCCCATACTGACTTCTGAAGGCAACCTCATGATAGCCGGTGGCTTGTATCATGGCAGCAATTTCACTCCGTCGAAACGGGTGTTGCTGTTGCGTGTTAGACAAGAGCCGGTGGTTGTACAGGGTGAAAGCAACTATTGGCTCATGGCACTACTGATATTGGTGGCATTGTTAGTTGTCTGCGCCTGCGCGTACCTAATTATTATAAAGCGACGCCGACGCTTGTCTGGCGAAGCTGAATCCTCAGATCCGAGCATCTCGGCTGGAGCCTCTGTCCTGTTGATGCAGCGCATCGACCAACTGATGGAAACGCAGAAACTCTACCAGAACAGCGACCTGAAGGTGACTGACCTGGCTGCTGCCTTGGGTTCCAACCGACGAGCCGTTTCTGACTGCATCAACTCGCAAAAGGGTTGCACATTCTCGCAATTTGTCAATTTCTATCGTGTAGAACATGCCAAGCGCGTGCTGCGTCAGAACCCTGACAAAAAGATTGTAGATATCTATCTTGAATCGGGTTTCGCCAACGAGGGGTCCTTCTTCAGAACCTTCAAGGCCGTTACAGGCATGACGCCCAAGGAGTGGCTCGCAAAATCATAAATATGCAACTTTTCTAACAGATTCGACTAACAGAACGTGTTTTGTTAGTCGATTTTGTTAAATTGTGAGTCCATTTGTCCGACTTTTTCTTATCTTTGCGAAAACAATAAACATATTAATCGATTAAAACAAGTGTAATTATGAAAAAAACTCTATTCTTATTATCTTTACTGATGGTTGCTATACAGCCGATGGCGGCTGAAGACCTGTACAGTAGACTGCCATCTAACCGTGGAGGATGGATGAATCTGAGTTACGGTGTAACTGACTCCACCTATTACACAAGAGATATGCTGCCTCTTGAAACGCAGATTTCTGGCAACACTATCCATGTGCTCTTTATGGATTGGGCCAAAAACGCCAGCGGTGAATATCCCATTTACTATCGTCGGAGTACTGACTTGGGCAAAACTTGGGATAAGGCTCAGCTCATAACGACCAACAAGGATTCATGGGATGGCAGCAGTATTGCAGGACAGAACAGCAGGCTGATGGCAGTTTCGGGCAACACAGTCCATCTGCTTATACCATATCAAGAATGGGCCAATGATTTCCGTGTGCGCTACTACCGCTCCACCGATGGCGGCAGCACCTTCAGTCAGAAAGTGTTGCTCGAGGGCACCTCGCTACCCGCCTTTCAGACTCCGCACATTATATGCGACGGCAACACTGTGGTAGCGGCCTTCTCATTATACAGAAACAACCAAGTACGAGTTTTCACTTCCACCGACGGCGGCAACAGTTTCAACGACTTGACGATAGAACAGACGATGCAACTTAAGGACCTGACTGTTTCTGGAAACAGTTGGATTGTACTTGGCACCGAGTCTCTGATTGGTGGTGCCTATGTACGCCAAGGTACAGTATGGATAGCCAGGTCAACTGACGGCGGAAAGAGTGTCGAAGTCAAGAACATTGCCCACGTATCGGGCGATGGCAAGACCTACTCCGACGTATCCACCCTGAACAACCCCATGTATACCTATCACCCTCAGATGGTGCAGCAGGGGCAAGTGGTCGACGTGATGTACCGAGGCTCGCTGAGCAACGGTGAGCCTGATCCCCGCTACGACTACGGCCACACCATCCACCAACGCTCCACAGACGGTGGTGTCACATGGAGTGAACCAAAGTATCTGCCGGAGTCTACTGGAGAGAGGGGCACTGCCGGCACGGGCACCATAGCAGCAAAGGGTGACAACATATACATATATACAACTTGGGACGACAAGTACCGTATTTATCATTCACACGATGGTGGTCAGACATGGGCCGTTCAGCATCGTGGCGGTTGGGCAGGCTGGTCAGGCGACAGCGACGGCTACAACATGCGCGACTCCTACATGCTCTATATCGCCCCTGACGACCCCACCGGCCAGCACGCCTACCTGACGGGCAAACGCTTCTACTATGCTGAGACCCGCGACGGCTTCCGCACACTGAGCCGCAACTTCATGAAAGGCTATGAGGCATCAGATCAGAATCAGTGCACCAATGAGGCCCTGCGCGTTCTTGTTGACGACAAGGGTATGGAGCACTGGTTCGTTCAATACGTTGCGCCTCATAAGAGTTTCAGCGAATATTTCTATAACATCTGCTATCGCCGCAATGAGCCAGAGCCAGCCTTGGGCAACACCGACATGGCTCTCGACATCGCCGAAACACCAAGTTCGCGCCCTCAGCACCAACTCACCATACCTATGACAGAGAGCCTGATGGCAACAAGTAAGGCTACTACTGTGGAATGTTGGGCGAAAATCGATGAACTAGGAAAGACGTTCCAGATAGCCAGCCTTACCCACACAGACGGCAAAACGGAGGGAGGCCGATATAGTGGCGGCTGGTACATCAACATAGACAGCGACTATTCTAATGACCACATTGTGCTCGTTGCCGGTCTGACCACCGACAAGTCTGTAGATGGTGTGGGCAAGCAGATTTATGAGCGCCGTTATAAAATATACCAGACAGGCTATTGGCATCACATTGCCTTGACATACGATGATGCTGTACAGGAGAATAATCTCCGCCTCTATGTTGACGGGGCTCTGGCAGGCACACAGACCGAACACGGCGACATCCTTATGGGCAGCAACCCCATTGTCATTGGAAAGTCTGACACCTACGATGCCGAAGCCAAGGTTCTGATAGATAACTTTGCTGTTTGGAGCAGGGCACTCCCGCAGGAAGAAATACTCAAGCATATCTATGCTGCACCCGATGGAGCGGACAAGGATTGCAAATTACTGCTCACCTTCGACGGTTCGATGAAAGACAAGAGCCAGTATGGCAACGATGCCGTGCCTATCAGTTTTCCGCAGTTGAAGGCGCACGACGGCATCCGCCCGCCGCATCCTGAGTTCACTATGTCGAAGGAAATGAAGGGCCAGAAGGTCTACGTGAACGATGTCACCAAGGACGGCGAGGGCTGCTGGTGGATACTGCCTTATCCTGGCAAGATGAACGACTACAAGACTAGCGAGAAGCGCCATGTCGAACAGGACTTTAGTCGCGATCCCGGCACCTACGTCTACACCTTGATAGCCAAGGGCACGGGCAACTGCAACGCCTATGCTGCTACCTCACAGACCATCATCGTTGGCGGACTCAGCAAGGTATTCCCTGAGAAAGCTGCTCCGAGCGACGTGGTAATGCTGCGCATACAGGGAGGCTACGAACTGACCTATTCAAAGCAGCCACGCGTGGCACTGCACAGCGCTGCGGGCGACATTGAAGGACAGTGGATGGTTGACAAAGACTATAAGTCAAGCAACGTTGTTTCACCCGACGACTTGGCACCGGCAGCATTCGACCTGCGAACTGCAGCCCTGGGTAAGTATGATGTCATCGTGGACACCGATACACTCTATCAAGCCTTTGAATTGGTGGCAGGCGACGGATATCCCGACGTGTACGTTGAGGTGAGTGGCCGCGATAGAATGTTGTGGGGTAAGTATCAGATTTACAGCATCGATTTCAGCAACAAGTCGAATGTGGCAGCATACAATACGCCGTTCACGCTCTTTGTGAGTGACAAGGACGGCAAACTGGACCTCACGTTCGACTTCCCTGTGGAGTGCTTTGATGAGGATATTCCACAGGCTGTGGTAGACTTGCTGAAGGATGGTGAGAATGGTGTCGTCGTTGATACCGAATATGGGCCGATGCGCGGCTGGGTGCTCAACATACCCTATATTGCCCCCAATGGCGAGACTCATCTGACCTTCCGCGTCAGAATGAATAACGATGCATCACCTGACATCGACATGGTGTATGCCTGCGGCCAGCCGGTAGGTGCTTGGGAGGAGGGCCTGACGTTTGAAGAAGCACTTCGCAGGGCCGAGCCCGACGAGTGGGATGACCAACTGAACGTACATGACCGTTGGGACGGCGATCTGGCTGCCTGTCTGGGCGATTATTTCTACGGATGGTTCAAGGATACTGCCATTGGTGCAGTACCAGGTGTGAACTGCGTATACGCCAGAGCTAAGTACGAGGCCTCGAAGAAGGAAACTCACGATTGGGCAGTGGCCAACATGATGGTGAACGCTATCGGCACCGCCATCGCATGTGTCGGCACCGCAGTCGACGTGGGTACGCTGGGCGGCAGCTGGATTCTACATACGGCTATAGAAGCTGTTTGGAACGGCATTAGCAACGCAGTGAGCGTGGCCAGCTGTCTGGCACAATCGAAGAAGTACCGTCACCTTGTCGCAGTGAAGAGCTACGACCCCAACGAGATGATTGGCCCGTCGGGCTATGACGACCAGGCTCACTACATCAAGCCCATCCATCAGATGCCTTACACCGTCACCTTCGAGAACAAGGCTTCGGCTACGGCTCCTGCCCACGAGGTATTCGTCAACGACACCCTCGACGCTTCGAAGTACGACCTCTCTACCTTCTCATTCACGTCGTTCGGCTGGGCCGATACCCAGGTGGCTGTAGGTGGCAGCAAGACCAAGGAGTTCACCCGCGATGTGGTTTATAATGTGAAGGGTCAGGACATTCTGGTTCGTGTCAGCGGACAGTTTGACGAGCAGACAGGCGTAGCACGCTGGTCGTTCGTATCGCTGAAGAAGAATGGCGATGAAATCGACGATCCCGACCTGGGCTTCCTCCTGCCCAACAACGACAATGGCGACGGCGAGGGTTTCGTCAGCTTCGTTGTCGAGCATAAGCCCAATCCTGCCAGCGGTTCTACCGTCAGCAACAAGGCCACCATCATCTTCGACGCCAACGACCCGATAGTGACCAACACCTACGTCAACACCTTCGACACCGACTACCCGACGTCGCAGATTGCCAGCGTCGAGGAGAAGGATGGTAAACTCGTCGTCACCGTCAGCGGTACGGATGCCACATCAGGCATCGGCACCTACCACATCTATGCCTTCAAGAACGGTGGCGAGGCCGAGCTTGTGGCAGTCATTACCGAGGGCAACCAGGCATCCTTCGCCTGCGAGGCAGGCATGAAGTACGGCCTCTGCGTCATTGCTACCGACAACGTCGGATGGGTTGAGGCCAAGGACATCAAGGCTGAGACAGAGGTGACATCCGTCAAGGAAGCCCTGACCGACCGTTCTGAAAACGGTGAATACATCGACCTGCAAGGCCGTCGCCACAAGAACCCCAACGGCCCCGGTGTCTACATCCAGAACAAGAAGAAAGTGTACATCATGAAAATGGTAGAAGACGATAACCAATAAATAGAAAAACTTATGAAACAGCGACTGCTCCTCCTTGCAATTCTGGCGACTTGGGTTGTCAGTATGCATGCCGAACAGGTTTCTACGCTCATCGTGACGACGAAGAGCGGTTCAGAGACAGCCTTCTTCCTGAAGGATAAGCCGCAGGTGAAGTTCGAGGGTACCGACCTGAAGGTATCCTCGACAGCCGGTGATGCTACGTTTCCGCTGGCCGACGTGCTGCGGTTCACCTATGCTATGCGTGATGCCTCGGGCATCAGCGAGACGTACGACCCCAAGACGGGCGTCCAGTTCAAGGACAATGTGCTGGTCATCAGCCAGATCCGACAGGGCAGCTTCGTGGGCGTCTATTCGCTCGACGGAAAGCTGCTGCGCCAACTGACTCCCCATCATTCGGGCACCTTCCGCCTGAACCTCTCCGACTTGCCTTCAGGGCTTTATCTGGTGAAAGCTGCGAATACCACTTATAAAATCACGAAGCCATGAAGACACGCCGTATGTTATTGTTCGCCCTGACACTCTTGCTGTCAGTGGCTGGCATCCAGTCTGCAATGGCTCAGGCCTCGCAGGATGCCCTGTATATTTTCCGCAACGACGGACAGTTCAACGCCTTCTTCTTCGGCGACATCGACCATATTGAGTATTCGAAGGTCGACACGCTGGGTGTCGAGCAGGCCGACTATGTGGTGCAGGAAGTCTACGCACTTGACAGCGTGTTCCGCATCCCCGTGTCAGCCATCGACTCGGTGGCTTTCACCACTCCCGAAACGAAGATCAAGCAGGATGTATTCTGCCCTGACAAGTCAATAGCCGACTACATCGTTGCCTCAGACTCCGTCTATTGGATCCGTCTGGCCACGAACACCCCTGCGGCACTCATCCCCAAGGTGGGTGATAAGCTGCTCATCGAAGATGAGAGCCAGTTTATTCCTGATGGCTTTGGTGGATTGGTGACGGCTGTCACCGAGGGTAGTGATGGCATTACGGTAATGACATCCGCCTTGGCATTAACTGAGGTTTACGAGCAGCTATATGTTAAGCTGGCTGGTGCCTCGCCAGATATGCAGCCTGTTCAAACCAGCAGGCGTGGACCGTTGGAAGGTGTCGACATTACAGTTCCTGAAGAGGAGATAGTCATTCCTACAGTCAGCCAAACTATTACGCTGAAAAATTCGCAGGCCCTGCTGCCTGACAATTCCTATGTGGAGCTAAACGGCGAGGTTCAGGGCTCCATGTCGCTCACCGTTAGCACGAAGATGAGGCTGCGTGCATTTCTGACCATTACCCCGTTCACAGGTTTCCGTTATTATCAGGAAACCTTCCTTGACACGGAAACAGAGAGCGCTTTGGCCCTCACTGGTGGCTTGTCTGGGCGTTTGGAGGTTCCCTTCATTCCTGCTCCCATACATACTATCAAGAAGGGTCAGCTGAAAGTGGAGGTTGGTGTGGGTCTTTTCCTCGAAGCACAGGCCACCGCCCTCTCCCTGACGCTGAAGAACTCGAAATCGGAGAAGACGCGTGTCAATGTGACGCTCGAGGATGACGATATCAATTTGGTACCACCCGTGTTCAATCCCTACTACCGTTGGAGTTCTTACTGCGAGAAGGATACCACCGAACTCGATTTCCAGTTCATGGGCCAATACTCGGTAGGGCTCGGTGCCTTTGCCAAGGCTGAAGCCAAACTCTCGATTCCTATCGAGAAGACCCCCAAGTTCGTACAGGCATGGACGAAGACCGATTCGCTGGGCTTTAAGGCCACGCTGGGTCTCGACATTGGCACTAAGCTGGAATACGCAGGACCTATTGTAACGTCGGTTCCAACCGACTTGATGCAGACAATCCCTATCTATAAGGAGCTCAACAAGGGAAACGTATCCTTATCGGCCTACTTCAAGTTTGTTGCTTCTCTTAGTTTATGTAATTGGACGGCCGAATACGCTCCTGAGGTCAAGTTCTGGGAACCCATCAATCGCGGATTGGTGCCCAATATAACAAGCATCAAGGTCAGTCAGGACAAGGAACAACCTATTCGTCCCTACCGACTGCTGCTCTCGTCGACAACCGAAGACCGACATATTCTCTTGGGAACCAAAGTCGGATTCGCTGTGCTCGATGCCAATCAAAAGGTGGAAAAGGACAGCCTCTGCGCCTTCTACTGGGTGGCTAAGGATGCCGAAACGTGGCGAAATAGCGCTTACGACTGCGTATTCAAGCTCGACCCTGCCAAGGGCGAATACAAGAGTCTTACTGCCTATCCGATGGTGGAACTGCTGGGTAGCAAACTGTTAGGTGACCAGAAGTTTGATTTCAAGCTCGACCCAGCCCGCATTGACATTTCCGAACGGGAAATCTTTATCGGAAAAGATTTGGGTTCCAGAGAAATAGAGGTGGTACCCAACATGGAGAACATGACGGTGAAAGCCGAGGGCGACTGGCTGAACCAGACTGCGCCTAGTTGGCTGGATCATAAGAACTTGCTGACCATCTATTGGCCCGACCTGCCTGAGAACATAAAGGACCGTCGTGGTGTCATTCGTCTGACGGGTAAGTCGCAAACGGGCGAGACACTCGTCGAGGACAGCATCGTCGTTGTCCAGTATGAACCCTTTATGGAGTTGTCGGCCACCTCGCTGGAGTTCAGCGAAAAGGGCGGCACGAAGACAATCACCATCCTTAAAACCAATGTGAAGGACATAAAGGTAAGCACGAACTCCGAGGATATCAAGGCCACCCTGGAAGACAAGACCATCACTGTCACCATGGGACGCAACTATACCGACCAGCCGAGTGGTGGCACCGTCTATGTCGAAGGCAAGGCCCCCAACGGCCAGACCATTTCATTCCCTGTAACCGTCACCCAGGAGAGGGGATATGAACCTGACCCAGACCCAGAGCCTCAAGGTCCATATCTCAAGATTTACCCCAAACTGGTAGAAGCAGATCCAGAAGGCGACTCCATCGTTGTCTCTGTCAAATATAAGGATGTTGAAAATGTTAAAATATATACTGAATTATCTTCAAACGGTTTTCTCTTTTGGAGGACCAATTTTGAGAACGACAAACTTACAGTGGTATTGAATAGGAATACGCCATTAGAAGAGCGTAATGTCAGAATAATCTTGGAAGGACAGAATGCAGAAACGCGTGATTGGTATCATGACACACTTACTGTAGTGCAGCCTCCTCACGACAAATCCATAAAGGGAATATTGTCTCTGGGGGGCTATCTCAAACTTAAGTATGCGTATGATAAATATGATGATTTTTTTGAAAAATGGGTCCATTATGAAACATTAATAGATGACGCTATTAAATCATTCAAAACGGATAATAATACGACTGCTACTCAAAGTCTAAAAAGTGAGGATCTTGGAAACGGACGATTAGGCATCAAAATGAGTTATGAGTATCCTTATCCAGATAAAGATGGCTATCAAAACAAATATGTGTCATTTGAACTACCTAATGGCTACGAATCCGAAACGATTGAGAACTTCAAATACATCACTAAAGCCAAAGATGCATATTGGTTCGATTTTGCAGATGTAACCATTGAAATTGCAAGTATCCCACTCACCAAAAAGGAACAGAAGACAGATACCTGGGGATGGGATAGCGGAACAATGAAGTTTAGTGGGAGTTTAGAAAGTGGTGTAAAGCTCACTTCTGTCAAATATCACATTATTAGTTGGGCTGGATTTGAAGAAAAAGGCGAGACAGCCTCTGACCCAACTCAGAATGTGGAAGTTACTCTGTCGTGGGGTACAGACCCAGATGCTATTAAAAGAGCGAATAAATAGTGTAGACGTACCTGATGACTGAATAATACAGCCATCATAACCAAAGCAGGAGCGACGTGATTGTCCGCTCCTGCTTTAATCTTTTTTGATTACATGGATATGGAAACTTCTGTACGCCTGTCACACAATATGACGGGTTTGCTGTGAATATTTCTGCTGGAAAATGTTGTTTTTCTGTTTTAACTCCACTAAAATGCTTGTGACTCCTCTAAATAAAGGGCTTTTCGGTAAAATCTACCTCCACTTAACCTCCACTTAACCTCCACTTAACCTCCACTAATCATCCACTAAACCTCCGCTTGTCCTCCACTATTTCTCCACCTTTCTTCTCTCTTGCCCCTACCTAACTCCTCTTTGTTGACGTATTAGCACTTTTTTATCCTCATCTTTCCTTTTAAATTCTCTAGAGAATTTGACCGTTACCCTAGGACTAAACATTCTTTACCCCGTACCTAACTTCGAAATTCTCTAGAGAATTTATCAGCTACCATTAGCCTCTCTCCTCGTAAGTCCTATCTTTCATGTGTTCTAGCCCTAACCTCAGAGTGGAGCATTGTCTGGCTTTAGTGGATGATAGGTGGATGATTAGTGGAGGTTTAGTGGATGATTAGTGGATGTAAAAATCCTGCTATATCATTTATTATCAGTAATATATGCGGATTTAGTGGAGGTAGATTGCCGAATGATTGAATTTTTGCTGAAAAATTTGTCTCTATGGAAATGTCGCTCCCACGTATTTTTCTCCGGTCCATTCTCTTAGTGACAAAACGCGCGCGTGTTCGTCTTTATTATAAATAAAGAAAACAGGAGATATGAAGAGGACGATTCTTTTGGCGTGGGCGATGGTGATGGCGATGGCCATCGAGGCCCAGGGGCTGGTGGAGACACAGCGTCAGTATCTGAGTGGTCACGGGTGTGACGACATGGTGGAGTGGGATTTCCAGTGTACGGACGGTCGTAACGCTGGTAAGTGGACGAAGATTGGTGTGCCGTCGTGCTGGGAATTGCAGGGCTTTGGCACGTACCAGTATGGTATGCGGTTCTATGGCAAGGCGACGCCCGAGGGTATTGCCGACGAGAAGGGCCTGTACAAGACGGAGTTCACGTTGCCCGAGGAGTGGCAGGGCCGTCAGATTCAGTTGGTGTTCGAGGCTGCCTTTACGGAGATTCGTGTGCAGATTAACGGTCGCAAGGCTGGCAATGGCACGTATCTGGGTGGTTTTACACGTCATACGATTGACGTGTCGGACCGTGTATTCTTTGGCAAAAAGAAGAACCGCCTGGAGGTCGAGGTGGCCAAGGAGAGTTCGAATTCGCAGGTTAATCTGGCTGAGCGCCGTGCCGACTATTGGAATTTCGGTGGTATTTGGCGTCCTGTGTTTATCGTCTCGAAGCCCACACAAAACATCCAGCGTGTGGCCATCGATGCCAAAGCGGACGGTTTCTTTACGGCTGATGTCTTCTTGAATAGGGCAGTGCCAGGCAGTCAGGTGTGCGTTGACATTGTCGACGCAAAGGGGACAAAGGTGGCCACAAGTCCTACCTATATCATTGCTGGCGACAAGGCTAAGGCGGAGTTCCGCACGGAGAATCCCAAACTGTGGAATGCTGAGCAGCCCAACCTGTATACGGCGGTGTTTACGCTGAAGGATGCAACGGGGAAAACGTTGCACACGGAGCGCCAGAAGTTTGGCTTCCGCACCATTGAATATCGCCACACGTATGCTG